>Ga0209512_1000816_pt1 | contig 44649 bp, 46 predicted proteins | sample frozenSSSSmetaG_FD_184142 | JGI IMG/M metagenome (GOLD analysis project Ga0209512, IMG submission 184142) | Glacier valley bacterial and archeal communities from Borup Fiord, Nunavut, Canada, to study Microbial Dark Matter (Phase II) -... | ecosystem: Environmental > Aquatic > Freshwater > Ice >...
TTCTTACGCCAGTTAATCTTCTAAAATGTTCTTCCGATAAAACGCTCAAATTGTCATATCTCATATATTTCTAAATTAAGTAAATTCACCTTTGTACCATATCTTGTCCAGTTTCGAAAGAAGTCTAATATAATAAAATTTATATATATTAATGACCACAAAATTGCAACCCTAAATTTTATAAGTTGAAATAATATATACGAAAAGTTACTAAGAATTAATGACAGTTAGGCTGGAATCATGCAACGTTTTATCTAAACGCCGCCATTATTTCTATGATGCTCTTCTATAAAATCAGTAACCATTTTTTTAACTACTCTTAATATTTTTGCTTCAGGGCTAATATTTTTTGCTCCCCACTTTTTGATCCAGGGCTCCGCAAGCTCCCACATATTAATATTTGGATTCAAGCTTTGTCCGATTCCTTCCACTATCACCATGGTTTTCTGTAGTAGCAATAGTTGGCTTTGGGTCTCCATACCAAATTCTTCAGTGATCCTAAAGAGCTGTAGTAACAGTTTTCCAATTGAAATATCCTTGATTGCAAGACCTATAATCGGCTCACATACCGCCCTGCAATTTTGAGCAAAAACGTAAGGATCTGTTTTTTTAGGCACGTATCCTACCCTAATGTGGATGTCTGCGACTTGCTTGTAATCCCTGCTTAAGAAAGCGGCTAGAATTTCTGCAACAGCAAGTCTATCGCGTTCTTTTAGCCTTCCCATTATACCGAAATCGATCAATACGATAATTCCCGAATCTTTAACAAATATATTGCCAGGATGCAAGTCAGCATGAAAAAAACCATCACGATATGCTTGGTTGAAAAACATTATTGCAATTTTTTTAGAGATCTCAAGTGGGTTAAGCCCGGCTTTTACAAGCTTTTTTGTATCATATATTGAAATGCCATCTACCCATTCTATTACTAAAACCTCTTCAGTGACATATTGCCAATAAGGTTTGGGTATATATACTTCTTTATCAAGAGCGAAATTATCTGCAAGTTCTGAAGCTGCTGCTGCCTCTAACTTTAAATTTAATTCTTGCTTCATTGTAGTTTCAAAAAGCTCAATCACCTCAACCGGTTTTAGCCTTTTTATCTTTTTGAATAATTTATTTGAGATTCGTGCAAAACTATATAACAACTTGATATCGTTATTATATTTCTTATAGATATTAGGTCTTAAAACTTTTACGGCTACATCTGTGCCGTCATGAAGTTTTGCTTTGTGCACTTGAGAAATAGAGCCTGCGGCAACAGCTGCGTTATCAAATGATAGGAACAATTCATCTGTACTTTTCTTAAGAGATTTACTGATAATATTTTTGGCAAGCTCGCCGCTAAACGGGGGTAGCTGATCTTGCAGATATTTCAGTTCATTTGCTACATTCTCACCGACTAAATCCGGACGTGTAGATAAAGTCTGACCGAGTTTTATATAAATGGGTCCGAGTTTTCTGAAACATCTAGCTAATCTATCACCGAAGTTTTTTCGTGGTTTTCTAAATGAACCTATTGGATAAAAAAACAGTTCAAGCAACTTGCCTACAACCTTAATTTTAAGGGGAACATTAATTTCACCTGCATGCGTAAGGATTTGATACCTGCTGATAACGGCAAGTATTCTTAAAGCATTAATTACAATCATAGCTTATAGCCAGTGTGAATTGCCGCAACCCCAAAGGTTAGATTATGGTAGCTAACTCTTTTGAATCCTGATTGTTTAATCATATTTGCAAATTCTTCTTGATCAGGAAATAGATTGATACTTTCAACCAAATATCTGTAAGCATCCTCATTGCTTGCTGCGATTTTACCTATTTTTGGAATTACATTAAATGAATAAAAATCATAAATTTGCTTTAAAGGTTTGTGCTCAACTTTTGAGAATTCAAGACATAAAAATTTACCACCTACCTTGAGCACGCGGTAAGCCTCTCTTAAAGCTTCTTCAATTTTGGGTACATTTCTGATTCCAAAAGCAATTGTGTAATAATCGAAGCTTTCATCTGCGAATGGTAGTCTTTGCGCATTTCCGCAAACAAAATCTATCCTCTCAAGGAAGTTTTTATCGATTGCTTTGCTTTTTGCGTGCTTTAGCATTTCATGATTGATATCGCAAATTGTTACCTGATTATCCTTTATATTTTTTGCGCGGGCGCGAGCTTTTAACTTTAATGCAATATCACCAGTGCCACCTGCAACATCGAGAATGTCAGAACCTAAATTATCAATATGATCACAAAATTTATTTTTCCATAAACGGTGCATGCCACCGCTCATCAGATCATTCATAACATCATAACTACCGGCGACATCTGAAAATACTTGATTAACTAAATTTTTCTTGTTTTCAAAACTTACTTTTTTAAAGCCGAAATTTGTATATTCATCATCACTTTGTTGATCATTCATGTGGTTGATTAATTTAAATTTAATTGATAGATTACTATATCAATTTTCAAATCATAAGTACACTATCGGTAACATAATTCATGCCTGAACTTCCTGAAGTAGAAACATTAAAACTATCGCTGCAAGGAAACATAACCGGTTCAACCATTATGGATGTTGAAATAAGGCGGGCTAATTTACGCTATCCTATACCAACAAGTCTAAAGTTAGATGTTTCTAACAATAAAATTTCAAATTTAAGGCGCATTGCGAAATATTTAATTATTGAACTTGCAAACGACAAAGGAATTATAATTCACCTAGGCATGAGTGGACGCTTTACTTTGCAAACTTCAGCTTACATGACCAAAAAGCATGATCACGTGATATTTCATTTAGATAATGACAGATATTTAGTATTTAATGACGCACGGCGCTTTGGTCTAATTGAAATCAGTCATTTGACAGAGCTTGAAGAACATAGATTTTTTAAAAATTTGGGGCCAGAGCCTCTCTCGTTTGAATTCAATGCAGACTATCTTCTTCAAAAACTTTCAGTGCGAAATATTCCTATCAAAAATTCGCTAATGGATAATAATATAGTTGTAGGGATTGGAAATATTTATGCATCAGAAAGTCTGTTTCTAGCAAAAGTGAGTCCAGTGCGACAGAGTTGCACTTTATCTCGTGATGAAGCAAAAAATCTAACTGCCGCTGCAAAAAATGTACTTGTGAAAGCCATTGAAGCAGGAGGTACTACACTTAGAGATTTTGTAAATGGCGATAACACCCCAGGTTACTTCAAACAAAAGCTGTTCGTCTACGGGCGAAATGGTCAAAATTGTCTGGTTTGCGGCGATATAATATTGAAGATCAAACAATCAGGAAGGGCCACATTTTTTTGCCCTACTTGTCAAAAATTATGATTATAGTATAAGTAATTGTAGTTTATAAAGTTCTAAAGAGGATCTGTGAAAGTTGCGACCTGGAATATTAATTCAATTAAATCTCGAATTCAGAATTTTCTTGATTTTGTCAGCGAAACTGATCCTGATATTATCTTATTGCAAGAACTTAAGTGTGAGACTGAAAAATTTCCGCACGAAGAACTGGCACATCTTCCGTATAATTTCTACGTCCACGGGCAAAAGTCTTATAATGGTGTTGCGATTCTTTCAAAATTTAAAGCTGATGAAATAATTTATAGTTTTGATGGTAATCCTGCCCCTGAGCAATCAAGATTTATTGAAGCATGCCTTCAAACACCTTGCGGGTATTATAGTATCATATCATTATACGCTCCTAATGGCGGTGAAGTAGGCAGCGATAAGTTCGAGCTCAAACTTAAATTTTATGATGCTTTAAACGAATATTTAGAAGCTAAAAATCAGTTCAATGAAAAAATATTGATCGGTGGAGATTTCAATATTGCCCCGTTTGATATTGACGTACATTCTCCTGCAGCACTTGCAAACTCAACTTGTTTCACCCTAGTTGAAAAGCAAAAATTTCGAACCCTTTTAAATTCGGGTTATACTGATATATTCAGGACAATTCATCCTACCTTACAAGAATTCTCATGGTGGGATTACAGGGCAGGAGGTTTTGAGCATAATCGCGGTATGAGAATTGATATGATTTTAACATCGCCTTCTGCCGCAGGTGATTTCAAAGATTGTCATATGGAATATAAGGCACGTGCTACGCCTAAACCTTCAGATCACATACCTGTAATAGTTTACTAATGTTTAGTAACTTTGATGCACAGAATAAGGAGCAAATATTAACCCTTTCCTATGCCCCCCTGAAAATATTTTTCCAAGCACTGGAATGCTTTTTAACAAAGTACTCAAGCCGTACATAGAAGGTATAACATTTCCACCTATATCAATTTTATGCTCTAACGTATTTATTTTACCTTGAAGCGTAAAATCAAAGAACGGCCCCTCAGCTGCAGATTCAGTGATATCGATGATGTTCTTATCATAGGCGAACTTACCGTTCATGGTCCTAAAGATCACATCTTTGTTATTAGTAATTAGGTTAGTTAGCCCCGGTAGGGATACAAATGATACAAGCCGTGTTAAGAAGGGTGTATCTACAACAACAAAGTTTCTGAATGTGAATGTCCCGTCTAAGATAGGTACAATTTCGCCAGTTTTTACTTCCTGCCGTTTGGTATTAAGAATGACAAGCATCACACCTGCTTTCATATTATCATAAAGACCAAAGCCTTTGAATAACGCCCCTGCGTTGGTTGAGGTAATCACCCATTCTTCACTGCCTGCAAAAGTTTTGAGCAGCATTTTAAAATATTTGGAGCCGATTTTTGAGTCTAAATATCCTTTATAACATCTGCTTTTATTACACTTAATTGTAAGGAACAAATTATCCAAATATATATTATTTTTAAGTCTTATTTTCTCAACTTTAACCTTTAGCTCAGAGTTTGTACTTTCTTTATCTTTCTCTAAAAATTGCATCATGTTAGCATTTGATAGATCAAGATTAGAGCCTTTAATATCTGCATCAAAATTTTCCTTATCAAAACTAATTACGCCGTTAACACTTGTATCCTTATGCTCAATGAAGGGAAGTTTCAGCTTATATTGCCCGTCTTTTGCGTTCAAATCTCCAATAATCTTTAATTTATTATCGCCAGTTAGTTTGAAATTAAGATTGATATTTGGATAATCCTTGAAATCTCCTTGCATAACTAGATTAGCTTTCTCATTTTTAAGTTTGTGAATAGCAATTTTATCTATGTAGATTTCAGCTTTTTGTAAATCAGCTTTGGCGTTAAGGGTGCTTTGCTCCCCCTTTATTTTATATTCAAAATCAAATAAGCCTAATCCTGCAAGCACCTTTATTAGGCCGATTTTTTGATTTTGGGCTTTGATTTTAGTTTTGATTTTCAGTAGATGATCGTAATCAGTATTGTCTTTTAAATTAAAGCAATAAGACAGATCACTTTCAAAATCATTGATTTTGCCAAGGCCGTTTAAAAAGACTCTTGCTCCATCAAAACCGCCACTGATTTTAGTATTTTTTAACTCAAGGCTATCATTAAAGATGTTTAGCCCCACACCGCTTATATCTGAAGTAATATTATATGAATTGGGTATGTCACGCGCTAGCGGTATCTTAAGTTCAATTTTTGTAGTTGCAGTTCCGGTGATTTTTCTTAAGTCAATATCGATTTTCTTTAGTTTTTCTAAAGAGTCCAAGGGTACAAAGTCAGTTAAGTCAACTGAAGGCCCAAAAGCTGCCCCCGTTGCCGTAACTACTTGACCCGCAAGATCCACGTCAATTACCCCGTCCGAGATGAGAGTTGAACCGCTATAAGCTTTACTTAGGAGAATTTGAGTTTTTGGCCCGTGGATACTCACATCTATTTCTATATTTTTTAAGGCTGGAAAATCTTTTTCATATTTATATTCAAGCTCAGAAACTAAAAACTTTCCAGATAGGTTTTCAGCAGTTAAATTATTAGTTTTATAATAATTCTCATCTAAATTTACTTTGATTTCCCCGTTTTTGATGAAGCCTGCATGAATATAATCATCTAAGAATGTGAGTAGTTTGTTTCCAGAAGTAATTTTCTCAAATATTTTATATATTGCAATAGGTACATTATTAAGCGCGCCTTTAAGTTTTAATCTATCGCCCTTTATTTTAGCATCAATTGCAACATTTGATGTGTCAGTCAAATGAATTTCGCAGTTTATATTTTTCTCTTTGAAAAATCCTTTTTTGTAACTGCAGTACCCGCTTCCTAAATCAGGTTTTAAGTTGGTAGTCGGCAGGTTATGATACTCTAAATTATCAAATTTTATCTCACCATTCACTGTGCCTTCTTTGAAATTCATGTGGTAGCTACCGTTTAAAGTCGCTTGCGCCACCACTGAACCTGAATCATTTTTAATTGAGATTTGTGTCTCGCTGATGTTTGCAATTAGTTGTCTTGATTTCAGAAGATTGAAGGTGCTAAATTTGATATTTAGATTATTTATTTCAGCTTTCGTGTGATCATTTATGGACCTTTGCGCGCTGTCTAATTTTATCTCGTCGCCCTTTACACTAAATCCTTGCAGTTTTACTTTCGCACCTTTAGATTCAAGATAAAATATGAGTGCTTTTTCAAGTTGACTATCAAGGTAGCCGCTCCTTGCGCAAAAGAGTAATATGCATGCAGCGCAAACTAGCAGCAAGAGTACTAAAATTACTTTAAAAATTACTTTCATCTACCAGTGTATCTTCGAGCGCATGATATATTTGGATTTACTTTTAACAGGTTTTTGCTTAAGTTTATAAAAAAAAATTACATATACATGAATATTACTTTCATAGGCAGCGGTTATGTCGGGCTCGTTTCAGGAACAATGCTTGCAGAACTTGGTCACAATGTTACTTGCTTAGATACGAATGCTGCAAAAATTGCTGATCTCAAAAAGGGCATTTTACCTATTTATGAGCCTGGTTTGGATCAATATCTTGCAAGCAACATGGCAAATGGAAGATTAACTTTTTCATCCACATATGACGCGCAATTAAAGGAATCTAGCGCCGTTTTCATCACGGTATGGACTCCTACTTTAGAAAGTGGTGAGGCAGATTTAAGCTTCATATTTGACGCGGTGGATAACTTAATTCCGTTTATAAATGACGATTGCGTAATTGTTATAAAATCAACAGTGCCACCTGGAACATGCGGGAAAGTCAGTGATATGTTGAAAGCGCGAAATCTAAATTACGCGGTTGCTTCAAATCCTGAATTCTTAAGGGAAGGTTCAGCTATTGCAGATTTTATTTCTCCATTAAGAATAGTGGTTGGTTCAAGTAACCCTAACGCAAAAAAAGTGCTTGAAGAAATTTACGCACCTCAAACTTCAAAAGGCTTTTTACTCATAAATACGGATCCTGCAACTTCAGAACTCATAAAATATGCCTCAAATGCGTTTCTTGCAACCAAGCTTGCGTTTATCAACGAGATAGCCAATCTGTGTGAGAAGATTCCTGCAAATATTGAAGAGCTTACTCACGCTATGGGGCTTGACCCACGTATCGGTAAGGAATTTTTAAAAGCAGGCCCTGGTTTTGGTGGCTCTTGTTTTCCGAAGGATATTTTAGCTCTCTCAACAATAGCTAAAAACTACAAAACTGATTTCCAAGTGCTTGACGCGGTAATTAACTCTAATAAGCAACGACCAAGTTTTATGGTTGAGAAGATAAAAAATATACTTGGCACTCTACAAGATAAAAATATTGCAGTACTCGGGCTAACATTCAAAGCAAATACAGATGATATTAGAAGCAGCCCTGCTATTGATATTATAAATCTCCTTATCCAAGAAAAAGCAAATATTTTAAGTTTTGACCCTGAGGGAATGGACAATGCGCGCGCGATTTTGAAAAGTGTGAGCTTTGCAAACTCAAGTGCAGAAGCGTGCGTCAATGCAGACGGACTCATAATTCTCACCGAATGGGAAGAATTTAAAAACATGAATTTCAAGGAAATTTATAATTCCATGAAAAATCCTGTTATTATAGATTTAAGAAATATTCTAAAGCGGGATGTGCTTACAAATATAGGCTTTGAATATCATTCGGTCGGCTAAATTTTATGCTAAATAATTTTATTCATTTACGAGTTCAAAGCTCTTATTCAATGCTTGAGAGTGCGCTCTCAATCGAGAAAATTGTAAGTCTTGCGCGCGAGAACTCTATGCCTGCGGTATGCGTAAGTGACCGCGGCAATCTATTTGGCTCTCTTGAATTTGCGATTGCCGCAAGTTCCAAAGGGCTCCAGCCATTAAACGGTTCGATCTTGAATCTCAAAATCGAACATGCAGAACTTGCAAATATCGAGACTAAAACTTCATCAACTTCCTTGAATGATCAATTTGCCGAAATTTTATTAATCGCTAAAGATGAAGCAGGCTACCGGAATTTGCTGAAACTCGTTAGTTATACTTTCACAAAAAACGATCGTAAAATCTGTAACCACATTAGTTTCGATGATCTTATCAAACATAACGAAGGCATAATTGCTCTTTCTTGTTACGCTGACGGCGTGATCGGTAAGTTATTGCTCGCTAAAAACAATGACGCTGCAACTTTTTATGCTCAAAAGCTAAAAGAAATAATGGGTGACCGTTTTTACTTTGAGATTATGCGCCATAATTATGAAAGCGAAAATCTGATTGAAGCCGATTATTTACAGCTTGCAAATGCACTTGATATACCCTTAGTTGCCACCAACAAAGTATTGTTTAGTGATGTTAATATGCATGATGCTCATGATACTCTCCTGTGCATCTCAAGCGGTGTTACCAAGGAACATACTGAGCGAAAACGCGTTAGCAACCAGTGTTATTTTAAAACTACAAAAGAGATGGTCGAGCTGTTTAAAGAGCTTCCATCAGCCATCGAGAATACTGCAGCAATTGCACTCAGATGCTCGGTAATGTCAGAGCCGCACCCACCAATGTTGCCAAGCTTTGCAAGCGAGGGGATCAGCGAAGAAGACTTACTTAAAAAAGAAGCAAATTCAGGACTTGAAAAAAGACTCAAGACCAAATTTAAATATGAAAATATTCCAAGCTCAGAACATCAGAAAATTAAAGACGAATATCAGGCGCGCCTAGATTATGAGCTAGGCGTCATCTGCAGCATGAACTTCCCTGGATATTTCTTGATAGTTTCAGACTTCATTAAATGGAGCAAGGAGCAAGGGATTAGTGTTGGACCTGGAAGAGGATCAGGTGCCGGCTCCATGGTTGCATGGTGTTTGCTTATTACTGATCTTGACCCTATCAGATTCGGCCTATTATTTGAGCGTTTTCTAAATCCTGAGCGTATCTCGATGCCTGACTTTGATATCGATTTCTGCCAGGAGCGCAGGGAAGAGGTAATCAATTACGTTCGCTCAAAATACGGAGAAACTTGGGTTGGACAAATTATTACATTCGGTAAGCTGCAGGCTAAAGCTGTAATTAAAGATGTCTCAAGGGTGCTTGGCCTTGCTTACAGATATGCAGATTACTTAACAGAACTTGTTCCGTTCAACGCCATTACTCCTGTGACTTTAGATCAAGCCATCAGAGATGTTAGTGAGTTAAAAGAGGCATCTCGCGGCAACGGTCTGTATAATATTCCTGGGGAAGAGGGGTTGATAAAACAGGTTCTTGCAACTTCCTTAACCTTAGAAGGATTACATAGGCACGCATCGATTCATGCAGCAGGTATCGTCATTGCCGGCAAAGATTTAAGCGAGATAGTTCCTGTTTACAGGGATATAAATTCTCAAATGCTGGTCGTGCAATATTCAATGAAATATGCCGACCTTGCAGGGCTTATGAAGTTTGACTTCTTAGGTCTTCAAACTTTAACCGTCATTAGAAAATGCCAGGATTTTCTGAAAGCTCAAGGGATTATTGTTGATTTCAATAATATTGATTTTGATGACGTAAAAACTTACGAGATGCTCTCTCAAGGGCTTGGTACAGGTGTGTTCCAGTTTGAAAGTGTCGGGATGAAGGATACTCTTAAGAGACTAAAGCCTGACTGTATCGAGGATCTTATTGCGCTTGGTGCGCTATACCGTCCGGGGCCCATGGAGAATATCCCGACTTACATTGCTTGCAAACACAATAGGCAATCTCCGGATTATTTACATCCTTTATTACAGCCACTACTCGAAGAGACTTATGGTGTAATTATTTACCAAGAGCAAGTGCTTGAAATTGCTAAAATCCTAGCTGGCTACACCCTGGGTGCTGCTGACATGCTAAGACGCGCCATGGGTAAGAAAATCAAAGCTGAAATGGAAGACCAGCAAGAGCTCTTCATAAGCGGCGCTAAAGCTAACGGGATTGATCCTGCTCAGGCTAAGGCTATATTTGCGACCGTTGCTAAATTTGCCGGTTACGGGTTCAACAAAGCCCATGCTTCAGCATACGGGGCGATCTCTTATCAAACTGCTTATTTGAAAGCAAATTTTCCTGCTGAATTTTTGTGTGTCTGTTTGAATTTAGAGATGGATAACAACGACAAAATCAACTTGTTCATCTATGAAGCAAAGAAAAATAACATAGGAATCATAGCGCCAGACATTAATCGTAGTGAGGGAAAATTCACAATCGTTGAAGACGATACGCAGAAATCGATTCTTTACGGGTTTGGAGCTATTAAAAACGTTACTGCAAATTTCGGAGCAATTGTTGCTGAAGAGCGAAGTAAATCAGGACCATTCAAGTGCATTGTCAATTTTTTAGAGCGCATTTCGCCAAAATTTATCAACAAAAGAGCGCTTGAAAATCTTATTAAAGCTGGTGCTTTTGACAAGCTTCACGATAATCGCAATCAGTTGCTTTTAAGTATCCCGAAATTAATATCTTATTCTGTTTCTCATCATGCTGAGCAGAACTCCAATCAATTCAGTCTCATCAAAGTTGATTCAACATTTGAGCAATTGCTCATTGACGCACCACAATTGAAATTCAGCGAGGCAGCTTACGGGCAATTTGAGGTATTAGGGCTCTTTGTCGGTGATCACCCTTTAAAAGAATATGAAGAGCTACTTGAAGAGTTAAAGGTTCAAAATACTCAAGACTTATCAAGCTCATTACCTGATGGCTCAGGGCAGATAAAAATTGCAGGGATAATTCAAAAGAAAGACGCTAGGATGTCAGCGCGCGGCAGGTTCATAACCCTGCAACTTTCAGATCCTTATGGAATTTTTGACTTAAGTATTTTCAGTGAAGAGGTTTTGAAAAATTATGTTCATTTGCTTGATGTTAAAACTGCTGTTATAGCAACGTGTGAATATTTCAAAGATGAAGGTGGCACGCGTATTACTGCTAGAAGCTTCTCAGCAATCGAAGATATGGTTAAAGATAATATCTTTTCTTTAAGGCTGCGTCCCAAGAGTGATGAAGATCTTGAGCAAATTATTAATATATTGCATAGGTGTACGAATAAAGATAATAATGTTAATATAACGTTATTACTGCCTGCTGAAGAAAAATTTGTAGCAAAAATAGATTTGGCAGAAAGCTTCTATGTTGAAAACGAGGATTTACTCGCTTTAAAAGAATTCAATCAAAATTAATTTTTATTTGAAGTTAAACTCATGGAAAATCACGGTAAAGATAAAAATAAAAAGCAGAAGAATTACTTTTTGCTGCTGCTGCTGATAATAATGATAGGGCTTGTGTATTTTGCAACCGTAATTAAGCTTTCAAACGTAGTTCTAGCTTAATACACATTTGTTTTAAGCGGTTTTCAAGTACTTGCAAGTTTATGTATAAAACAGTTGCGGGTAGGGTATTACTATTATAAAATTAAATTTGTTTAATTAATTTTGCATTTTAATGAAAAGATTTTCTAAATTTTTATGGATTTTTTTTATCTCCTTCTCAAGTCTGATGGCTTGTGGTGATGAGAGAGTTGAAATTGAAATCATCCTTAAAGATCATAAGTTTGATAAAGAAATAATTGAAGTTCCCAAAGGGCGAAAAATCCGTTTAACTGTGAAAAATGAAGATCCGACTGTTGAAGAGTTTGACAGTATTGACCTTAACCGTGAGAAAATAATCCCTGGTAATTCTGAAGCGCATATAATTCTTGCGCCCCTAAAACCCGGAAAATATTGCTTTATGGGAGAGTTTCACTCAGATACTGCAACTGGCTGCCTCGTTGTTAATGATAATTAAGAGTTAAAAATGTTTAAAATTGCAATTGTTGTATTTAGAGAGTGCGTTGAAATTGCGCTATTGCTTGGTATCATCATGGCAATCACCAAGAGAATAGAAAATTCAAGACTTTATATAATAGCAGGATCAATGCTTGGATTAATCGGGGCCTCGTTATTTGCATTCTTCACTCAATACATTTCTGTCTCTTTTGCCGGTATGGGTGATGAAATATTTGATGCAACGATTATTCTTATAACAGTAGCATTGATTATTTGGACTATTGTTTGGATGAAAGATTATGAGTCCAAGCTTAAATTAAAATTCGGGGATATTTCTTCAGATGATGAGAAAAGTTTCAAGAATAAACTGCTGTTAGTATTAGTTGTAGCTTCAACAATTTTGCGTGAAGGTACCGAAATTATCTTACTCGTTTACGGTATCTCTTCAGCTGAGAAAATCAATATTGATAATTATTTAATTGGTCTTGGTATCGGCGCGCTGTGTGGATTATTTTTTGGAACCTTGATATATCAGGGTTTGACTAAGTTTGCTGGAAAGTATATATTTAAAATCTCATTTATATTACTGATGCTGATTGCAGCCGGTTTTGCTTCTCAAGCTGCAGGAAAACTAATTTCTGCTGATATTATCAATAAGTTTAGTGATCAGGTTTGGGATAGTTCTTGGTTGATATCTGATTTCAGCACAATTGGTAAGTTTTTAAATGCGATAACAGGCTATACTGCAAAGCCTACCGGTATGCAAATTATATTCTATATTGCAACCATCGGCTCAGTCTTGTTGCTCTCTAAGATTAAAAGCAGGCGTAAAGTTGTAAACCATAATAAAATTATTGATAATGCTTAAATTTGCAACTGAGTTCGGCCCGCTGATAGCTTTTTTTGTTGGCTATAAGGTTGGGGGTATTCAAACAGCTACTCTATACATGCTTGTTGTATCTTTAGTAAGTTTAGCAGCCTACTACCTGATAAACCGTAAAATTCATAATTTCTCGTTAATTTCTTCAGGAATTTTACTTGTTTCAGCTTCAATAACTCTAATTACTGGCAATCCGGTTTTTATAAAAGTTAAACCAACAATATTATATATAGTTTTTGCTCTATCATTTTATTTCAGTGCCACACGCGAAAAACCATTAATGAAATATATTTTAAGTAGCGCATTACCATTGCAGGAGACTTCCTGGAAAATATTAAGCTATAGATTTGCAGGGTTTTTTGTAATTATGGCGGTAGTGAATGAAATAGTCTGGCGTAATTTTGAGGAAATTACTTGGGTGAAGTTTAAAGTGTTCGGTGCAATTCCTATAACATTAATTTTCATTTTAATGCAACTCCCATTTATAATGAAAAACAGGCTACCTGAGGATGAACAAACGGGGAACTAAATAACTGTGCAGCATTAAACCTTTATCAGTTAAGGCTATGTGATCTTCGCTGAAATTCAATAAATTCAGCTCGGTATAATATTTCAACATATCCTCACTTAAAATCGAAAAAACTTCTTGATCAGTTATATTCTTCAAGTTTTTAAGATTCACACCTGCTTTCAGTCTGAGACCCATCATAAAGAATTCTTGGATTATTTCTTCATTGCTTAAAATATCAACTGACTGTACTCCGCAACCATGTTCCTGCACAGATTTCAGCCATTTTTCAGGTTTGTGCCACATCATAATACCGGTAGTAGATGTAATTAAGGTAAGGTGTTGTTTTACCGCTCTATAGTTTTTAAGTCTACTATGAGCTCCGGGGCCTATCCCTAAATATTCCTCATAATTCCAGTAGGTGAGGTTATGTCTGCATTCTTCGCCTGATTTAGCATAGTTTGAGATCTCATAACGATCAAATCCTAACTCTTTTAAATATTTAGTCGTCCACTCATACATATCAGCAGCAACATCGTTTTTTGGCAGGATTAATTTTTTATCCTGATGAAGTCTATAAAACGGGGTGCCTTTCTCAATGGTCAGTTGGTACAAGGATATATGACTTGGCATAAGCTCCGCGGCCAAAGTTAGCTCTTCTTGCCAATCTTTCAAAGTTTGACCAGGTCGTGCGTAAATTAAATCAAATGAGGTGCGCTCAAAAATGCGTGCAGCAGATTTTATAGCTGCAAGTGCCTGTGTTGTGTCGTGTTCTCTACCCAGTTTTTTGAGATCATCATTAACAAGCGCCTGCACTCCAATTGATACTCTATTGATACCGCAATCTTTAAACTGCTTAAACTTTGCCGTTTCAAAAGACGTAGGGTTTGCTTCTAGCGTAATTTCAGTACGAGCATCTACAGTGCCAATTCCCGCAAGTTTTGCTATGATACCTTGTACAACTTCAGGCTCCATCAGTGACGGCGTTCCCCCGCCGAAAAAAATGGATTTTATATATTTGCCTTCAATAGTTGTTTTAAAATATTCTATCTCTTTGCTATAACATTCCAGCCATAATTGATGATCTGCAACCATGCCAACGTGAGAATTAAAATCACAATATGGACATTTTGACAAGCAAAACGGCCAGTGTACGTATATTGATATGCTATTCATGTAGTTCTAAAATATATGGTACATGATCTGAGGGTTGCGTCCAGCTGCGGGCGTCTTTTAAACTATAGATAGATTTCATTCGGCCTTTTAAATTAGCACTCACCCAGATGTGATCAAGCCTTCTGCCTCTATCAGACTTAAGCCAGTCTAAATTTCTATAGCTCCACCAAGTATATAATTTTTGGTCCATTGGCATAAAATGCCTGGCACTATCAATAAACTCCAAAGAATTTTGAAAATTAATTAATTTTTCACGCTCAATTCCGGTATGGCTTACGACATTTTTAAGCTGTTTACTTGACCAAACATCATGCTCATGAGGCGCGATATTGAGATCACCCAGTACTATTATTTTATCCTGCTTGCTTCTGTTAGTGGTAAACCAGTTTTGTGCTAAATCAATATATTCAAGCTTATGTTTAAATTTGGGGTTTTCTTTGATGTCAGGAATATCACCTCCTGCAGGAATATAAAAATTATGAATTTCAATATCTTTAATCTTTACTGCTATGTGCCTTTTGTCCTCATTATAAAATTCTACGATGAAATTATCAGTCGCTTGAATTTTTGAGAGTATTGCAACACCGTGATAAGACTTTTGCCCTGAGTAATATAAATATTTATAGCCTAGTTCCGATATGCTATCTAGCGGGAATAGTAAATCCTCAACCTTAATCTCTTGCAGGCAAATGACGTCGGGCTGATGCTCTTCGATTAGTTTTTTTAGCAAACTCAAGCGCAGGCGAATTGAATTTATGTTCCAGGTAACAATTTTCATGGGCGGCAATGTTATAATATTGCCAAGTTATAACATAACTCGGCAACAATTAATACGCTCCTTGAAGTTTCTTTTATATTCTTTTGCATGCTCGCACAGGCTTAAATTAGGATTATCTGCTTTGCGAAACACTCGATTCAATTCCTGCTGCTTTACCGATCTCTGCTACACCTCTTTCAATATTTACTTTCTGAACTCTAGAAACACCTTCTTTATTCTCTAAGCTTTTAGCTGCAGAATAAATTTTTTCAAGATCCTCTTGAGCGTACACTTTCTTAGTTTCCATAACAGGAACCACATCTCCCCAGTCATCTTCTAATGTTTTGCCGGTATTGACTTCAATTGTTACGTTAACCAACTCTTTTGCAAGTTCAGTATTGCCTCCAACTACGGCTGAATAAAGTGCATTCATTTGCTGTTCTTTGCTTTTATTATTTACTAGAGCAGAGGCATCATATTCCCCGCCAAGCATTGCTTGCATCCCTTTCTTCTTTTGAATTTCAGTATATTTAAATTCATCTTGATCCAGAGAGTTTTGTTTATCACCGGCTTTCTTTAATTGAAAGTTTGTTCTATCTCTAATTTCCTGCATAAGATCAACCTTTTCAGGTACAGGCTTACTGGGAGTTTTAATTTGAGGATCTTTAGTCGCACTTTTAACGATCATTGGTCCCGGTGGAGGAGGTGGTCCTTTACCGCTTGGAGGAGGAGGTATAACACCCTTCGTAATGGTATTAGTAGTAGGTTCAATGAGTTCTACTTCATCTTGTTTGTTCGTTTTGGTAGTCGTTTTGTCAGATCCCTCTCTGTCTTGACTATCTCCTAAATCCCAATCATCTTCGGGACTTATATTATCCATACTATGCTTAGCAAATACATCTTTTAACGCTTGATCTGTATCTTTACCCTCTTTCCCAATTTCATTTGATATTTGCAGGTCTTCCGGTGGCAGTGAAGGCGGTAGATCCGTAGGCGGCCCTCCGAATTCAGGTGGCAGCGTCGGCGGTAGATCAGTGGGTGGTGGAACATCTTCTGCAAATGTATTTAACCCTTGCGGTGATGGCGGTAAATCTGCTGATGACCCTCCAAATTCCGGAGATAATGATGATAGATTTGACTGTGGAGGAGGTGGCAGCGGCTGATCTATTTTTGATGAGCTTATTTCTTGCGACGCGTTTACTTGCGGTGATGGCGGTAAATCTTCTGTCCAGCCACTAAATTGACCTGGAATCGGTGGAACATCTCTTGACAGCGGTCCATTCAAATTAGAATTTGGTAGCGGGGGCAAGCTGCTTGGTGGTGGTGGTAAATTATTAGACAATGACGCATCTTGCTGGGTTCCCTTTGCTTGCTCTAGACTTTGCTCGCTAAATTTTGCAATTTTCTCTTGAAGTGGAGCTTTTGCCTTATCGCTTTCAGCAATTAAGCTTGTTAGCGAATTATTCAAATTTTGTACTATTGCATTTAACTTTTTGCCCTGTTCATCACTAAATAGACCTACTCCGTTAGTAAATAAATCAACAACAAAAGTTTGTAATCTTTGAAAAAAACCAGGTTTAACTTCTGGAGCTACACCTATACTTACTCTAAATTCGTTTAGTGATGCCTCAGAATTCTCTTTTTGTGAAATATTCTTTGATAAAGTATCAAGATTAATTAGCAGTTTTGTAAAGTTGTCATTAACTTCTTTAATTTTATTATTTTCTAAATCTAATGCTTCACGGCTGCCAAAAATTTTGTCGTATTCTGGTTTATAACTTCCAGTAACATCCATGCTAATATCTAATTGTAATTTTACCAATTCAGCATTGTATGAATATATACGTCCTTTTAGGGTCTCTACGGATTTTATAAAATCTTTACGTGAAACATTCTTATTCAGCAATGACAAATTATCAGCTAGTATTTTGTTATAATCGTTGAAATTCCCAATATTACTCTTAGACATAACTATTTCTCTTCAAATTTAAGCTTGATTAATTATAGCTTAAGACTTTCAACGTCTAGTAGTCAATGAAAGTGAAAATTTAAGGGAGGGTTAGTTGATTTATTTAAGAGGTTGTAACAATTTTCATACTTCAGCGATGAAAATATCATCTTCATTAGCAAATTCATAAGTCGATTCGCGACTGATAATTATTACGCTACCTGCTTCAATCGCTACCCCATTATATTTAAATTTGGCAAGACTGTTTACTGTTTCTGGACCAATTGAAGGTATATCTAGGCGCACATCTTGATTAGGTTTTAAAACTTTTACAAGCACCCCGCCATACGGTTTTTTGCGCAAAACTGCACATCTTTCAATCAGATTTTCTGTTCCTTCAGCAGCTTCTACTCCCAAAACATATCCGTCTTCAATTATAACCGATTGCCCAATGTCTAAAGCTCCGAGAGATCTTGCAACTTTCAAACCCAGCTCAATATCGATTAAGTCTTGTTTACTAGGTTGTCTATTAGTCGATAGTTGCCCGTAGTCGCTTTCAAGCATTAATATATCTTGCGCAGAAATGATCTTAAAACCTTTATCCCCCAGAAACTCAGCAACTATAGTCAATAATTTATCATCACCTAGAAATTTTTGTTTAAGAATTTTTGTTAAAAGGTGCGCACCTGCTATATCAACTTTAAGTTTTGATAGATTCGGGCGCTTAATACTGCCTGCAAAAACTATATTTTTAACTTTATTGGATTTAAAATATTCGATGATGCTTCCAACGCTTCCTATGGAAAAAAATCTATAATCGCAATGATCAATTAAGTCTATTTCAATTTCCTTAGTTATACATGCGATAAAAGGTTCCTTTCCTAAATTTTTAGAAATTATAGCTAGTTCGCCAGGTAATATTCCGCTGCCGGCAATAATTCCTAAAGGAAAATAATCGTCATTTTTTTGGGGCACAAAAAGCTCTTGCAGTATCTTGCTTTAAGAATTCAATAATTTGAGTAACAATTGCATTATCTTTGTACTTACGCGATACTTGTTCGATTTTATCAGCAAGTATACCTTCTTGTGCAAACAACTCCTCAACAGCTCTTGAGGCATTTATACTTTCTTGCTTATCAAAGCCGCGGCGTTTCATGCCTACCAAATTAACACCTTCAAGTGCTGCTCTATCATTGCTTGCAAGACCAAAAGGTATAACATCTCTAACAACCGCTGAAACTCCGCCAATCATCGAATATGAACCGATTCTTACAAACTGATGAACCGCAGCAAGCCCGCCGATTATTGAATAATCACCAACTTCAACATGCCCGCCAAGACTTGCATAATTGGCAAGTATTACACCGCTTCCAATCTTGCAATCATGTCCGATATGTGCACCAACCATTAGCAAACAATTGTCCCCAACAGTAGTTACCATACCACCGTCGAGGCTGCCTGCTTGGATAGTTACATATTCCCTAATAGTATTATTACTTCCTATAACGACTTCCGATTTCTCACCGGCATATTTTATGATTTGCGGAGGCTGACCGATTGAAGCAAACGGATATATGATGCATCCTTCGCCGATTGAGGTGATACCCTCTATCACGACGTGTGATTTTAGTTCCACATTATCGCCGAGCTTTGCATCGCCACTAACTATACAAAAAGGCCCTATCTTTACATTTTTGCCTAAAGTTGCGGCAGGATCAACTATTGCTGTCGGATGGATATTTTGATTCACAATTAATCCCTATTTTTGACCATGGCAGTGAAATCGCTTTCAGCAACTACTGTACCATTAACTTCAACGTAACTTGAGAATTTCCAGACTTGACCTCGATTTTGCTCAATCTTTGCATAGATGTGCATTGTATCTCCAGGCTCTACAATTTTACGAAATTTAGCTTTTTCGATTGACATAAAAAAAACATCCTTGTCATCTCTACTATCCATAGATTTTGAAACCAATATTGCTGACGCTTGAGCCATTGCCTCGACAATAAGTACGCCGGGCATTACAGGTTTATCAGGAAAATGGCCAGTAAATTGTGGCTCGTTGAAAGTTATATTTTTTATTGCATGAATAGTTTCACCGATCTCGAGTTCAACCACCCTATCAACCAATAAGAAAGGGTAACGATGCGGAATCAGCTCCATGATTTCCGTGATGTTAATTTGCATTTTTATCTCTTGTTAGTTTTTTCATAATTACTGATTGTTTGTGCCAATCTCTGAGAGGCACAGTCGGTGTCCCGCCTAAAATTGCCCCTTCTTGCGTGATGTTTTGAATGACTCCGCCCTGACCGGCAATTTGTACTTTATCTGCAATGGTAAGATGACCTGAGACACCTACTTGACCACCAAGTGCGCAATACCTGCCGACTTTGCTGCTTCCAGCAATCCCAACTTGGGCAACTATTATTGAGCCTTTACCGATTTGCACATTATGACCGATTTGTACTAAATTATCAATTCGGCATAAATCATCGATGATTGTATCGTTTAAAGAGCCTCTGTCGATCGTGGTATTTGCACCGATTTCAACATTGTTCCCGATTCTGACGATCCCGGAATGATATATTTTATGGTGAACTCCTGATAAGCTCGCAAACCCGAAGCCGTCTTGACCGATCCTCGCACCCGCAAGGATTACCGCGTCATCTCCGATAATTGCAAAGCTAATTGAAACGTTACTATAAATTTTTGCTCTATTGCCTATGACAACATCGTAGTCAATAAAAGTTCCTGCTTCAATTATACAATCATCCCCGATTATCACATTATCTTCAATCACGACATTGTGACCGATATAGCAATTTTTTCCGATTTTTGCGGTTTCAGCAATATATGCTAAAGAGCTGATTTTTTGACTATAATTTTTAGCAGGAGAATAAAATAAATCTAATGCCTTAGCATAAGCATAGTAAGGGTTTTTAGATCTTAATAAAACAGTATTACTACCTTGTGTGTCAGCAAGATCCACCTGCACAATACACGCTGTCGCTTTAGTTTCTTTAAACTGCGCCAAATATTTTTTATTGCTTAAAAAAGTAAGACTACCGCTTTTTGCTTCATCTAGCGGTTTAATGCATTCAATTTCAAGATGTTTATGAGCAGAATCAAGCTCGCAACCTATCGCTTTAGCAATAATTCCGAGCCTTAAAGGTTCTGAAATTTTATGGAATCTTTTATCTAACATCATTGTCTTTTTGAAATCATCTTAAACAAGAATATAGCATAAAGAATTTTTAAGTAAAACGGATAATATGCTCTAAAGGCTTGTATATTATGCAAGCAAAGCCTTAAAGCAAAAGGGTCCCTTTAGTCATTTTAAATCCTCGTAAAAATTCACTTGCAGCAAGCAGAGCTTTGCCAGGTAGTTGCAATTTCTCAAGCTTTAGAACTCCTTTTTTACAGGCAACTTCAAGCTGATCATTGATTATTAAACCAGGTTTATAGTCGTGCTCAAGGTCACTGAAACTTGCTTGTAGAACTTTTATAATTTTCCTGTCATATTCAAAATAGGTGCCGGGCCATGGATTCATCCCTCTGATTTTACAATCAATTTGGTGTGCAGAATTATTCCAGTTAATCTTTCCTTCTGATTTTGAAAGCTTGTGGGCATATGTAATTCCTTGAGCGCTTTGCCGAATCCTTGGTAAAGTTTCGATTTCACTTAAAACTTTCAAAAGCAAGTCAGCTCCGATATTCGCACATTTATCATGAAGTTCAGGCAAAGAGACGCGCTCAGGCAATTTGAAATTTTCCTGCAAAATTATATCTCCCGTATCAAGCCCGGCACTCATCTGCATGATGCATACAGCAGTACCACTTTCACCGTTGATGATTGTTCGTTGCAAAGGTGCAGCCCCCCGATATTTTGGCAAGTCAGACGGATGAATATTAAGGCAGCCGTACTTTTTTGAATTTAAAATATTTTCAGGGATAATAAATCCGTACGCTACCACTACAATTATATCAGCCTCTATAGAATTTATAAGCTCTACCGCTTCCTGATTTCTTAAAGTTGTCGGGGTGTAGACAGGGATATTATAAGTACTCGCAAGATCATGAACTGGAGAGTTAGATTGCGCAAGGCCTCTTCCTTTTGCTTTGGGAGTCTGAGTGAATACCCCTATTACTTGATGATCTGGCGTATCAATTAATTTTTTTAAAGCAGGAATGCTAAATTCGGGCGTTCCCATGAAAATCACATTCATAAATTCCAGTTATTTGTAAATTCTATAGAGTAAGCGTTAACTTAATCTTACATACTATGTTTCTTGAGTTTTTTAAGCTTACGAATGGCTATATCTTTTTTCAAAATGCTTAAATGATCAATAAGTAATTTACCTTCTAAATGATCCATCTCATGTTGAATAACTCTTGCAAGCCAGCCGCTTGCTTCAAGTTCGCATGGCTTATTATGGTAGTCGGTGAATTTCACTTTAATGTTTTCAGCCCGAGTAACGTCCACCTGCTGTTCAGGCACTGACAAGCACGCCTCTTTAGCAGAAGTTTTCTCTTCTGAAGCAAAGGTAAGCTCTGGGTTAACCAGGTATAGTGGATAAAAGCCTTCAGGTCTTGCTACTTCATCATCATTTTGCAAATCCATAACGATAATCCTTTTAAGCACCCCAACTTGCACCGCTGCAAGACCAACCCCGTTATCATGATACATGGTCTTAAGCATGTTATCCATAAGCTTCCTCAAATTTGAGTCAACCTCTTCAACTTCTAAAGATTTATGCTTGAGTACCGGATCAGGATAAGTAAAAATAGGTAAAATTGCCATAATTTTGCTTAAAGTGGTTATCTTAAGTAGCTTAAAATAGCAGAAAACTGATAAAATGTAAATTAGACTTATTCAAACGGCTTAACAATCACCATGATAACCGCTACAAGCATAAGCAGTGGGGGGAGTTCATTTAAAACCCGGTAAAATTTATCTGAACGCGTATTTGTGCCATTTACGAATTTTTTGCGAGCATTAGCTAAAAATGCATGTAGCAGAGTAAGTGCAAGGACCGCAGCAAATTTTATATGGAACCATACGCCTAAAGCAACGAATCCGTAGATATAAGCATTGATAAAACCAAATACGTAACTTGCGATCATCGCAGGATTCATTATGATTTTAAGCAAGCGATATTCCATCACTTGCAACGTTTTATCAAGCTCAGAACCAGGGTTTGCTTTAGTGTGATATACGTAAAGTCGTGGAAGATAAAAAAGAGCAGCCATCCAGCAAATTACTGCTGCAACATGAAAAGCCTTAAACCAAAGATAGTACTGCGCCATTGATATAATTAAATCTTGCAAGGACAATCTGTGAAATGCGGTAAGCATGCTCGTACCTGCTTACAATTCTTCAATTGTTGTTTGTTTTTAGAAAAATTTACTATCATATCACTTGTCGCTTCAATAAAAATATTATTAATTCCGAGTGTTGGAATCCTAATATATTGAATTTTATCTCTATCTGCAAGAGCCTTGTATTCGATATCAAGCTCAACCAGAGTTTCTACATGTTCTGAGACGAAAGCAACCGGCACAATAATTAATGATTTTTTTATTAAACATGCTGCTTTTATCTCGTCTTCAGTGTCAGGCTTTAGCCACTCAACAGGTGTTGCACGGCTTTGATAAGTTATTTTATAATCAAGATTTGGTATCTGTAATTTATTTATTATTTTTTCAACAGTTTGCTCAATTTGCCATTGATAGGGATCCCCTGCGTCAATAATTTTTTTAGGCAAACCGTGAGCAGAAAATAAAATACGCTGATTTTCAATCGATGCGAGTTTACTTGTAGCCTCTAGGATAAGGGAGACATGCGCATCAATGAATTTCTCGTCATTGAAATAGCAACATATAGTTTTCAGTGGTAGTTTTTTTAAATTCTCATTTAGAGCAAGCAAAGAGTTGAATTCCTTGATTGATGAGCCTGAAGTCGTTGTTGAAAATTGTGGATAAAGAGGAACGGATATAATCTCAGTCGGATTAAAATCTTCAATATTTTTTAGTACTTCAGGTGCTCGCGGGTGCCAGTGCCTCATGCAAATAAAAATTTTAAATTCACCGGCTAATTTTGACTTCAGCGCTAATTCTAAAGCGTTTTTTTGCTTTTGAGTTTCTTCAAGTAATGATGATTTACCACCGATGAGTGAGTAAATATTTTGTGCTTTTTTATCTCGAAGGGTTGATATAATTTTTGCAACCACCCATCTAAATGGATTTGGTAGTCTGATAATTGCTGGATCATAAAACAGGTTAAACAAGAACGGTTTAACAGATTTTAAACTATCAGGCCCCCCTAAGTTAAATAAAACTATTGCCGTTTTCTTATGATTTGTAATCATTTACGTAATTTACCAAAAATTCCACATTTTCAACAGGGGTAGTAGGCATTATACCGTGACCTAAATTAAAAATAAATTTATTAGGTTCAAGATTTGATAGGATTTTATCAGCGCATTTCTTGATATTTTCTTTGTCAGTTAACAAAACTACCGGATCGAAATTACCTTGAACAGGTAGCTTGTCTTGCCACTGGCGCATCTGACTGACCGGTATAAACTGGTCAACTCCGAGTATATCAATCCCTGTTTCTTTAATGTATTTATCATATAAGAAGCCTGAACCTTTAGGGAAGCCTATGATCGGCACTTCAGGAAACATTTCTTTAAGCTTTGAGACAATCTTTCTAGTTGGCGTTATAACAAAATCTAGATATTCATCTTCACTAAGCATGCCAGCCCAAGAATCAAACAATTGTACAATATCACATCCTGCTTTGATCTGCCCTGCTAAATGCATGATAGTATTATCTGTGATCACGTCAATCAATTTCAAGCTAAGCTCTCTATTTTGGTAGAGAAATCTTTTGCTAACTGAAAAATCCTGTTTTCCTCTTCCCTCGAGCAAGTAGCTTACAACTGTCCAAGGACTGCCCGCAAAGCCAATTAAAAACTTATTTGGCGCTAGATTTGCCTTAACGATTTTTATTGCTGCATAAACTTTCTCAAGTTTACTTGGGTCCATATTGTCAAAGAGCTTTAGATCATCACTGTTTTTGAACTGACGCAAGACCGGACCTACATTTTCTTCAAACCGCACGTCCCAGCCAAGTGCGTGAGGTAATACTAGAATATCAGAAAATATAATAGCACCGCTAAAGTCAAATCGCCTTAATGGTTGCAAGGTAACTTCTGCCGCTTTTTCCGAATCATAACAGAGGTCTAAGAAGCTGCCGACATTTTTGCGGATTTGCATATATTCAGACATATAACGGCCAGCTTGACGCATAAACCAAATAGGCCTTTTTCTTTCTTTAATAAATTGGGCAGGCAAGGAATTCATCATGGCAACAAATATAATAATTTATATAAATAATAGCTTTTTAATAGCTTTAGTAGGGGAGCGAAATATGTAGATTAAAACTTATCAACAATTTTATCAACAATTTTATCTACTCAAGAAGTACTCAATTGATAAGCTCGCGCAAGACATATTCACATAAATAGAATTCAAAAATATCATGTTGATAAGTCTGTTAAATATTTCGTTGTAATTGTCGAGAACCCTATAGGAGCAAGCTTTTAAACAATTTACATACAATTTTATCAACAATTAGAGAAAACACTGATTTTCAATTTATTACTGTTTAAAACCATGATAGTAATCAGATAATTCTCGTAAAAATTGGTAAAAAAACTAAATTATTTTAAAAATTATCCACAATAGGGTGTGAAAGAAATGAAAAAACTGATTGTTCACTTGGTTTCAGATGCGTCAGGACAAACCGTCAAGAATGCAACAAGAACTGCGCTTTTACAATTTGCTGAAATTGAGGTCAAAGAATATATTTGGCCGCTGATAAAAAACAAGGAATTGCTTGATGAAGTATTACTTAAGATATCCAAGAAACCAGGCGTGGTGATCTATACAATTACAACCCCGGAACTTAGAGATGCTCTTAAAAAATTCTGTAAAGATCTTAAATTACCATGCATCTCGGTAGTTGGTAAGATTGTAAAAGAAATATCACAATTTATCGGCGTTGGCATTGAGGATAGTCTAAATAACTTCAACAAATTCGATTCAAGTTATTTTGATAAGGTGGACGCCATTGACTATATGCTAAGGCACGATGATGGTCAGATGGTAAATGATCTTGAAGAAGCTGATATTATCTTGATTGGTCCTTCACGTACTTCAAAAACTCCAACTTCGGTATATCTTGCATATAACGGATTTAAAACTGCAAATGTACCATATGTTCATTGTTGCCCCTTTCCCGATACTATCGAAAAACTAGTACATCCTTTGATTATTGGTTTAGTTATAAGCCCTGCAAGGCTGATTGAAATAAGGGAAACGCGGATGAATTTACTTTTAATGCCTGAACATACTAATTACACTGACCCAAAAACTGTGCAAGATGAATGTTTGCAAGTTAAGAGATTATGTCAGCTGAACAACTGGCCAGTAGTGGATGTCTCGCGCCGGTCTATAGAGGAAACTGCAGCGTTCGTTATGAAATTATATTATGACAAAAAGAAAGCAAAATAAACTTAAAGTCGCTTAAAGTTTCTCTTGCAACACTAATAGGTTGATGAAATAATCCTTTAATTTTTTAACTTTTAAAACGAACTCATGATATCAATTGGAATTACCGGAAGTTACGCGTCTGGTAAAAGCTATCTGCTAAATTTATTATCTGAGCAAGGCTTTGAAACTTTCTCATGCGATAAATATGTAGGTGAGCTATATCAACAGCCAAGTGTTCAAAGTCAGATATTAAAATTAATTCCTGATATGACAAGCTTCGATATAAGAAAACTTGCTGAAAAAATATATGCTGATGATAATATACGAAAAAAAATTGAAGCCCTAATTCACCCGTTGGTACTTGCACATATTTTAAAGTTCAAAGAAAATTACGCGCGCAAAAAATTTGTTTTTATAGAGGTGCCTCTCTTATTTGAAGCAGGATGGGAAATATACTTCGATTATATAATTACGGCCTTCTGTTCAAGTGAAAGTCGCTTGAAACATGCGATGTCAAAAAAAAATTTCGATAAAAATATTTATGATAAGTTAGAGCAGATTCAATTTCCGCAAGACGAGAAAATGAAAAGAGCAGATTTTATTATAAATATGGACGCAAAAATGCTAGAATTGAAAACTCAAATCTCTAATATATTGGAAAAACTACAGTGACAATAATTCGTGAAATAATCCTAGATACTGAAACTACAGGGCTCGAACCAACTGATGGTCACCGTATTGTTGAGATCGGTGCGCTTGAGATGAAAAACAAAGTAGTTACCGGCAATAAGTTTCATTTCTACCTTAACCCTGAGCGTGATATGCCAACTGAAGCATATAGAATTCACGGGATTTCTGGAGAATTTCTAAAAACTAAACCTTTATTCATTGAGATAGTTGATGAGTTTCTTGAATTTATAGGTAACTCAAGATTAGTTATTCATAACGCGCCGTTTGATATTAAATTTTTAAATCACGAATTGTCACGCGTAAGCAAGCCGTCACTGGAGCAGGTGCGCGCAATAGATACGCTGGTCATGGCAAGGAAAATGTTCCCGGGTGCAAGATCAAGTTTAGACGCACTATGTAAAAGATTTAAGGTCGATAATTCGGGCAGGCAAATGCATGGTGCTTTAAAGGATGCAGCGCTGCTTGCTGATGTATATGTCGAGCTTACAGGTGGCAGGCAAGTAACTTTTGATATGGCAAGCGCTAAAAAAAATATAGAGCAAAATACTACCCGTGCTAGCAGCTCAAATTTTTCATCTAACAATAAAGGTCTAATCGTAGCTCCGACAAAAGAAGAGCTGAAAAAACATAAAGAATTCATAGCAAAAATTGTCTCACCTCTTTGGAACAATTTTTAATGCAAAGTGTAGCTGCTCATAAAAGTCTTTTGAGGAAAAATATTTTAGAACAGCGCAAAAGTTTTGACGAAAATCTTGCCTTTGAAAGCAACGAGATTATATGTCAAAATATCATTAAGATAATCAAATCTATTAAGACTCCTGGCTCTACTTATTGTGTAGGAATTTATTACCCTCTTCCGTCTGAGCCAAATTTACTGAAAATCCTTTTTCTAATTGATCAGAGTTTTGCGCTGCCGATTATTTCAGGTAGTGATATTGAATTTGTTAAATATTACCCTGGTGACGCACTCGAGCAAACAAGTTTCAAAGGGCTTTACCAGCCTGCAAAAAAAACTGAAATTATACCAGATATCATAATAGTTCCAGGGCTTGCCTTTGACATTTGTGGATATCGACTTGGCTTTGGCAAAGGCCATCATGATAAATATTTTAAAAAAATAGAGTCGGTTAAGTCTCCCGTTTACATCGGTGTATGCTTCCATGAAGATTTAAGAGAGCGTTTGCCTTTTAACGCAGATGATCATAAAATGAATTTTATTGTAACTGACAAGATTGTGGTAAATCTATGAGCTTCACTATATTTGACATAATTGTTCTCTCAATTTTGACTGCCTCTGCGCTACTTGGAATGTATAGAGGGTTTATCAAGGTCACTATAGGCTTTACTGCTTTTATATTATCTTTGATATTTGCGTATTATTTATATCCTTACGTCGTAGACTTCTTAAGTAAACATTTGGAAAACGAGGTCGTCCTTATATTACTCAGTGCTGCTATATCATATATATTATCCTTAACAGTTTGCAGTTTCGTAAGCTCAAAGCTTGCTTGCTTAGTGCAGGTAACCTGCGGCGGCGTGACTGATAGATTCTTAGGTTTGCTTGCAGGTTTAATAAGGGGCGGGGCGATATGTTTAGTATTATTTGTAGGAGTTGCTACTGTAACAACTAAAAGCTATATTGCTGCTGGTAACCTCAATGATGTTTTAACTAATGCAAGTGAAGATAAGTACCCGTGTTGGCTTAAAGAATCTTTAAGCACTCAGTATTTAAGCCTTGCTTATAAAACCACTTTAAAAATGGTTCCTGACAATTACCTGGAAGAAATTAAATTGCTTCCCGAAGATAGTGAAGACTCTGAAAAACTTTTAGAGAAGACTTTCAAGAAAAAGCGCGAGCATATTGAAACGCAAGAGCTGCAAAATAACGCGGAACTAGATAGCGAGCTTGAAGAAGTTCAGCCATAAATATTTTAAATTTTATGCAAACCTATACATTTAAGGAACATTTTATAGAATTAAAGCAAAGATTCTTGAAAATATTTTGCGTGTTTTTTGCGAGTTTCTGCATTTGCTATTACTATAGCGATGAGATTTATAATTTTTTACTCAAACCCTTAGCTCAAGCCGGAAACAAGGACTTGAGAAAAGTCATCTATACCGGGCTTGCAGAAGCTTTTTTCACTTACCTGAAACTTGCAGCTTTCAGCTCTTTGATTATAGTTTTTCCGTTTATTGCGTTCCAAGTTTTTAGATTTGTAAGTCCCGGCTTGCACTTGCGCGAAAGAAAAATTGCGGCGTTCATTTTATTTGCTTCACCGATTTTATTTTGGAGCGGAGGCTTTTTTGTTTTTTACTACGTGATGCCTAAGGCTTGGCAATTTTTCTTAAGTTTTGAGAGCGTTAATACCAATATCCCAATAGTGCTTGAGGCGAAAGTCAGTGAATATTTGAATTTAATTATCCAGCTATTTTTAGCTTTTGGACTGGCTTTTCAATTGCCGATAATTATACTGATACTTAATTTGTTTAAAGTTTTAAGTGTAAAGTCTCTAAAGAAAAGGCGCCGGTTAAGTATAGTTATTAATTTTATAATAGCTGGCATTTTGACTCCGCCCGATGTAATAAGTCAGTTAGCGCTTGCAATACCCTTGCTTTTGTTATATGAAATTTCAATTTTAATGTGTAAATTAGTAGAAAATAGGAAAGCAGATGTTGGATATTAAGTGGATTAGAGAAAATAAAAAAGCGTTTGATGATCAGCTAATAAAACGTGGCATCGCTCCTTTATCTGAAGAAATAAGCACGCTAGATGAAAGTAAAAGAGAGCTTACTAATCTAATTCAGGAACTCCAACAATCAAGAAATAAGAAGTCTAAATTTTTAGGCAGCATCAGCAATAAGAACAGCAAAGAATTCATTGAAAATAAAACAGATGTTGAGCATATCAACGAAAAGCTTGAAAAATTAACCGGGCAATTGCAAGGTAACAACAGGCTACAGGAGATTTTAGAAAGTCTACCAAATATACTTGACGAGGAAGTTCCGTACGGGACAGATGAGAGTATGAATAAGCTTGTGAAATCATGGGGTGAAATTGAACATAAAGCTAAAGCCTTGCAACATTTTGAGCTTGGTGAAAAGCTTGGAATGATGGACTTTGCTCAAACCGCTAAAATATCAGGTAGTAGGTTTGTTACCCTTAAGGGCGATCTTGCAAGATTAGAGCGAGCGCTTATTAATTTCATGATTGACATCCACACGCGCGCGTTTGACTTTGTTGAAATATCTCCTCCTTACTTGGTAAGACCGCAGGCTATGTATAACGCAGGCCAGTTACCTAAATTTGCTGATGATTCATTTCTTACAACCACCGATTATAGATTAATCCCGACTGGTGAAGTGCCTTTAGTTAATATGGTGGCTGATAGTATTTTAGCAAGAGAGAGTCTACCTATCAGATACGTTGCATATACCCCGTGCTTTAGATCTGAGGCGGGCAGTGCCGGTAGAGATACAAGAGGTATGATTCGTGCCCATCAATTTGGCAAGGTCGAGCTTGTTTCAATTACGACACCAGACGAATCAGCGCAAGAACACGAGTTTATTACAAATGCAGCTGAAGAGGTTTTACGGAAATTAAAGTTACCTTATCGTATAATGCTATTATGCAGCGGCGATACCAGTTTTAGCTCAAAGAAGACTTATGATATCGAAGTATGGCTACCAGGACAGAACCAGTATCGTGAGATATCAAGCTGCTCGAATTGTGGAGATTTCCAAGGCAGAAGAATGAAGTCTCGCTATAAGGAGTTTGGAGCCACTGAGACCACATATGTTCATACTCTGAACGGGTCAGGATTACCGATCGGTAGAACCATAGTTGCAATTTTAGAGAATTATCAAAATGATGATGGTTCTATTACTGTCCCAGAAGTACTAGTTAGCTATATGGGCGGGATTGACAGAATTGAATCTTTTAAGTGAGCTTTGAAATAAAAGTAAGCCTTTTTAAAAGTTCTTGAGATAATTAATTGACAAGTGTGCGTGATTTTGGTAATTTTCAATTAAGGCAAGACTTATCTTAAAAATATCTCAATCAGTAATGTTAGAAAAATTTGCGCTAAAATTTAGCTTTGAGCTGAATTTTTCTGCATCTTAAACCCAAAAAATCAATCCTTAATAAATAATAATATGCTTGAAAACACAGATTCCACCACTCCACTTGAGAATGTAGACATAATTGAAAATCCTGAAAAAGAGATTATAAAAAACACTGAAGACCCTCAAGTTTCTGCTGAAAAAATTGAAACTATCGTTAATCTAAAAGACCTAAAGCGTAAACTGCCTGAGGAATTACAGGCTCAAGCTGAAGAGCTTGGAATTGAAAATATTAGCTCTCTGCTTAAGCAAGAGCTGATCTTCGGGATCTTAAAGAAGATAGTCGAGAAAGGTGGCTTGATCTCAGGCGAAGGTGTTTTAGAAGTGCTACCTGATGGCTTCGGATTCTTGCGCTCACCTGAGGCAAATTACCTAGCAGGTCCTGATGATATATATGTATCTCCTAGTCAAATACGCCGTTTTGGCCTGCGTACTGGAGATACCGTTGAAGGGCAAATTAGAGCGCCAAAAACTAGTGAGCGCTATTTTGCTTTACTGAAAGTAAACAAGGTTAATTTTGAAGAACCTTCAAAAGCCTACCACCGGGTGCATTTTGATAATTTAATCCCTCTATATCCGCAAGAAAAGCTGTCCCTTGAAATTGAAGGTAACACTAAAGATCTAAGCAATAGAATAATTGAGTTAGTAGCCCCAATGGGTAAAGGCCAGCGTGCTTTAATAGTAGCGCCGCCGAGAACCGGTAAGACGAGTTTGCTACAAAATATTGCTCATGCGATAGCTGAGAATAATCCGGAAGTTCACTTGATCGTTTTATTAATAGATGAGCGTCCTGAAGAAGTGACCGACATGCAAAGATCGGTGCGCGGTGAGGTTGTGAGTTCAACATTTGATGAGCCAGCAACAAGGCACGTTCAGATCGCTGAAATGGTAATTGAAAAAGCTAAACGCCTGGTTGAACACAAAAGGGACGTGGTAATATTGCTCGATAATATCACCAGGCTTGCGCGAGCTTATAACACAGTTGTACCGTCATCCGGTAAGGTACTTACCGGCGGTGTGGACGCTAACGCTTTGCAAAGACCTAAAAGATTCTTTGGTGCTGCTCGTAATATTGAGAACGGTGGATCACTCACTATCATAGCCTCAGCACTTATCGATACCGGTTCGCGTATGGACGAGGTTATCTTTGAGGAATTTAAAGGTACTGGTAACTCTGAGATTGTTCTTGATAGAAAAATATCAGATAAACGTATATTCCCAGCGATTGATATTACAAAATCAGGCACACGTAAGGAAGAATTACTAGTCGATAAAACTGTTCTTTCAAAAATGTGGGTATTGCGCAGAATCATTAATCCGATGGGAACTGTCGATGCAATTGAGTTCTTGATCGATAAACTAAAAGATACCAAGAGTAACTCAGATTTCTTTAATACAATGAATTCTTAAAATGAATGAAAAGCAAGCACCCACAAGATCTTAAAATCTTGTGGGTGCTTAAGCTTAAACGATCAACAACTTACGGAAGTGTTTTACCAATTTCATTGATTTTTGAAGTTCTATCTCCAACATTTCTTGTTATATTACCGGTTTGATTGCTGATGCTATGTTGAGCATCAACTTTGTTTTGAACAGGAACGTTCGGTTTTACATTAGTACCAGTTGTGCAAGCTGATAAAACAAGCGATGCAATAGCAAGTATAAAAAAGTTTTTATTCATAATAATACCTAAAAATAGTTAACGGTATTTACATTATATACTAATGGCACAAGTTTTCTATAAATTTATATTTAGTGTAAAAGTTTAAGAAGAAGCACTGCCTTAAGTCTACAATCTAACATCCTCAATATTTTTGACCGGCGCGTAAAGCTTGCCCTCGGAGTCCATCTGGTAAATACGGGCTCTATCCAAGACTTTGCAGAACCTAAAGAGAATATGCAAATCGTATTGCTTAATATATTCGTCCTCAGTTAAAGGACTTTGCATTATTATAATAAGTTTGTTTGATCTTCGCTTGACAAGGTCAATCAATTCTTTTGCAGTACGCTCGTTGCCTGTTACATAATCAATTGCAGTAATCGGCAAATGTTTTTTATAAGACTCAAGGAACTCTTGCTGCCTTGAGAGTGAATCATAAGCATTGGCTTTAGCGCGGTGAAAAATAAGGATAGGATTATTATCTGTTTTGTCTGTCATAGTAGTTTCCCTTAAATTTGAGTTAAACAAATTTTGACCACCAAAGTACTAAATAAAGAGACTTTAGGTGGCCAGGGAGTTCGAAAACCGTCACCGACGGTTATAATAGCCTTTAGGTATAGAGTTTGCACTTTAAACCCTGGACATACGCTACTATCTCCCCGACCGGAATCGAGGATTGCACTATTTAATGGCTAGTGCATACCACGGTGATAAAAGGTTTCGACACCCCGAAACAGCATTATGCCGTTCTAATCGTGATTTTGACTTAACTTTGTGCTCAAGTCAATCTGCTTTTTTGTATCAATACATCATTTGATAGCGCCGCAAGCTTAAAGTTAGAGCTGCATTATAAATTCATTTGAAAAATTCTATAATTGTGTAAGACTAATAAAATATAGTTTTAAAGAGGATACACATGAATAAAAGACCTAAAATTGCGCTGATCGGCGGCGGTAATATTGGCGGGACGCTTGCCCATTTAATCAGCTTGAAAGAACTTGGTGACGTGGTAATGTTTGATATCTCCGACGGGCTGCCGCAAGGTAAGACCCTCGATATTTCACAAGCCTGCGCTATTGAAGGTTCTGATGTCAGCTTGCAGGGCACTAATGATTATAAAGACATTGAAGGTTCTGACGTCGTGATAATTACAGCAGGTATCCCGCGTAAACCAGGTATGAGCAGGGACGATCTTATCGCAGTGAATACCGGCGTCATGAAAGAAGTTGCAAAAGGCGTCAAGCAATATGCACCGAATGCCTTTGTAATCGTGGTCACCAACCCACTTGACGTAATGGTTTACGTTATGCTTAAAGAAAGCGGACTGCCTGCAAATAAAGTTGTTGGGATGGCGGGCGTTTTAGATTCTGCAAGGTTCAGTCATTTTCTATCTGAAGAATTTAAAGTATCAAAAGAAAATATAAATGCATTCGTACTTGGCGGTCATGGTGACTTAATGGTTCCACTTGTTCGTTACTCGACTGTTAGTGGCATTCCGGTTCCGGACCTTATTAAAATGGGCTGGAGCACACAGGAGCGTATTGACGGCATCGTTGATCGCACAAGAAATGGCGGTGGTGAAATCGTTGCTCTTCTTAAAAACGGCTCAGCTTATTTTGCACCCGCCGCTTCTGCAATTGAGATGGCAGAAAGCTACCTTAAAGATAAACGCAAAGTCTTGCCTTGTGCTGCATACCTAAACGGAGAATACGGCTACAAAGATATTTATGTCGGAGTGCCCGTTGTGATTGGTGCAGGTGGTGTTGAAAAAATAGTTGAGATTGAGCTAAACGATCAGGAAAAAGTTGAATTCGGAGCTTCAGTTGACGGCGTAAAAAAACTGATTGAATCATTGAAAATGTAGTCTGTACTTTGTAATAGCTCCACATAAGGATTTTTAAAATAGAATTTTTAATATATATTATCGTTCTATTTCAATTTTTTTAATTCGCATATGAAGCTTTCAGATTTTGACTTTTCGCTGCCGCAAGAGCTAATTGCGCAAATGCCTGCAAGCAAACGCGACTATTCGAATCTATTAGTCGTCAAAGGCAAAGAGCAACTTTTAAAAACTAAATTTCACCATATCTTAGACTACTTGCAAGCTGGCGACGTGATGGTTTTCAACGATAGCAAAGTCATAAAAGCAAAATTATTGCTTGATAAAGGCGGCAAGAAAATAGATTTTTACCTAAATAAAAAAGTGGCGGACAATTGCTGGCGGGGCTTTGCAAAGCCTGCTCGAAAATTAAAAGAGGGTGACGAGTTTGAATTCGGCACTCATAAGATTATCATCAGCAAAAAGCTTGAAATGGGTGAAACCGAAGCTCAGTTTATTTTACAAGACATTAGTGTTTTCGAATTTTTAGAACAATATGGCGAGATACCTCTGCCACCTTATATTAAACGTGCAAACTCTCAAAATATAGTAGACGATGATAGATATCAAACGGTCTATAATAATCAGCCAGGATCTGTCGCAGCCCCAACTGCAGGTCTTCATTTTACGCAAGGACTCCTTGAGCAGATCAAAGCAAAAAATGTTGAGATCGCTTACGTATGCTTGCATGTAGGAGCAGGGACTTTTCTACCTGTAAAAACTGAAGATATTGAAAACCACAAAATGCATAGCGAGTTTTGTACGATCTCACTTGAGACTGCAGATATCATCAACAAAGCGCGTGCTCAGAATAGGCGCGTCATAGCAGTGGGGACTACGACTCTCAGAACGCTTGAAAGCAGTAGTTACAAGACTAAAACGGGTATGGTCGAACCGTGCGAGTTTGAAACTGACATTTTCATAAAACCAGGTTTTGATTTCAAGATAGTGGACGTGTTACTTACAAACTTTCACTTGCCAAAAACTACTTTATTTATCTTAGTGTGCGCATTTGCAAGGTACGAGACCATACTTGCCGCTTACAATTATGCTATTGAAGAGAAAATGCGTTTCTTTAGCTACGGGGATGCCATGTTACTTACTAAGACTACATCATGAAAATAAGTAAAAGAACAGCAAAGCAGGCGATGCGCGGGGTGGGTAAGATGGGCGGGATGAATCCGGCTATTATCGGTATCCTTATTTTCGGGTTTACTTTAGGTGTAGCTTTTGAGGAAATAAACGGTATAGGTACGTGGCATAGCTACCATCCTGAGACCAAGAAAATCAATGTTTGTTTCACGCCGCCCGCAGGGTGCGGAAACTTAATAGCTCTTGAAATATCTAAAGCTGAGCAAAGTATATATATGCAAGCTTACGGTATAACTTCAAAGCCTATCATCAGGGAGCTTATCCGCGCAAAACAAAGGGGCGTTAGGGTTGCAGCACTGCTTGATTCAAGCAACTTGCATGAAACATCATCTAAAATGCAGGAGCTGATAGATGCTGGAATCGAAGTTAAAATAGATAAAGTATCAGGCATTGCGCACAATAAGGTAATGATAATCGATAAGAAAAAAGTGATTACAGGCTCGTTTAATTTTACCACCGCTGCTGATAATATGAACGTCGAGAACGTGGTGCTATTTGAGGATACTAATATCGCAAACATCTATTTACAAAATTGGTTATCAAGAAGAGATCGTATTTTAGGTAAATAGGTAGAAAAGTGACATATAGTTAAAGTACTATTAAATTGATAATTTCGATGAAATGGTATAAAATTGTCTAAATACAGAATAAAGTATTATATGGCAAATCTTATGAAAACACAAAAGAGTTATATTGATAATAATGGTAGATTAGCTATTCCTGCTAAAATTAGACAAAAACTTAAGCTCAAAGTTGGGGACGAAGTTTCAATGAAGTTCAATGATTCTGAATTAATAATTTCATCTTTTTCATCAAATATAGAAAAAGCTAGAAATATTTTGAAAAAATACAAGGATATAGACTTGCAGAGGGAATTAAAAAATATGAGAAACGAAGATGCTAGCAAAGAATGATGCACCAAGCCAAGTCTAAAAAAGTTTTACTAGATACATCTGCCATCATTGCGCTCCTAAGAAAAGAACCAGGTTATGAAATATTGGAAGAAGTTATCGCTAATAGTGCGATTTCAACAGTAAGTCTTGGTGAGCTAGTAAGTGTGCTATCTCGGAGTAATATAATTGAAAATGAAATAGATGAAATAATTAAAGATCTAGTTCCTGAAATCATTCCTTTTACTGAAGACATTGCTATTAATACAGGTAAATTAATAAAACAAACAAAGAAGCTTGGCTTATCACTTGGAGATAGGGCATGTATAGCTACTGAGATTTATCATAATATGTCTGTTTATACAACTGATAAAATTTGGAAAGAGCTAAAAACTTCAGCTGAAATTATAGTCGTACGTTAATCTGAATTGTCTTGTTTTAAAAGTTGAGTGGCGTAAACGTGTCCCCTTTTAACTCAGGGCTTATTTAAAGACTATCTGATTTATCTTGAAAAGCGCTAAATAATGTGGATAAGTATAGACTAATAAAAAACTTAGACTAAAATCTAATGACGAAATTCTCATTTAACCTACAAAAGATCCATAATAAAGCGCGCCTCGGGGTTATAAATACTGCTCACGGCGAAATCCGCACGCCTGCTTTTATGCCCGTCGGCACTCGTGGTACCGTAAAAGCAATGCTGCCTCAAAATGTGAAAGCGACAGGGGCTGATATTCTACTTGGCAATACTTATCATCTGATGCTAAAGCCGGGCGCTGAAAGGATTGCAGCTCTTGGGGGTTTGCATAAATTCATGAACTGGCAGGCACCGATCCTAACTGATTCTGGTGGTTTTCAAGTGATGTCACTTTCTCACTTGAGAAAAATTTCTGAAGAGGGCGTAGTATTTTCTTCTCATATTGATGGTAGCAAACACATGCTGACCCCTGAGCGTTCGATCGAAATTCAACATTTGCTTGGCAGTACCATCACTATGGCATTTGATGAATGTACTCCTTTTCCTGCTACTTTCGAGCAAGCAAAGCTCTCGCAAGAACTGACTTCAAGATGGGCTAAGCGCTCGCGTGACGCTTTTAAAATCAGAGATGGGTACGGTCAATTTGGTATCGTGCAAGGTGGTATATATCCGATCTTGCGTAAGATTTCAGCAGATGATTTGAGCAAACTTGATTTTGAAGGCTATGCACTTGGTGGGCTTGCCGTTGGCGAGGGTCAAGAATTGATGTTTAAGGTTTTAGATTATGCATCAGACATGCTACCTGTTAATAAACCACGGTACCTGATGGGGGTAGGCAAGCCTAGCGATATTATCGGGGCAGTTGCAAGAGGCATAGATATGTTTGACTGTGTAATCCCTACACGCTCAGGGCGCAACGGTCAGGCGTTCACAAGGGGCGGCACCATAAATATCCGTAACAGCAAATATGCCGACGACAATAGCCCGCTTGATGAGACTTGCGAGTGCGAGGCTTGCAAAAATTACTCTAAAGCATATTTGCATCATCTGGTAAGAGTTGGAGAAATCTTAGGTTCAATGCTAATGACTTGGCATAACTTAGCTTACTACCAAGATCTAATGAACAGGATCAGAGCTTATATTGCAGAAGGTAAAGATTTCGATTTTGAAGCATGACCTGTACAGCACGGGTTTTTTTGCGTACATTCAAGTTTTACTTGATAAATTCACAACAAAATCGCAAATACCCATGTTTTCCTTGAAATGGATTGCATGTAAAGCCTGACTTCCGGTAAAATCCAACAGACTCTTCATCTGTTTCTGCGATTATTCCACAATCTAATATACTTTTCTTTGATATTGTTCAGAAGCAGGGTTCCAACTCCTATGTCCCTAAATTCTGGCAATACACTAATATGATGAACAGTAAGTTTTTGCTCATCTTGCTGAATTCCTACAATAGCTATCAAATATTCATTCAAGTGCGCTCCTTAAAGCTTGCTGCTTACGTTTTTGTAGCTTGCGATAACTTCAAGAATTTTATCACGCGTTGGATAGTCGATAGAAAACTGGATTACTCTTGGAAGCTCACGATCATTCACATTAAGGTTTGAAAGAAGGACTTTACTTTCCAAATGGTTTGTCAGGTGCTGATTGCTGGAACCGGCTAACTGAACCATTATTTAATAATGTGATTCCGACACGGATGTTTTTGGAGCTATAAATATCTTTGGCATCAAAAGGCTCAGTATCAGCACGACCGGTGATTCTTACAACCTGATCCTTTTTGATTAAATCGTTTGTTAGATATTTCCTAACTTCGTTAGCTCTGAGTGATGATATGCTCCAGAAATCGATATTACTAGAGCTTGAATCTTTAATGCTCGCTGTATGACCACTAATAGCAATATAGTTTGGTTGATCCTTTATCATCTTACCGATTACAGTTAAAATCTTGTTCATGTAAGGCTGTAATTCATAAGTGTTTGGTTTAAACATCGGGCGATTGTCGCTATCCATTATCTGAATGCGCAAGCCCTCACCTGTCATATCTACATTGATGCTGTCAGAATAATCCTTAAGCTCTACATTTTGCTGAATATTATTCATTACTTCAATGAAATGTTGCTTCTCAAGATCCGTCATCATACCGCTTCTATCAGCTTGATCAATCCTGCGGCCACGAGATGGAGAACCATAAATTAATGAGCTTGATGCAGCATTTGGTGCGCCGGTACCATCCTCAACATTAGAATCAGCCCCGCCTTCAAAACCAAGCCCTGCTTTATCACTAACTGAAGTGGCCTGAGTAAAATATTTAGCCACGCCTTTTAAAGTATTTTCAGGTGTGACGCTGAGTAACCATAAAAGCATGAAGAAAGCCATCATAGCAGTGATAAAATCAGCGTAAGCTACTTTCCACATACCGGAACGATGAGCTACGCCACCAGATTTTTTTCTCTTTCTATAAATAATTATAGGACTCTTAGACATAATATTATGATCTAATTTATTATTTTCATGGAATGACTACTAATATAACTGTCCAGTTCCTGGAAAGAAGGACGCACGTCATCTGGCACGCATTTTCTCATAAACTCGATAATTATAATCGGTGGGTTTCCATCTAAATAAGCAATAAAGCCAGTTTTAATACATTCCAAATATTTAATTTTATATTCAGAGAATTTAAGCAAAAATTGAGCTATTGGGCCAAATAAACCATATGATAATAATACACCGGTAAATGTTCCAACAAGTGCTGCAGCAATCAATGAGCCAAGAACATCAGGTGGTTCTAAGATACTTCTCATAGTTACGATAACCCCAAGAACCGCAGCAACAATTCCAAGAGCAGGAAGTGCGTCAGCAAGTGTGGTTAGTGTTTTACCCGGAGCATTGGAGTCGTCAGTGAATACTTCGATTTCTTTATCTATATTATTTTCAAATTGGTGCGAATTATCAACACCCATAGTTAACAAGCGCAAATTGTCTTTAACAAAGTCGCTTGCGAATTTATCCCTATTTAATGAAGGAGCCTGGGCAAAAAGATCACTTTCTTCAGAATTTTCTAAATGTGATTCAATCTCAAGCATTCCTTTAACTTTCATAAGCTTAAATGAATTAAAGCTAAATAATAGTAACTCTAAATAGTCGCTTTTACTATATGGCCGATCCATAACTAAATATTTAAATGAGCGAATTGTTTTAACAACAGTGGTAAGTGGGTTTCCTATCAATACGGAACCAATACCCGCCCCTAAAATAATGATAATTTCATTTGGCTGCCACAGCAGGGATAAATCCCCAGCATGCATTTCATAACCAATGATAACCGATCCTAAAACAACGACAAGACCTACAAAAAACAACATCCTTAAGCTCTTTTACAATTTACATTTCAGTGGATCATAACTCATTTTTTCTAATTTTCCTAAAGAAACTTTTAATCAGCCTTGCAGAAAATTCACCTGACAAATTATTATAAATTTCTGGTCTATGAAAGCAATAACTTGTAGTAAAAAATCTTGTATTATTTTCTACAGCACCCTGTTTTACATCGCTGCAGGCGTAAAATAATCTACCGATACGCGCGTAAGATATCGCGGCTGTACACATTACGCACGGCTCTAAACTAACGTACAGGTCACAATCGCTCAAGTTTTTGCTCTTTAAAGTTTTGCACGCTGCATTTATAGCAAGTATTTCAGCGTGTAATAGTGGGTTGTGCTCGCTCTCGACAAGATTGTGGCAAGCAGAGATAATTTCATTTGTGATCCTATTAACTATGACTGCCCCAACCGGTACTTCACCTAATTTGTATGCTTTTTTAGCAAGAGCTATTGCCTTGTCCATAAATGAATTATCAATCATCACATTGCTTTTGATTTAGAATCGTTCCTGATATTTAACGCTTTGCTCAAGCCCTTCTGGGTCTTGATGGACTGTAATCTCACCGCCTGGAAATTCTTTTAAGAGATCATCACAAATTCTATCGCTGATCTCGTGAGCTGCAAGAAGAGTCATGTCCCCAGCGAGCTCAAGATGGAACTGGATAAAAGGTTTATCAGCAGCAAACCTGGTTTTTAATTCGTGAACCCCTTTAACTTCGCTGTGCTTACTTATTATTGATAATATTTTTTTCTTATCAATTTCTGGGAATTCTTCATCAGCCAAGTTTCTAATAGCAACACGGAGCAAGGAATATGAAGCAAATAAAATATATATAGATATGCCGATCCCGGCAACTGCGTCAATTGCTTGGTAATAACTACTTAAATATAGCGACACGATAACTGCAATGTTCGTTAGGAAGTCAGTGAAATAATGTAATTTGTCGGCTTCAATAATTTTAGATTTAGTCTTTTTTATAACATAAGTTTGATAACAAATCAGAATGAAAGTCATCACTAAACAAAAACACATGATATTTATGCCCGCTTGCGCGTTACTTAGATCTGACTTACCAAACAACGTGCGAGTCGAGGAGAAAATAGTAAACAAACCTGAGGCAAAGAAAAATATTGATTGAGAAAAAATAGCCAGGTCCTGAAATTTTTCATGTCCAAAGCGGTGGTTATTGTCAGGGGGTCTTAGAGATATGCGAATTGCGATTAAATTTATAAATGAAGAAGAAATATCAAGCAATGAATCTATAAGAGATGCAAGCAATGACTGAGAGTCAGTTGCAAACCATCCATAGATCTTAGCTGAAAGAATCGCCAGCGCTATAACTATCGAACAATATGACGCCGATTTAATCAAGTTGCTGTTAGAGTCGCTGGACATATGCACTTTTTTAATTGATTTGGGTATAAAGCAGTATTATATTAATAATTAAATTTGTCATGTCAAATCAACAAAATTAATGGGTAAATATATGAAATTAATATCTAAAATTGTTGCAATTACCTTAGGATGCGCAATGCTGCAAGGCTGCGAAGGTGGCATGAACAAGCAAGGCGGCGGCACGCTACTTGGTGGTCTTGCTGGCGGGCTTGTTGGATCTAGATTTGGCGGTGGTGAAGGTAAGCTTGTAGCAACAGGTCTTGGGGCTGTTGCAGGAGCGCTAATCGGTGGGCAAATCGGTAAATCCATGGATGATAATGATCGCAGAATGGCTGAACTTACCTCGCAAAGAGCACTTGAGACCGCACCGATCGGTAATAGTGTTGAGTGGCGCAATCCTGATAACGGTCATAGCGGATATGTAACTCCAACAAAAACTTTCAAAAGTGAAGAAGGACGTTATTGTCGCGAATATACCCACACAATCATGGTCGGGGGCCAGCAGGAAAAAGCTTATGGTAAAGCTTGTCGCAAGCCTGATGGTCAGTGGCAAATTGTAAGATAAAACGCTTGCGTTCATCTAACTTGTTGCTCTTAAGCGCAAGAGCTTATTTATTTTCATTTAATTTTCTTTCTAAGAGGATACGTGGTAACCTTAGCTGAATTCAAGTCCGTTACCAAAAAATTCAATGACAAAACACCGCTTCTTAATGTAAGTTTTGCAATTGAGCGCGGTTCTATCACTACTTTAGTCGGGCCTAACGGTGCAGGTAAAACCACTATTGCAAAATTATTGCTTGGTTTGATTGCTCCGAGTGAGGGCAGCGTTATAGTTCCACTTGGACTAAAAATAGGTTACGTGCCACAAACATTAAATTTCAGTTCTAGTCTGCCGCTAACGGCTGAAAGTTTCTTGAAACTAAATGCACCTAAGGCTCTACAAAAAAATATTGAAAAATATAATAAATTTATCGATTTTGAGCATTTCAAACATAAAGATATTTCAAAACTCTCAGGTGGGCAGCTGCAGAAGCTAGTATTGCTTGCCACTCTGCTAGATGAACCAGACCTTGTTATTCTAGATGAGCCGACTAAGTCGCTTGATGTTTTAAGTCAGCAAGAATTTTATCAGTTAATTGAAGAGGTTAAAACTAATTCAGGTGTTACAATTTTTATGATTTCCCACGACCTTTTCACCGTGATGAAAAACTCAGATCAAGTGATTTGTATAAACGGTCACGTTTGCTGCAGTGGCAAACCAAGTGATCTTAATTCAAATCCTGAACTCTTAAAGAGCCTAACATCTTTAGGGTTTTATAGCCACCATCATGACCACGCGCATTAAATGCTTACGATAATTCTAGTTTCAATCTTAATTGCTTTGATTTTTGCACCACTTGGGTGTCTTGCACTTTGGAAAAAATATATTTATTTTGGTGATGGTTTAGCGCACGCTGCTATCTTAGCCGGCAGTATAAGTGCAATACTTGATTTGTCGCTGGTTTATTCAGGAATCATTACGGCAATAATTTTTGCAAGTTTGGTGTTCAAGTTCAAAAATATCTCAGGGACAAACGCTACAATAAATTTAATATCAAGTCTGATGCTATCAGGTGCACTGATTCTTGCCATAGTAAATCCCAGCCGTATTAACATCAATCAACTGCTATTTGGTGATATTATTTCAGTATCAAACTATGATTTGATTACGCTTGGTTGCGTACTTATCATGGTTTACAGCTTTATAATAATCTACTACAAGCATATTTTACTGATTGTTCTTGATAGAGACATTGCATGCGTTAAGAAAATTCCGGTAAATTTCATTGAACTATCATTTCTGATATTATTATCAATATCGGTATTTACGACGATTAAAATTGTCGGGAGCTTACTTGTGACAAGTATTCTGATAATCCCTGCTATGTCTGCGCGATTAGTATCTAATACGCCGTTACAGATGATAACAATTTCAATTATATTTGCAGGTGCCTCAAACCTTGGTGGACTTTATATTTCCTACCTTAAAGATATTCCAGTTGCGCCGGTAATAATTATTGTAGAGTCGATTATTTACTTATGCTGCTATCTAATCTCCATGAGAAGAAAATAATAGTTTTGATTGAAATTAAGCCTACTTAACTTGTCTTTAATTTTTTTTGGCTTAAATAAAATTTTCGCGTGTCTTGCGGGAAGCGCTCTATTGCGTAACGCAAAACCGTTCTTGGCATGGTTTGCACATATTTTTCAAGAAATTTTATTAGAATACTCGGATCGCGTTTGTAGATTTCTCTCAGCATCCAGCCGCAAGCTTTATGAATCAGATCATGAGAGTCGCCCAGTAATATTTCACACAATTTAATTGTCGGCTCAAACTCATTGTTTCTTATAAACATCCAGGTCGAGACTATTGCAATGCGGCGTTCCCAAATATTTGACGATCTTGCAAGCCCAAACAAAATATTTTTATCTTTGTGGAGTAAATAGTCGCCCATAATATAAAGGCATGAACTATCTACTAAATCCCAGTTATTAATATATTCGAGGTTCTGCAAGTAATAATCATATATTTTTGCACTTTGATGCGTATCACCTGATTTATATTGACCCACCAAAATAAAAAGGGCAAGGGCACGCTCTTCGTGAATCTCTGACTGTAGCAAAAGCTTAATGTCATCTAAAGAGAGGTTCTTAAATTTTTTGGCAATAATCTTCAAGTCAGGAGTTGAGGGTCCAATGAATTTTGTGTTTTCAGCGTAAGCTCCAGGAGTAGTCTTATAAAATCTTGCTTTTTTAAGCGCGTTCTCTAGCGAGGCAACGGTATTAAGCAATTCTTTAATTTGCGTAAGTTCGTCAAAAACATCGATCATTAAAAACCATAATCATTGTGATTCGCATAACCTAAAAAATTTCCTGAAATATCAAGTTCTGTGGAATGAGCTATAGCTAAAGTGTTATAAAAGATTACGACAGATAGTACTGAAAGAGCTCATCTATAGTACAAGCGAGTTTGCGTCTTATATGTTTGGACTCTGCCCACTTGTGCTCTATAGGATTGAGATCAGGT
>Ga0209512_1000818_pt1 | contig 44487 bp, 33 predicted proteins | sample frozenSSSSmetaG_FD_184142 | JGI IMG/M metagenome (GOLD analysis project Ga0209512, IMG submission 184142) | Glacier valley bacterial and archeal communities from Borup Fiord, Nunavut, Canada, to study Microbial Dark Matter (Phase II) -... | ecosystem: Environmental > Aquatic > Freshwater > Ice >...
CCCCGCCATTTTTCTCAATCCCAATGACCGCGCCCACAAGATCATGGTTCACCGCCTCCCCCACCACGCTGTCGCCCGCGTACCCCTCGTGCCCCTGCACAAACTCCCTGATCCACCGCGCCGCCGTCCACAGCCGCCCGCTCGCCCGTCCCCGCACCAGGTCCACGTACCGCTGCAGCGCGCACCGCGTCGCCACGTCGACGTTGACGCCGTCCAGGTAGCTCTCCACCAGCGTCGCGAGCCCGGGGAAGCCGTCGTCGCCGTCGCCCTCGCGCCCGTTGACGATCTCGTCCACGCTGAGCTGCGCGTACTCGTCGTCGACGGGCCCCACGGGCCCCACGGGCGTCGGCGGGCGGCTCGGCACCGGCGTGCTCGCCCCGGACCCCGGCGCGCTGTGCGGCCGCGGCGGGCGCCGCGGCAGCGGGTTGCGGCGGAACCAGAACTTCTCGGTGAGCACGGCGTCGCGCGCGTGCGCCGTCTCCATGTTCTCGGCGACGCGCGCGATGGGGATGTAGAAGTTGAGGTCGAAGGAGAGGATGGCGCGCGTGATGAGCACCATGAACACCGAGAAGGCCGCGTTCTCGAAGTCCGTGATCTGGATCTCCATCGGCCGGAACTCGACGCGCCAGCCGATGTCGACGCCGGCGGGCGGCGGCTTGAAGCGCATGTGCTGCCAGTTGGTGGACTGCAGGTTCTCGAAGTGGTCGGTGGCGGAGAGGTCGAGCGAGGAGAGGTCTTCGGCGAAGATGACGAGGGGGTCCCGGATGAAGAGGTGGGCGAAGTGCGTCGCGAGGAGGGCGTCCATGCCGCCGTCCATTAGCTTGGTTTTGATGGATTCGTCGATGACGAGGTTTGGGTCGAGGTATTCGGGACGTAGGCGGGGGTCGGTGCTGATGTAGGTGCTGTTGCTGGCGTAGCGGGATTTCGGGATGCGCCAGCGGTCATGTTCGAGAGGCTAGGGGTGGTCAGTCAGGTATTCGACGAAGGGTCTGGATTGCCGGATTGGCTCACCTTCTCGCCCAGTTCTTCGGCGGTGCGGTCGTCTACCGCGGCGCTGATCTGGTTCCATCTCACATCTGTGTCTGCCAGAAATCCCTTGTAGATCGGCGTCGCAGCCGTCAAGGCGAGCAGAATCGGCGCCAGCGGACTCAATTGGTCATACATGCGCCTTCCCTCCGTGATATTCTTCGCCTGGAATGTGATTTGCAGACAGCAGCTGCCCATTCCGAACGCCATCGCGTCCATATGAATGAAGTTATCCGGCGCAGCTCCGTTACGCACATCGTCGTCTTCGGGCCAATTGTGCAGGTCGTAGTTGACTGTCGGGTCTTTCCACGGCCATGGCGTGTTCGTATCTCGAAATATCGGCACGTTGACCTGCACCTTCCGGCCCCGACGGGCGCGGATGTTCGCGGCGAGGGTGGGGAAGCGGATGTGTGGATTTGCGATCTCGTCGGGGACGAATTGGGAGCGCAGTTGAGGGCCAGATGGGGGGTAGTATGGCGTTGTGAATACGCCCGGACAGCCCAGACGTGGGTACGTGGTCAAGGTTATGGGAAATTCTTCGGGGGCCATATGCTCTTTTGCAAGTTTTCGTCTGCTGCGGTCAGTAAGAGCAGATAGGATGTGAGAGGCGCGCATACCGCCATCTCATGTTGGGCTCTACATCAAGCAGATCTTTAAATCCGATTCCCCACGGCTTGCCGGGCGTGGTCTCGAGCATAAATCGGCCGAACTCGGGATGAAACACTGGCAGGGCAGCTCCTCTGGGAAAGGTCAGAATGAGTCCAGAATTGGGCGGGGGAGAGGCCTACTTCTTCGATGAAAGAGTTGAGACATCCTGTAGATCTGGCACGCATCCGCCCTTCGAATTGAGGTCCTCATCCGCAGCCAAGGCCTCTAAGATATCCGCCTGACGCAGCGACAGCGTCACCTTCGGGTCATCCTCCTTGTAGTTGACGACGATGTATTCGACCTATATATATTTCACTCAGCGTCGCTCCCTGGCAGTTCGGCATGTGTGGTATCTCGCACCTCGTCCCCCCACAGCAGCGCATCGCGCTCCTTGCCCTTCGCCTTATTCCAAATAGCGAGCAGTTGCTGGAGATGCGTCAGTCGCTGCCACCGCGCCACGTCTGCGTCTGCGAGGTGTGAGATGCGTACCTTGATGCCCCAGTCGCGAACCTGATCCGCCTTCTCCTTCGCCTCGGGCCACTCCAGCGGGGTCCCCAGGGCACTGTGTGGGAATTAGCCATCCATTGCCTTGTCTGTATGGGGGGTTTCCAAAGTGCGCTCACAGAAGGCCCATCGCGGCGTGCTCTACGTTGCCGTGCTCGTGGGTGCTGGTACTGCGACGCTCGGTTCAAGAAGATTTCGATTTCGATTCTCGGAGCAATAATAATGTTCGTCGCGAGGCTTTTGGTGGGGTTGTTCTTGGCGAGAAGATCCCCGCAATTGCTCGAGGTCGGGATAGCCTTGTAGATAGATGTATGGTTATGCTCGAGATTGGTCGAGGTCGGGATATTGTTGTAGATATATATAGATATATGTGTGTAGATATAGATATAGATATAGATATAGATATAGATATATATATGCTTCTGCTCGAGGGCCCTTGAAGACGAGATGAAGTCGTGGATATGAGGGGATTATGGATATGGATGAAGAGGAAGAGGAAGTGATTACCAATCTGGGTTGTTTTTCTGCAATGGCATGTGGGTCGTTCAGGGTCGTCGAGCTGTCGGATGGGTAGATGCCTATGTGCCTAGACTGGCCGTGTGGGTGTGGGGTGCGATAGACACTACTATGATAGTATGGGAGTATGATAGTATGGGAGTATGGGAGTATGGGAGTATGGGTATAGAACCCCGTTGCTGCCGTTGGTGGTGGTGATATGTGGTGATTCTTGATATCTTGATATATGGTGATATTGATATTGATCGAGGAGGTCCTTCGCTCGTGGGCTGAGGCCTCAGTTATGTACCTTGCCTGCTACCACTGTCTGTGAACCTCCCACAATCCCAAATACGTGTGTATGTCGATCATATGTATGTAGATGTCTCTAAAGTTGGAAACTGACGTCTTCAGCAACCAGTCAGGAAGGTGAATAACATAAGAGGCAAGGGAAAAAGAAAGCATGCTCTCTCCTCTCTCCTCTCTCCTCTCTCCTCTCGAATGAAGGGAAGCAGTTGGCTGTCAATGCAAACCACCAGGTCTCCACGTCAAAAGAATATTCTATAATATTCTATAATATTTTATAATATTTTATAATATTTTATGGAGCGATGATCCCGATAAACATCCCCCCACCAATCCCTTTCTCGCGCCCCGGATAGCACGTACATACATACATAGCACCACGAGTCCACGGCCTCCGATCCTGCCTGCTCTGCTCCCGATCGCGGACTCGGTCTCCGCGCCGTCCCCTCGGAAGCAATACCTAGATATGCACATATGTCCTCCGTAGGCGGAACATCTCGACGGTGGGAGGCTTACTTACCAATCCATCTCTGCCAAAGCCTCTTCCCAGGTAGGTATTTCCGGTCTCTTCTGTATTTTCCGCGCACCGCTGCTGCATTAGCGCAGAAGACGTCATTTTGGCGTGCGCCCACTGGTGGGTGCAGCGAGCTGCTCTGCACTGCGGCCAGCGACACAGCCGCATCGCGTCGGGGGGTCGGCGAGCAGGCGAGACGCGATTCGGAGCCTCAGACATGGACGGACGGACAGACAGACAGACAGACAGACGGCGTCTTGCTTGGAGCTACTGTATTGGTATTTGACGTGGCATCTATTCATATATAGAGAGAGAGATATATCTATATCTATATATCTATATCTATATATCTATTTATACATCGACGATCCTCACACAAACTTAAACCCCATGGCCAATGCACCAAGTAAGTCTAAGGACCGCATCCTCTCTCTCCTCAGCCCTACCCCGCCTACAAGCACGCCAGACAGATAGATACCTAGAGACGCACGTCGAGTCGCCGACCAAAGGAGCCGCCCGTGGAAGGAGAGAGGGAAGATCAAGGCAGAAGACGATGAGAAGACGATGCACGAAAGGATCTTGGACATTTTGCTCTGCTCTGCTCGTCGATTGCATATCTATGAAGCTGCGCGTATGGGGCGGTATATGGCACTTCTCCCTCGATCTGGCCTCCCCCCTCCCCTTTCCCTTTCCCTTTCCCTTTCCCTTTCCTTCAACACCCTTGACTGCCTGACAATTTTGCCTCAGCGCCCTCTCATCCATTTCTCCATTTCTCCATTTCTCCCCCCCTTCCATCCCCCCAAACCCAAAATAAATAAATAAACAAAACCCAACCATCGCCCACTCGCGCCTGCGCTATCGCTCGCCCAGAACGCCCCAAACCCTCTATGCCCTGCCCCCGACCGCCCAGTATTCCTACTCCCCGACGCCTTGCCCTGCGCTGTCTACCAGGATGCCCACCAAAACAGCCTCGGGCTCTACGAGGCAGAGGGAACCAACAAACGAGTTTTATATGCGCGCCCAAAGGGGGGTGTATGGGCAGATATGAGAATCCGAGAGAAGTCCGTCGTCCTCTTCGTGTTCGTGTGGGAATGGAAGAACGATGTTGCTTCCGCCGAGGCCGCGTCGGTGTCTGTCCTTTCTTCATGCGTCCAGTTGTCGTGTTCGGCCGGCCGTGATGGGCGCCGATCCGCATCTGCGGACTGGATGGTGGCTCGTGAGTGCTGGTGACTTGTCCGCCGGGTCCGTCCGGTGTCCCAACTCCTCGCAACGCCTTCGACTTCTGCAACCCGGCAGAGGTCGCATACAATATATATAATAGGTATGTGCGATTTTGTTCCTATCTCTTCTCTGTTATTTTCATTGGTGAATAAACTCGTAGTCGGAAAATGATATTATAATGGTGGTGTGCTGTCCATAGACTTAGGCCGAAGAGATGATCCACCCATGCCGTGGACTTGCTTCGAGCCCATCCTCCGCGTCAATTTGGCATAGTGCAGTCCACAGGCATTACACAACGTGCGAGCACCGTCCGGCCCTCGACGCCATTCCGGCGTCTCGGCTCGGTTGCAGCTATGGCAGCGCCCTGGGGGCGCAGCTCGCTGCTAAACTCGTTAGTCAAAGACCCCTCCATATGCATCGAGAGACACTTACTCCGCGGCGGCTCCTCTTCGTATCGGGGCCATGGAAGCTCTGCTCTTTGTCCGTTCCCCATTGGCCGTCGTCGCCATACTCCGCTCCTTTGCCGTTTTGAGCCCGCAGCCGGTGGTCGTCTAGTTGCCGCTGCTGCTGTGCCATGAAATGCTTGACGTTGTGGAAGGCTTCGTCGAGTTTGCGTTGGCATCCGAGCATGGCGTCGTGGTATCTCATGGCCGGTATGCCAGGAACGTCGGGTTCATGTTGGTGCTGTCGAACAGTATCCAGTATATCGTCGGAGATCTTGCATACTTCGGCGCCGCACTGCTGAAGCTGATGAAGCATTAGTAAGTCGTTAGATCAACTGTGCTTTTAAGACTCACCTCGCGCAATGCGATCTCGAAATCATGATTACCAAGGTTCTGTTGCAATGTTTTTTGGAATACCATTGTTGGGTCTTCCTCACTTTCCGGATCTCCTTTCAAAGATCTGTTTTCCTCACAATTATATACTCCTTGGGCTGTCCAAAACAGAGATTTCGGCCGAGGCAGATATCCAGTCGGGGATCCATTAGTAGAAGAAGTTGGATAGCCATAATATTGATCGTTGTGCCTTAGCGGTGCATGAATTTCAGGCCCACGGTCTATGGATCGTGGATCCGGTTCGTAATGAGTTGGCTCACCCTGATGTGCTGTATAAGGGCTTGTTTGTGGGGGTAATGCGGTGCGTAATGATGGCAATGATTGATGTCTCGGAGCCTCAGGGTTTGGAGCATTATAATGGCTGCTGCCTGAGAATGAGGCAGATGCGTGAATGGGCGGAGGCGGTGATCTTTGTGGGAATTGAGGATGGCTCGTCTGAGGTGCATATGGTGGCCCGTCAATACTATATGATCGAGAGGTAGGCGTCGGTGGCGCTTGTGAGAAAGGGTTCGCGAACGACTGTGGTAATGCAGGAGGCGGTGGTTGGGGAGCACCCTGAGGCCCTGGTCTTAGGTATAGCGCTTCAGATATCGAAGGTAAAGATTGTCGTTGATGTTGAGGGTATTCGTTTGGATCGTCTGATGTTCTCCGTGACTCGGCCCCGTGTGAGGCTGGAGGAGATATCAATCCGGAGATGGAATATGGGCTAGGTAGTGACGTCTGATGCAATGAATATGAAAGCGGTGGCGGCGGATGGTTTGCCGGTGGATGAGTTGAATAGCCCTTTACAGGACTGATAACAGCTGCTGAAGCCATAGCTGGTCTTTGTGTGGTGAAGTCCATAAACTTCGGATCGGAAAGAAAGGATTGTATTCGTCCTATCGTATAATGCGTATAATCTACCGAAGTGAAGCCTTAATCTCTTCCAGAGTGTCGAAAGGGAAGCTGAAACCTTTGTGGCATAAATTTCTATGCTTCCATCGCTGGGTGACTTAGGCTTCTAAAGTCGACGTCAAACAGACGGTTGTGACTAGGTAAAAAAGTATATATCTGAACCTCGTGGACCACCGTTTCGGTATGTATAGCCGTCGTAGCTAGTTCATAAGACCATCTGTGACTTTGGCTTCAGCTTATGTACGTCTTGCGGTCTCAAAAGTCGCCGCTTTTTCACCGGCGTTCTGTGATCGTTGGAGCCGTTCGATGCCCAGATATACTCGGCGGGTATTGAAAAGAAGGAGCAGGATGCTACGACGGAAGAAATAGTAAGCAAGTATGATTCGATAAACGGTGGCGTCGTGCAGCTGTAAGTGGCGATGGTGGTCGTGGAGAAGATCGCTAACTTGATATCTTGCTATGGTGGAGCTACCGTCTTGTATATGTCTATGTCGAAATCCCGTTTGAAGGTTTGTTTGTATTCGCAAAAAAAGTATCGTTTCGAACCAGGCAATGAATGTGTTTTTTTTCTTCTTTCCCGGTTCTGGCTGGAAGGTTTCTGACCCTGTGTTGAGGATGGAGGCGGGGAGGGTTTCGAGGAAGGGGCAGTGTCGAGAACGACGACGACGAGGGATAGGCTGGCTGACAGGCGTGGCTGTGTTTCGTCAATAATGAGATCTGATCTGATCTGATCTGCCTTCGGAGATTCGCCCGGGGCCGATGTCCCCGGGAGAGTTGAGACAAATAAGAATACTGATGATAATAAAGGGAATCGAGCGAAATAGCCACGACGACCTCAATAACTGGGCATTGTATTTATTGTCTAGGGGCCGACGGTACGGGATGGATGGTATGCTCTCTAGACTGAGGGCAGGGCAAGTCAATCTGAGATCGATCGAGTGTTGAACGGATGAGATGAATGAAGTAGGTAGGTAGGTAGGTCGTGAGTGGGTTGATGGATGGATGGATGGATGGATGGATAGATGGATAGACAGATGATGGATCTCGGCCTGGGTCTGGAGTAGTTAGGTATTCGGGGGTCCCTTGGCTCATTGGAAGGGTATTATTGTGTGGAGTACATACATGCATGCATTATAGGTATTATATACAAGCACGGTACAATGACAGCGGAAGGAAGTGGGAGGTGGAGGTGGGAGGTGGAAGTGGGAGGTGGAAGTGGGAGGTGGAAGTGGGAGGTGAGAGGCGGGATGTATTTTAAATGGCGTTGTAGACACCAGATGGCCAAGTACTGTAGCTGGTCAAAGTACACACATTCATATCGGTAGCAACACGCGTAAGTTTTTTTTTTGGTACTTCGCAATTTGGTGCAATAAATAGAAAGATACATAGTTAGGTAGATAATAATGCATACTCGATCTTCGATAGAGTACTTGACTAGGTCGATAGGTACAATACCGAGTAAGCTGTGTGGATCTCAGAACATTCTACAGCGACAGACTAGCGGATGGCGGCTTGTGCGTTGCGCTTCCATTATTACCTATGTACCTAAGTATTGTTATTACCAGCGTCGAGATACCTACCTATCTAGATAATGCCTATTTAATACCTATTTAATACCTATTTAATACCTATCTTTTATTTGTCTCGTCATACAAACAAGCAACTTTCTACAACAACCTGCGACTACTTAAAACTACCTACAACTCCCTACAACTCCCTACATTATTGTATCCTCTCCTCCTCCTCCTCCTCCTCCTCCTCCTCCTCCTCCTCCTCCTCCTCCGAGCAAATAGCTAGACTACATATGGAGTAGGTCAAGATGTCCACAGTTTTTATGTCGTTGATTTGATACCCTGCTAGCAACTCATACGGATACATGGCTAACCCTGCCATGATCCATCATCCCACGGATTGCCTAAACGGGCTGTCAAGTATGGGTCGGACGTTGATCGACCAGCCCGAGCCTGGAGGCAGGTAGAGGTACAGATGTAAGTCACAACGTCATGAAATCCACCCCTGCGAAGAAGAGATCTATGGTTAATGTGCCTGGACCTGCATATCTCTGCCTAAGATACCTACCTATCTAGCTAATAGAAATGCTGTAACCAGAGCGGGTATCGGCCATCGCGGCCATCGCGGCCATCGCAGCCATCACAGCTCAAGTAGTCCCGTCGCGGCGGAGGAACTAGAGAGCAGTTACCAAACTCCACAGGTGGCCATACCATACTTCGTACTGTTTGTCCGTTTGCGATGGCATTCCTCTCCAGCGTTTTGATCTTTCGAGGTGGGAACACTACGGAGGAAACCACAAGGATGAGGCTGTGGAGCATGCAAGGCAAGGACAACCTACTGAGTGATATGATGCATTGATGGGAGATTACTAGGGGGTTTAAATGTTTGATGTTGTGGTCACTCTCTAACAACGCAATACCCTACCGAGTCCGAGTACTTACTGTGTGTGTTGGATGAGCACGTACCTACCCACAGACAGCATCTGTCCTGCACCATTTTCCGATCGAAAGATGCCAAGAAGCCAAGAACACGAGAGGGACTGCATGGGGGGAGCATATGTACATACGAAGTACATGTTGCGATTCTTGCAATTATGTATGTACATACACGAATGGGAGAATCTCCCCTCAAGAGCATCGACGCGGGTGGGAACAGAAGATCGGAGATGGAGATGGCCCACCAGCCACTCTAGCGCCCTGTGGACTGTCTGTGGACTGTGGTAAGAGCGGGGACAAGGGCGAACAAGGCCATCCGGCGACATTTCTGAACCCTCGAACCTTGTTGCTGGAATCATTGGATCATTGCTAAAACGCATTTGGACCAGACGACGCAGGCGATCGTTGTCGTTGTCGAACGTTGTACTCCACACAGCAGAATACATACTGTACATGTATACCTACAACATAGGAAGATCGCGAGTGCGTAACGGGAAAAAAAAAAAGAAGAGCGAGACGGCTGCTCTATCTACCTACAATACAATACCTATTACGAAAGGCGAAATTCAATCTGTTCGACCATTGATTGGCTCTAAGGCAGATGAAAGATATCAAAAAGAGTTAGGCACCAAACATTCTACGCCTCCTTCCTACCAAGGCACTAAAGGCTGAGATCATACGATTATTCTACAACGCGTACGGAATACTCCATGGATCGCCTACAAAACGTGATCGATTCATTGCATCGGGGCACATTCCAGAACCGATTTGTTCGACAGGAACTGGTGGAAAAGGAGAAAGGAGAAAGGAGAAAGGAGCCGTTGTGAGAGGTTCCATTGAATGCTTTTGTTCCTCCTCAGATAGGTCAGTACAGTATATATCTCAACGAGAAGACTTCACGAGAATACCACGACAAGTCCGCGAGTCCGCGAGCTCAGTACTTCTCGCCATTTTTTTTTAGCTGGCAAACGCGCCATAGTCGTACGATATCGCTGTTCTCTGGCAGGGATGCATCAACAGCATAGCATCTAGGCCTCGCCCTAGACACAGCTGCTGTGCATGAGATCGTCAAGCCATATTTTGGCATCACATCACGGCAAAGTCCTTTGAAAGGGGCAACGTCTTCCAGAAATCCAGCAAGATATAGCAAACATCTGCGATCTGAGGCTGCAAGACGTCCAATTGCCTGTCTCAGGAGACGAAATATATGGACTATAGTACAGTACCTAGTCAAGTACTCGGGGTATCGCACGAATCGAACACAGTTAAGTAGTGAGTAGTGAGTGCCCTCTAGAGAAGCACCATGTGGAGCTCTTCTGTGAGAGAAGAGGCAGTATTCGTAGTAGTAGCTCAGCGATGACAACTTCTTGTTGGCTACCTACATACCAAGCATCGTGCACGGGAAGAATCATCGCTCGGCAAATTGTGGGTTCCTCCAAGTCTTGTTTCAAGGTTCAGGTTCCGCGCATACGTATGTACTGTACATCGATCTTGACACCGTGGCACCAACCAACACCAACTAACTGGAATCTGCATTCAGGGAGTACACCTACCTCACCTTACCCCCTCCCCACCCCCGGCAGTGTGTTTGATAGGCAATAATGCCTCTTCCTTGACAGGTGCACGCTTCCGTCGATCGCATCCGAGCGAGGATTAAAGTAATGCTGATCGGCCAGCCAAGACCCACGATCCGTCCTGCCGAAACACGGATCATGCAGAATATCTGCCAAGAAAACATCCAGAAACGACATCGGAGGACGTCGAACCATATTCTACATAGCCTCTTTAATCAACCTTCATATCGTGAGAGTCCATGAGATGCACTCCGCAAATCTCGACAACACCGTGACCTTGGGACATTGGTTTCTAAGATCGTTGTTGTCTATCAGGATAGCAGTGATCGTGTGCCTGATTGACCAGATGCTTAGTTGGCATAGGTGGGTTTCACCGAAATAGATCGTCGGTTTAATTACATGGAGGGACTGTTTCAAAAGCGAGCTTGAGATATCCACAGGCTAGCATTTCTTCAACGATTCTGCTCCGAATCCATCAGGTTCCGTGCTGATCAAATCTGGCATGTCATCGCTGATTGCAGTTCTCGCCGTAGTCGGCGGGGATGAGGAAGCCATTCTCCATTAAGTCTACCACAAGAGAAAAGATTGGTACAGTACATTTATTCAGAACCAATATTCCGACAAGAATGGATTAGGAGTTAATGATGTATGGATAGCCGATCATGACAACTGTACCGCGGACCCAGCCGGACAGCAATTTCCACTTACCACGCGATGGCCACGGGCAAAGAGCCGTGTGAGCTTAACAACGGTTTCATTTGGGATCAATGAAGTGGCGTTGCCTGCCCTCCCTTGTATCTTCCGGGCCTTTAGCCACACGACGGCGCTGCAATTAGTCGGGAGGTAGCTCGATCGGTACGTTGCAAAACTTCAGTCGGTACGTTGCAGGGGGAGTGTATAGGGGGTTTTAAAAACCTGACCGAGCTGTCTCCTCAGTGTATAGGTACCTCAGTCGGTAGGTCCTCGCAAGTATACTTTCTCTGGGAATACCGGGAATATGAGGATGATGACGACTCCTGGATACAACTGGGTTGACATCGTCTGATGGTACACGCCGCCGCCTATGCACTTATGTACTCCATATTCCGCAAGCAGGCTCTTGGAAAAACGGCTGTGGAGGAGCAAGCACCACTGTGGAGAAAGTCGACGAGCCCCCGTCTTTCTGAGAGTCCAAGAGGGGAAATCCGCCCATCAGAACTCTTGGCTTCCGTTGTGAATTCCAACCAGTCAAAAGAAGGTTCATTGCGTGCTTCTCCCGAACCAGCCACGGCCATACCTAGGTATCAACTAATCTATCTCACCTCGTTAGTGCGATCGTTCATTTCCATCCCTTAGCTAAGGTCGTTGAGACCTCGTTTTCCAGCTATATCAGAGGGAATATCATCAGAAATGATGACAACAGGTTGGACCTTTCACTTTACCCACGGAGTATAGCCTTCGATGGACCGGTCTAAACATAGAGCAATGCATGCATACGTCTCTAGACTCCATGCCAGTGAGCATCTACGAACAATATCACAGTGTATGTAAACATGTACATCCAATGGCAGTGCTTGTCACGATTCACATTCACAAGGGCACAAATGCACGCATCTCTAGGGCACCATGGCTCATTTCACTTTCGGTCGCGCTATTTGAATTAGAGCTCAAACCCCCGAGAGATCAGGCGATTTCCTGTGCAACATACTGTACCTATCGACAATCTATATAGCACGGAATGCCGGGTCTGGATTTCGATTCGATTGACTCGATGACTTTGGAGCCAAAGACCCCGTGAATTGAGAGGACCGACCTTGGCCGCTTTAGGCAGGATGTCCGAGTCACTGAACATTTGCTATCTCCACGGTGGCATGTACGTATGCATATACTCCGTAGGTATGCATACATACCCATAGACCGTGGTTACACGGTATTCTATGAGGACAGGGAGACATGGGAGCTCGAGACAAGCTACAGTACAGTACAGCACAGTTGGCATGAATCATCTCCACCAGGCTCACCACTTCCCCGAGTATCCTCGCCTTTCTCCAGTTCCTAGAGCAACGGAGCGGCCTTTGGAACTAATACAATTTGTCCAACTGTTGACGGATATCGTCAATAAAGCTTGTAGGGTCAAGCCTGTAACGGAACAGCAGCGTTGTAGATCTTCTGGCTGTCGAGATCTCCCACTCCGTGTCGGAGTGGCCAAGAAGAACGGATCTGCGGACTAATCCCCGATCATGATTATGCTCATGCCTTGATCCTGGTCAGCCTTGCTAAAGCCAATGAAATAGGGTGTTCGCTTCCAGACGCAGAGATGTCCGATGATTATTAATCTCATCTCATCTCATCTCATCTCATCCATCGCGCTTTTGCAGATGAGATGAGATGAGATGAGATCCTTCGCCGGAACGATGGGCTGGATGCGGAGAGTGAGGCCAGATAGGAGCTCGGGACAATATGGGCTGGTGTGCAGAGCCAGCAAGGTTACTACTGCATATGCATGCATTTATGACACCTGCGCACATCTACTGTTCGATATTACTCATATTAATATGCGATCAGCAGGATCTCCATGGGCTGCAGATACATGCTGTGTATGTACAGAGGTGACAGCTGTATGCTCAGGTATTGGTTCATTATTGGCTTTGCACCTCACAAGTCACAGCGAGCCAAGTCAAGCGAAGCCCATCAAGCATTCCTACCTACCTACCTATGTACATACATGCATACGGTCGCCGTGGACGAATGCTCTCTGCCCCCACACTAACTAGGTGCTATCGAAACAAGCCACATCCCCCAAGTTCGCTGTCACCTCTCCATGCGCCGTCCTCAACGCACGGTAAGTTGGCACGAGAGTCTAATCCCAAGTTGTTTGGAGGCTTGATGATGATCATGGAGTCGACGGAACTCCATACCACTCGCAGCAGCTACCCGTTCAGATTCTGGGAAGTTGGCAAGACAGCGTCGAAGATTCGGCACTTACTGGGGCTTCGCAATTCCTGCCGAGATCATTGGGCTAGATTTTGAAGTAATCGCATCTTGTCGTCACGCCGCGGGCACATGGCTGCGACATGGGAAGGGATGGCTCGTCCCGTAGGTCGCACATACGAGAACTTCTGTTGAAATGTCTTCCTGAGGGGCGGGAATGGAATGGACATACATATGCGCCCAGTACTATTGTGGCATGTCATGCAGCACAGTACATACCGGACGTGTGTTGTACAACAATGCCAGTAATATCGATGAATCGCAGCCGAGCTGGAGGATGCCTGCGAATTCCTAGAACGCCGCGACTCCATCCTATTGGCATCCAGCTGGCCCTTCATCCACAGGCCAGGCGTGCGTCGTCGCGGCATTGAAGTTAGGGAGGGCATGCAGAACGCTAAAGCCATCCCAACATAAGTGACACCAATATCATGCTAAGACCGTTAGACTGTTGGTGTCCTGTAGGTAGAGAGGTAGGCTGTCACCATGGGGGATACAGGTATTATTCTGCAGTGCAGTGATGGCACCGTTTTGACCCGAGCGGCGCAGACTTCAGCCGATGATGGTATGGCTCTCAGCCTTTTAGATGGATCCTTCCCGAGGTGACTCTTAGCTCGCCGTGGGTCTGAATCGAGTCCTCCCTCCTATACTGTACCGCTCAACCATCGCATCGTATATCGTATATCGTATGCCGCATCGCATACCTGACTGCAGATACTCTGTGCTATGTACCATCGGGCTCTCATCTGGCCGCAGTAAGTAGTGCCGAGTGCTAATTCACGCAAACCATGCATTTCAGCCACCGTCCACACAGTATCACTGCCAATACAGTCACTGCTCGATTGCTATTGAATGCTCCGCTGGTAGTCGCACACTACCGTACGTGCAGCCAGCGCTCGGATACACTCGGGAGGTCAATAATAGGAGGTCGATGCCATGCATGGCATGGCATGCATCTGCGCCTTCGAGGCAGAACAGGGCGCTTGGCGCTCAGCAGCCAGGCAATGCAGGCCGCAGAGGAAGGTCCGGGGTTGCACGGGACCGACGGCGAAGCATCAAAGCTGAAGTGACTTACCTATGTACATTGAAAGTACCCAAGACCTGCTGAGCCGAGAACATGGATCGGGTGCAAAGGAGAGGGAGGGGAAGGGGAGGGGAGGGGGGAACGGGCCGAGGAAGATAGTCGGGAGCGGGGAGTCGGGAGCTGGGGGGACGCACGTGCATGATCAAGATCGCGATCGGGATCTCGCAGTTGGTGCAGGTGGGTGCATCAGTCAGGATTGTTGTTGGTGGCTGGCTGATTGAGCAGCTGGAGATTCGACCGCATCTACGCCGTATTGCCTCAATGGAGAGAGAGTTTGGGGGGTGAAGGAACTACAGGGTGGATTATTATCGTTGGATCATCATTTTGGATCATTGCCGCGTGGACTCGTGATAGTGGCTGGCTGTTATGCGCCCAGCATCGCCACAGAGACGGCGCAAGTCCACAGCACAAGACATAACATCCGTTGGATGGAACGATGTGCCTGCCTACTGCACCAACACCACCAGCTGCTTCACTGCTTTGCTGCTACATTCACTCACAAATATGTTTGTCACTTTCTCTCAGAGATATACCTCATCCAGGAAATCCGAAGGTGATCTTAGATCCAACAATATGGCGACCTGCATCAATACCAATCAGCTGCGTCATCCTGCATTTCTGGCTGGGAAACATGCACACAAGACGGCAGATGCGATTCGTGGGATCTGATCTGATGGATGCTTCGATGAGATCGCCTTGCTTTCCCTTGCACCACTTCCAACATCTTGGCTTCAAGGCTCGAGCTTTGGGCTCTGAATAGTCTCTAAGGTAGCGTGTTCAAGCATCATTTTCTTCAGCTCTTCCTTTTCCCCCAATATCCAAGACAGTCCTACAGTCCTTTCCCTTTCTCTCCCTCTCCTTGGCTCTTTTAAGCTCCGTCGCTCTGCTAGAACCTGCATACCATACCATTCACGCATCTCTCTCTCTCTCTCGCGCGCGCGCGCGCATGCCATCTCGCAAGATTTTTACCGTTCAAGACAAACCCATCACTTCCCACGCAGCCTTACTGCCCAATGCATGCCGCGTCCACGTTATCTCATCCAACTCCTGCACCCATCCACCCCTCCGATCGTCGCACAGGCGCCCTCAGCACCTCCCATCGACCCACACGCATATCGGGCAGCGCCATCCGAGCGTGCGTGCGTCTTGCGAGTGTTCCAGCACGCAAGGCGCGCAGCCGACGTAGGTCGCGGTTGGGCCTGCTGTGCCCGTCCTGATCGGAGCTGCAGGACCGCGCGCAGGAGACGATGCGCGGGGATGGGAGATTAGGAATGAGATGCATATGCAGAGCGATCGTGCCGTGCGTGCGATGCGACCGCCCATGCATCGGATGCTGTGCACAGCGGGCTGCCCAATCTGCGCGGCCGATGAGCGAGGTTCCACAGATCGCGCTACGATGGGGATGGGCATGGGGGAGGGCCGGATTGGTTGGGGGCCTCGGAGGGCGATCGTGGGGTCTCTGCAGGTCGTCCTGGGGTTGGTTCACCTGCGTGCGTATGGTATTGCTGGCTGTCGCTCGCTCGCGTGGCACAGGGATCGAGACATGTGCGTGACAACTGATGCTGCGGCGCGATAGGCATGGAGACCTAGACGCCGGATTTGGGAGGATGCAGAGAGGCTGGTTGGTGATGTGTCGGGATTCGAAGGTTCAGAGACACTGTTGAGAGATCCCGAGGAGATGCAAATGCGACGGGCGTGGCTGCGAAGAGAAGATAAGAGCACAAGGGTGAAGAGATGAGAGGAAGCTCTGCGTATGACGAAGAGGCGAGGGCTTTCGGGTGATTGCTGATGGGCTGCGATGGGGGGTTCGGTGAGTGGTTTGGGCATGGGACTTTGGCGATGTATGCTGTCTGGCAAATTGATTGCCTCGAGGCAGACTACAGACGAGGTCTCGAGTGAGCATGGCATGATCTCTGGAGGCGGTCACTGATGACAGTTTCTCTGCAGCTGCCTCTGCCTGCGACTTGCTGCGAGGCTTTACTGAGGGGCCTAGAGGGGGGCTTGCTCATGACAGCATGACAGTGTCTCCAGCACCCTGTACCCGCCTGGCCTGCGACTGCAGCGGCGAAGGTACATAGGGCCTTTAGTGACCAGAGTTCCTGGAGGAAGATTGGCTGATGCTATGCTCTCTCCTGTAGTTACCTGCGTCAGAGACCTGCAGCCGGTTGTTGTCGCTGCGGTGTCTCAGTCACTGACGTAGCACATGTACAGTAAGTCCTGCCAGATCCCAACGTACCAGTTACCTCCTTTTCAGCTGCATTTCTCAGCATGACACAGCAAGCCAACAAGCAATGTCTGGATATGTTTATATTCTCATTCTCACATCGCAGTAATGTAAATGCCAAAGTAAGGAAGATGTCTCTGTGTCAAGTGACTTAAGTCTCAAGCTCTAAACACCAGCACTCCGGATGCATGGTATCTAAGCCGCTCTGTATCTTCGCACACAAGTCTCTACAGTGGTGTCTCTTTTCTCGCATTCCCCGCCTCCTCTCATCAACACAGGTCCTTCATGTCTCTTTCCCATCCTCCTCCTCCATCCTCCCCAGGCTCGTTACTATCTCCATATTAGGGTATCGCGTTTTTTTCATCACGGGTTATATGTTTTTAAAGTCTGATGAGGGGGTTAGAAACGGCATTAGGATTGCTGTGTCGCGAGATGAGGCAGTCCCTTGATTTTGAGTGCTCAGCAAACAGCAGAATGCTGGAAACGATCCAGTGGCCTCCGTTACTACCGCAGTGTGTAGGCGATGATCGACTTCCTCTTGTAAGATACTTCAAGCCACATCTGGTGATATTTCCCTACATTCTTGTCGTCTTATCATACAACGAAAGCCAAAGAAAAGTGTGTTGATCATGTGGAGACCGTTTGCGCCTAACCCCAATTCCCTGACCCCTATATCCAAGACCCAACTTCGTCCTGTTTTTCCATCGCGCTCATAACCTAAAACCCCAAAACTTCCCCCTCCCCCTTCCTTTCTCTTCCCCCTTCAAAACCTAAAGGAATCCCACACGATCCTCAACCCAACCTCCACCTCTTCCATGCCCAAATCCACAACCAGCCTCGCAAGCAAGCGCTCAAAGCCTCAAACTGCCAGGCAAAGAGTCCACAGAGCCCAAACATCCCGTCACAGCCCACAATGCTCGAGCTGGCAGCTCAGAGCCGAGGTCTCCAGCATGCCGTGCTGGGGCCAGCCACGACTGAGTGCTGTGCACACATTGTGGGCGAGAGACGTCGGGGTTTCGAAGGGCAGAATCGAAGTCACATCGAGAGCAGTTCTAGAGAGTGAGGCTTGGATTTCGATGTCGGGCAACAACTCGTCCGGAAGTTGGCGATTCGAATGTCTTGCCCTCAGATAGTTGGGGTGGGATCTGCGGTCTGGCGATCAGAAGCTCGGGGTTCCAGGTGTGGATATAGACGTCTGATGGAGGTTTGTGGAGGTCGGTGGAGATAGGGACGACGAGGGCGAGGCGAGGCGGGCTGTGATGTAGAAGATGCCGGTCACGATCGTGACGGTTGTTGAGGCTCTTTCACTGTTGAGCCTCTTTCAAGGCCTTGCTAATGCCCACATGGCTCTTCAGTAGATGCATAAAATAGCCCCTGTTGTCTGCTATCCAAGGTAGATATCCTGAATCAGGAAAGTGGTGGAGACCCCCTTTTGTTGCTATGCGCCTCTCAAATTGCAGTTATACCGGCTTCATCTCCCGCGAAAAATTCTCCCATTCTATGGGCGCGTTACTGATAGCAGTGAGAAAGGTGGTATGCTCCATTTCATTTATTTGAGAGACGCCAGAATTGGGTACGACACCCATCATATTGGCTAAGATGTTCGACACAGATAGGCTGTAACTCAATCTCTGAAGTCTCGCTCGTAATCATCAAACTTGTGCCAGCCATGAACCAGCGTCAATAAGCAAAAGGTCTTGAACAGTTTTCGAGGCCACCATCCGACGGTCTCTTGCCAGCTTTTGAAGAACCTAACTACTCGGATTTCCAGAAACGCGAGTTGCATTTAGAGAACGGAGACAGGTGCATGCTATTCTCGTACTGTTGACGCCGTGTGATCGCTATTACCTTGCCGCTGCGGTATTCAACTGTAACGGGAACAAAAGAAGTGACGAGGCTGCAAAGGCTTGGTTTGCATAACTTGCGACAACACTCATGTACTGAAGGTGAACTAACTGTATCCTCCATAGGTATCTAGCTCTGTTGGCAGCGGCTGGCGCACTCTCAAGCTGGCATATATGTTTCATATGGAACACTAGAAGCTTCGTATCCTGCCATGTCACTCAGCTTTGCATACTGCCGAACTTGAATAAAGATTCGTCACCGGAATTAATGTATATCTGCACCATTGACTCTCAATTCTTAACAAACACACGAGGGGTAAGAATAAAGAACAGCTCGCAACTCCGAAAACATATTGATTCACTTAAAACACAGAGCTACCTCATCCTGCTTTGGCAAATCCCAACTGCTGATCCACAACCTCCCTCACAATCTCTTCAATTCCTCTGAACTTTATCCCCAGCTCCCTCTTCGCCTTCCCCGCATCGGCAAGAGCGGCGGTACCCTTCGTCTCCGCCGTTAACTTGAACGGCAAACTCGGATACTCCCTCTCCAAAATATCCACAATGTCTTTGACCGTTGGCTTAATGATCAACAGATAGCTAGTGCTCCCCGTAATGCTCGGGCTCAAAGCTTTGACATGCGCCTCTGCCACATCACGTACGTGCACACAACCCAGGCGCGCCGCTGGTCCCGCACCAGTCATGATGAAGCTCCAGAGTAGGCCGTTGGTTCCACTCGCAACCTGAGCCGCAGAGGTCTGCATAATGTTATGGCCATAGACGAAGGACGGATGGATGGTTACGAGAGAGAAATGCGCCTTTTCCTCTTCCATAAATCGCCAGCTGGCTTGGTTGGCGAGGATTTTGGATGCGTGGTAGATCTTGAAGGCCGTAGCTTCAGGGGTGGCCTGAGTGAAATCAGCATTTTCATCGACGGTGATGTCCCAGTCGTAGTCCTCTACATGATTGTTAGCTAACTGTGGGGTCCGTTACGACTGCAGTAGATTATTACCTTTGAGCACTCCACCTTGTGGGACTCCAGTAAGTGGTGTGAACGCCGCCTCCGAGCTGGTGATAACCACCCGCTTGACGCTCTTCACCTTCGCCGCCTCTTTCAAGATGGCCAGAGTTCCCTGCACCGCGGCGGGAAAGATCTTTTCTTTATCTGTCGCGTTTGCCAACGGAGACGCGAGGTGGAAGACATAATCGACACCATCGAGTTTACCTGCGAAGGCCGCTTCGTCGGTGATGCTGGGCACAATCACGAACTCAAACTGGCCGACATACTTTGAGAAGACTGCCGAGAGCTTTTCTATCTGTGACTCGTTGCGAATGGCGATGCGGAGGCGGTAGCCGGATTTGAGAGCTTCGTCCGCAGTGGTGCCGCCAATAAAGCCGGTTGCGCCTGTGATGAAGATGAGTTCTGATGCCATGATGTCAACGTTGGCTGCACTTTTGTCGTCGTTAAATAACTTGGATTGATTGAAGCTGTAGATCAAAGAATAGAGAGAGAAAATCTTTCGGCATGGTAACTTCTTGGAACTTTATATGTATCCTTCCTTCATTGCTTCGACCGCTTGCTGATATCGGGATCATCGGGAGATAGAGTGGTATTCAGCTAGCTACACTGCGTGCCATTTCAGAATCCGCTGATCAATCCAGCGTCATGCGGGATTACCAAATTCACAAGAAGTCGTAAAGTGAAGAACTATTACCAACTCTGTTATATGATTAGAATACACTCGTGGATCTTTGCGACTTCTGAGGTGTCTAGTGATGGCGCCAAGGCTCTCAGCGCGTCGATGATTACTGATCTTGGCACGAACCTCAATCACTTCATAATCACTTCGATTAAAGATTACTGATCGCACTACGATGAATCTCACCGAACGTAGACGCAATCCCGCGCCAGTGGATTGGTCATCTATATATCTTGAAATAGTAGGACCCTAGATCTTAGGATAACCCTGCGACGAATCTATAGCCTGGTTCCACCTTTCGAGTAACTATAATAAGTCCCTACTATGGCATCGTAGCACCAACATTAAAATACGAAGCGCTCCGCCAGGAGCCACGCGTAGGCTTGCCGTCCCAACCTCACCCTCACTCAGTTCAAGAGTTTAAGGGGCTTCAGGAAACAGCAGACAATGGCTGAAGCTGCGCACGCGCGTGGCCAGGAGGGAAGTTGCAAGGAGAGCATTTCGAATAGAGGTGAGCACATGAGTCAGATTTGCCCTTAAAGTACTCATCTTGTACAAGTAGCCGTCTTGTCTTGGGTAGTTAGAGGAAACCGGTGACTAGGAATGTCTTAGCCAGGACCCCTTTTTCCGCCGTCCGCTGCCGCCTTGCTTCGAGTTGGAGGTGAGGAGAGAAGAGGCCGGGGGCGGCCCGGTGTGACGGGGAAGGCGGGCCGGCGTCGCATAAACATTCAACCCTTTCTCGGTTGCCTCGATCTTCTCTTCCGACTCGCATGTACTGTACAGTAGAGTATATCCGTGCCAGAACTGATCCACAGATGAGGTAATCTTGGTCAGAAAATCCCGTCAGAATGGTGGAAAGCACTGCAAGATGCGGGATATTATCAGTGAAGAGTAGGGATGTTCGCGATATGTAGCGGTATAGGTTACTGTACCTCTGTACTCTGTACAGACGGCATCGAGCAATATCGACTAACTCTCACCACATTCGAAGACATCACAAAGATATCCATTCGCATCCAGAACTCGGGACAAAAGCGAGCAGAACAGCCAAGGTTATCGCCAAATCTCTAGCCGATACGGGATTCGATGTTCACGAGTCAATTAGGGGTCATGGAGTGGTTGGAGTTCTTTCCAGTGGTTCTGGCGGGCTAACAGTGCTGCTGAGAGCTGGTATGGATGCTTTGCCAATGCAGGAAAAGACGGACAAGCCATACAAGAACACAGCTCTGAATGTGTCGCATGCTTGTGGTCACGACATGCATGTTGCGAGCTTGTCGATTCCGGATCTTATTCTTGGTACTGTACATTGCTTCTTGACATGGTCGCAGTGCTAACCGCCGAAACAGTCCAGCATATGTCGCCAGAGAAGACTGGGATTCTGTCTAGATTCTGTCTATCACTTCGGACACTGTTTTATCAGCGGCGGATTCCTTCGATGTCACTATTCATGGAAGGGGTGGCCATGGAAGTTCACCACAGACTTGCATCGACCCAGTCGCCATCTCAAGCTATATAATAGTCCGGCTACAAAGTATCGTGAGTAGGCTAATTGCGCCGTCTGATTTTGCCGTGGTCACATGTGGAAGCATTCACGGAGGGGAATCAAAGGACGTTGTTCCAGACGAGGTTAGGTTGAAGTTGAACATCAGAACATACGAGACAGAAGCGCGGAAGAGAATAATCGTTTCGATGAAGCAGATTATCAGGTCGGAACCCGAGGCATTCGGAACGCCGCAACCGCCAGATATAACACCAACCTCCTGATTTCCGCTGACGGACAACGATCCACAGATCCAAAAGCTGCAAGAAAGCTTCGAGCCTTTTTTGGTAAAAATTTGTCAGAGCAAGCGAAGCTTGCTGGTGCCAGTGGAGATTTCTCGAATCTCGCAAAACCACATGGTATGCCGTATGCATTTTGGTCATTCGGCGGTACAGGCGCAGAGTAGTGGGATGACGCTGTCAAAAACAACACTGTTAACCTTTTGCCGCATAACCACCACTCTGACTTCGCGCCTGTCATCCAACCTAGTCTGAAGACAGGAACAGGCGCAATGGCATTAGCAGCCTTGACGTTTCTAAACGGACTAATACAATGAAAAACAATTGGTTGTTGCTAGATTAATAGTGCTTCCGTCGCGACTACGGCAGCTGTAGGGTGTGGGGATTGGAGGGTGGACGGTGAAGATGAGAGAGTCGGGGCCGTTGCGGACGCAATAATAATGGCAAAATAAGAGGCGTTATGGTCTCATCGGTGCCAAGATCACGAAATTAACCAGCTTACAAAGGTACTCATGGCTAGTTCTGTCGTGAGTGTAGCATGTCAGGTCTTCGACGATCTACTTTGCGTGCATAGGATATCGGTGGAGGATTGAATGTCTCGTCGCAGGATTTTATAGATACATAAGGGGGGGTCAGGGCCAGTCTTCCATCTCTGTACTGTGTGACCATCATCTCAGCTCCTTAATCCTTCGACGCCAATCGGCCAACCTGGTATTTGGTACCGCCTGCACCACTCTTCGCGACGTCTTCCCTGCCTCCTCTTCCTCAACCCCGGACAAAATGTCGGCCTCACCCAGCACCCTCGAAAAGGAAGAGGTCGGCGGCGACGTCTCACCCTCAAGATCAGACAGTTCCGAGCCACCCGCCACACCCCGCCGGCGTTCCTTCTACCGCAGCACCCTATTCCAAATCCTCGTCGTCGGAATCTGCGCCTTCTCCGCCCCCGGCATCTGGAGCGCCATGAACGGCCTCGGCGTCGGGGGTTCGCAAAGCCCCAACCTCGTCAATGCCGCCAACGCCCTGCTCTACGCCTTCATGACCGTAACCTGCTTCGCCGGCCCCTGGCTCACCAACCTCATCGGCTTCCGCCTGACGCTGGCCGTCGGCGCGGTCGGCTACCCGCTGTACGCCGCGGGGCTATACGTCAACAACCGCTATGGCGACACGTGGTTTGTGTACGTGGGCTCCGTGGCGTGCGGCATCAGCGCCGGCTTCTTCTGGAGCGTCGAGGGCGCCATCGTCACGGGCTACCCGGAGCACCACAAGCGCGGCCGGTACATTGCGACGTGGTTCACCTTCCGCAACTTTGGGAACATCATCGGCGGCGCCATCTCGCTCGCGCTCAACCACAAGACCAATCGCCGTGGTAAGGTCGGCTACCAAACCTACCTCGGCTTCATCGCCATCCAGTGTCTCGGCTTCCCCCTCGGCCTCCTCCTCTCGAACCCCGAGAAGGTCCAGCGCGACGACGGGACACGCATCGAGGCTCCGCGCGGGATCGCCTGGCGCAGCGAGGCGCGCGAGATGTGGAAGTTGGCCCGAAGCAAACCGATTCTCCTCCTGACCCCGCTCTTCTGGTACTTCGGCTGGATCCAGGCGTACCCGGGCACGTACCTGGCCACCTACTTCACGGTGCGGTCGCGCGCGCTCGGCAGCTTCATGTCGGCGGTCGTGGGCACGCTAGCGACGTGGCTGGGCGGCTCGTTGGTGGACATCGCGTGGACCAAGCGCCGGCAGACGCGGGCGCTAGCGACGTTCGGGCTGATCGCGGCGCTGAACAGCGCGACGTGGATATGGGCCGTGTATATCCAGAACGAGTACCATCACACGAAGCCCGTACTGGACTGGGGGGTTCAGAGCACGTTTGGCCGGGGTTTCGGGCTGTACCTGTTTGAGCGCATCAGCCTGGGCATCGTCGAGAATTACATCTACTGGTGCATCAGCAACCTGAGCGACTCGCCCGGCGACCAGATCCGCTACAGCTCGCTGCTGAGGGGGATTGAGACGGCGGCGGTGGCGGTGGGCTTTGGGGTGCAGGCCGTTCCCACCGTGCTCATTGCGACGGCGAGCATAAATCTGGCATTTTGGTTCATCGCGCTGCCATTTGGGTACTATGCCACGCTGCAAGTGGTGCGCAAGTTTGACGAACTCGACGAGCAGCGTAAGGAGACGGAGAATAAGGAGACGGAGAGTCACGAGGCAGTATTAGAAGTGATCCAGGAGACCGTGAGCAGCAAGAAATAGTGGCCTCTGGAGATAACAATGAGCCTCCCCGCAGAACGGGCCAAGGGCATAGCTTGGTTGCTATTATTAGGGCCCAACAGACAGTGTGCAAGAGGAGAGTCCAACGTGAGAATCGAACAGCTTAATTTCTTACACATACAACACAACCTCCCTTACCATTTCTTCCTTCCCCCCTTACGTGTTCAATCACTCTCATCACCACTATCATCACCTATCACCACCATCACCACCATCACCACCACTATCACCACCATCATCATTATCATCATCCCCCTCCCCCTCGTTAGGCGTAATCTGCACTGCCCCCCCGCGACGGCGCAACCGCCGCTCCTGCCAGCGCCGCCCACCCGCCAAACCGCGCGCTCCTTGCCTACCCCAGCCGCGCCGCAAACTCCCCAAACCCACTATCATGGAACCCCAAGATCCCCGCGCTCGATCCCCGTCTCCCGACCGCCGTGCGCGCCAGCGCCCATCCCATCTCCGCGTCCCCCGCCGAGGCCCAGGCTCGCGTCCAGACACCCTTCGCACAGAAACGTGAAGGTCAGGAAGGAGGCGTTGACAGCGGTGCCGGCGGCGGCGATGGGCTTGAGGGCGAAAGGAGCCCGTGACCTCGGGGGATTGTCGTCTTCGTTGCGCGCTGCACTATAACGCAAGCGCGACCACATCGGCTATGACCATCCATCCCATTGAGCAGGCACAACACCATGTATACGGTACCGTACATTGCCATTCCACAAAAGTAATAAAGACAGCAATATATTCCACAGGCTATTGAAAACTAACCTCACATCACAAAAAAAAGTAAAATACATTATAATCTTTCTTCTCCCACCCATTCTTTCTTTCTTTCTTTTCCATTCCTCAACTGAGATACCGCCATCATCAGTATATATGCAACCTGACACTCCTTTCCTATGCCCTGAAAGGGAAGTATCAAAGAAACGAAAAATGCTCCCAGTCCCACTCCCATTTATACAAATACAAGAAGAGAAGCTCAAAACCTATTCTGCCTGCCGTACCTGCTCGCTCGCTATTGTTGAAATCGCCGATGTTGAAATCTTTTCTGTCGTCGTCGTCATATCGTCGTTATATCTGCTTACCGGGCGCATGTTCTTTCCGCCTTATAGCCTGCCAAGCTGGCTGTCAGACCCGCCGCGCCGCCAACATTGAGGACAGGCGCCAGGCTGCCCTCGATGCGACGCTTGGCGTCCGCGCGATCTATCTCAGAGATTTCGGCTTCCGGTTTGCGCATATCCGGCGTGTGCTGGGCCTGTTGCGGGTGGTGGCCGATGGACATGCCCACGCGAACCTGAATTTGAAGATTAGATCTTTCCGCAGCTGAAGGCATGGGAATAGGGCTTACCAATGTCTCCAGAGCACCGTTCGAGTTAGCTGCCAGATCATCGTCGAATCTCATATGGCCAGGCTCGAAAAGCAGGAGCAGTGTGCTGCCGCCGAATTTGAAGTATCCGAGCTCTTCGGCGCGCTTGACGTTCTCCCCGCCTTTGCGGGTTATGACGGTGCTGCCTACCATCATGGCGCCGACGCAGATAACCATCACGCGCCCATGAGCTATGGAGTCGATAGGGATAACCACGCGTACGTTCTCGCCATAGACGTCCAAAGTAGACCTAATGGCCATTGGATTAACGGTGTAATACTCTCCTTCAATCGTCTTGGGAGTTCCCATCACGCCATCAACAGGAACATGGAAGCGATGATAATCCTGTGGTGCAAGGCGGAAAATTCCCAAAGCACCGTTGGTGTACCTCTCCACATCCTCGGGGTATGCATCGCCGAGGAGACGCTTGATAGAGAACTCGCGACCTTTGACCCAGATCTTGGTAGCTGCGTCCATCTGGTTGAAAACCACGGAACGGCAATCAGCTGGAGAAACAATGATGAGTGGATTCTCTGGTGCAGAGCACGGTCTGGCGCCAGGCTTCAGTTCGCGATAGAAAAATTCATTAAAGTTCTTGAATTCTTCGAGAGGACGGAGGACTTCTGACATGTCTAGTTGATGGAAAGCAATGAACTTTGCGATTTCGTTTTTTGACATCGGATCATCATATTTGACGCCTTGCTTGATGCTCAGCCCACGAAGAAGCTTACGAACTGTCTACGTGTTAGCATATGCATAAATCACCTCATAAAGAGAAATGTTCAAGGCTTACTCCTCTTCTTTTCCATTTCCCTCGATTTCAATCCCTTATACAAGAGCCGAATTCCAAGTCGGACATATATACTCATCCGCTCTTCATTGATCTGCCCAGTGATACGGTCTTGCACAAGAATATTGGCCGAATTCGCACCAAGTTTATATCCTCCATAAGAGATCTTTGTGATAACTTTAGAGTACCATTTTCGTTGCGCTTGGCTCGACGTGACAAAGCCCGCCATGACAATATTGTTGACCTGTCGCCAATCTTGGCTTGCACAAGTAGCAATATGCGTGATAATATCGGTATCTGATCTTCTGTTAAGACGGGGTTGATGACAGATAGGACACTCCTTGATCTCGACGACATGCTCTTCGTCTTTGTCATTCAAATCATCTGGCTGAACAAGTTCACTCTCTTCACCAGGGGTTTCCAGCTGCTCTACAGTATCGGAATCATTCAACGTAGTCTCCGAGCCTGCTTGTGTTGCCGCCAACGACAAAGATGATGAAGCAGCGCTGCGACCCAGCCGTTGCTGAAGAACTTCTCGCACTTTATCAGTTGTACTAGTATTCTCCTTGCTCTTCATTTGAAGCTGATCTTCTAAGCAGATTACAGCTTCGTCATAAGTGAGAACGCCCTCTTCACTGTTCAGCATGTGTGGGAAACGCTTGAAGAACTTGTCAATGGTCGAGTCCTTAAGCGTTGAGCCAAGTGTATCAAGCATGGTTGTGAGCTCAATCTTGCTGATGCTACCGCTATCATCCACATCGTACTGCTTCAGCATTGAGCGCCAGAACTGCTGACGAAGTGCTGGATAGGGGACATATTTAGCCTTAAGGTGCAGTTCTGGCTTATGCTTCTCTTCCCATTTCTCCATATTTTTAAGTTTCAGTGGGATGTGGAACGTATGAAGATCTGGATCGCCTCGCTCTTCAGAACCTTCACCTTGATCTACTGCATTCGTCGGAGGAATCGGTTCCGCCGCGAGATTGCCTGAAACTGCCACATGTTGAGGGATACTATCACCAGTTGAGGTTTTTGTGGTTAATGCTGGTCTGCTTTGCTTGCTCAAACTCTGGGACGATGACGAGCGTGACAGGGCGATCTTAAACCTTGATTTGCTCGGTTTTGGCATTGAACCCGAATCTGGCAGTTCTGGCAGATCATAGAGTCCGGTTTCCGGGTCCGCCTTCGGAGCTGTCCTGGTAATATCTTGAAGTGGCACGGATGCAGCACAAATAAAATCATTTCCAGAAAGCTTATCGCGGTCGACGACGGAGAAGGCAATTGAGTAGGCTTGCTCGTGTCGAAGGACTTGGAAGATCATCTTCTCGTTGAAGACAGGATTCAGTTTATGGCGAACAACTCGCGTTCTATAGGTCTTCTTGCCCAGAGATGCAACAACAAACGGATCCATATCGAAAGATGTCCTGGTCATATTCCTTTCTGGAGGCAGGTCTGTGACGCCTGAGATCTCGAGGAATACAATTCCAACGACATCACTTGCCCCAACGAATTCGTATAATTGATGTGCCTTTCTCTTCTTCAGTCCTTTTATTCTCTTCCGTCGCCTCTTCTTTTCCGCCGTTTCCGGCTTTGTGGGATCCTCAGCCTCATCGCTTGGCTCCTCATCCTCGTCTTCGTCTTCGTCCTCTTCGTCGCCTGTGAGCGATGTATCCCTAGGGCCCTTAGTCGGCGTAAGACACTCAGGTTCGTTGCCTGCAATACTCCAGAATTTCTCCATAACTTGTTGTGGTGTTGCTCCTGGAGTTGTAGAGTCGTATAGTGTAAATTGTAATTGGACCTCCCCAGACACATTGCTGGCTTTCTTGTCCTTCTTTTTGCCGCTATTGCGTTTGCTCTTTAGGGGATACCACTTTGCTGGTTGTGCCACCTTTTCGTTTGCGAATATTTCCTCCAGTGCCAACTCGAATTCACCCATATAGTCCTTGCCGATCCTGTCCTTATCCCAGCACACGATGTCGAGCAAGAGATCCTTGACGCTGCTGACGGGCATCTCGCACATGTGGTTCCATTCCGGATTGAGGGTCTTCGGTACATATTGTGTCGTGTCTCTCGACTCGCCAAGTGAGATAACGAGGAACTGCAATTGTCGGTCAGCAACGTTTTTCAATGCCCAGACCGGCTGTATCCCATACCGGATCAGAAGTACCACACTTGTCCTTCGCAGCGAGATCCCTTCCCTGAATGAAGTCAATGTCGTCAGTATAATGCCAGCTCGGCTTCAGAAGACTGGAGCCTTACCCTCAACACCACGATCCTCAGCATAAGCCCATTGACCTTTGTGGCCGCAGAGCCAGGGCTCACCTCACGCTTCTGCATGTTCGATTTAGGGATCGTGTTCCCACTGGAGCTGGCGTTGCTGTTGCTGTTGCTGTGACCGTTTGAATTCCCTCCAGTATAGGACTTCAGGCGGCTGGGTATGATGCGGACCATGGTACTCTAATATGTATGGGATCTTGGCCTCACCGGAGGCCAAGTTACCGACGATCGTAACGAAGGCTGACTGCACACTACTCGTACGTAGCTGGGGTTGGCACACCGAGCTGAGCTGGTTTGGCTGCCGACGGAGCTATTCGCGCATCGGGCACTCAGGAGACATGGCATGATTGGCAGGCTGCGCTAGGGTTGCTGGTAGGTGGTCCGGGTGCGTCAAGGTGGGGTGCGATGGTGGTCTATTCCAGGCTATTTCACGCAGCACTTCTAAGGTATGTATGTACAGTACATATCTATGTACAGTACGGAGTACTCTACTTAGCCACGATATCGTCGTATAATGTATTACTGTGTATTATTGTAGCCAGTCGGTGGGCGTCCTGTATCATCGCTATTCAGACGTGCATGAGCTGAGAAGGCTGAGACTATATCGCTTTACGCTTTACGTATACATACTTTTTTTATACTTTTTTGAGCACTCAGCCGCTATACCTGCCAAGGCACGTGCTTCGTCCCCTCCATATCTTTGCACTGTATCACTGACACTCCGCTTGTGGGTTGCCGATCTGGTTGACGGATACCGACCTCCCCGTATCGGAAGGCTGCCCCTCTGAATGATGCAGTACGAAGTAGTGTCGATATAACGGTACTTTCGAGCTTGCTCTCTAGCTTAGATTCAGGATTGGCCTCGGAAAAGGGTTCCGTCGAAAGAAGCATTGTTTCTTCCCTGGACAGACGGACAGACATATAGGAGCGAACAGCGGCACCTGGGACAATCGTCAGAATCCTTTTTATCGTGCGAAGCGTTTCCCTTACAGATTGCTACTTCGAACGCTTAATCGAAACATCTCCCCCAGAATTAAATCGCGTAGGCTTCCCGACACTCCCCTCCTTCTTCTCTGCTTTTCCCATAGCACCTTCAGTCACCCTCTGAATATCGGTGGACGTGTCAAAGCCAATACACGAAATCTCATTCTCGATACAATGCCCCTCAAGCCACAGGCCTTTCCTTTTAATCACCACACCAGCTTCACGTGCAGCGGGAAGATTGGAGCATTCGTACATGTCCTCTGTAGCCTCCACATAGGGAGAAGCAACTGTAACATACATCTTGCACGTCCTTAAGATGGTTTAAGTGAAAGTTCGACGAAGAAGAAAGGAATCAACATCATATGAGCGTTGATTACGAAATTGAGCTCACCTACCATATATATAATTTCTGAATGACATATCACGATGATGATGGCAACATTATGTTGTTCCGTCTGTCACTGAGCCCTAGACAACCATTTCACAAGGCACGCACAAGTGGATTATGTATCCAGATAGAGAATGGACATCCATGCTTCATAGTGGTAGTAGTATGCGTAGTAACCAACAATATCCGCATTGTCCCAGGCGGTCCGGTGTAGTATAGAGTCGATTGAATAAAGTTTGATTCATTTTATATGCTCCTTAACGCCTGTATTTCGGATCTATCATGCCGCGACCTTTGCCGCAAATTTCGATGCAGCCTTGTTGAACAAATCGCTCTTCTCTTCCACTGCTTTGAGATACGGGTGCTGAGCATCGACACTTTGCAAACTCCTGGCAAGATGTTAGCAATCGATTGATAAGAGTGTGGATTGTTGCTTACTTGACGTAGTCGCTGCTGTCTCTGCCTGACAAAATTGATAAGACAGCCAAATTGGCGATCACGTCTGCGTTTCCTGGGAATTGATTCAATGCCTGGTTCAATGCTGATTCTGCTTCCTCAAAGCGTCCCAGATGGATTTCGGCAATGGCTTGTGACAGGATTGCTAGCGATGAAGCTCCTGAAGGAGCCTGTGCGATCTCCTCGAAGACATAGAATGCTTCTTGATATTTCTCGCCGCCCTGTGTTAAGATGACTATTAGCTTCTGTTCCGAGTGATTAAAGAATCAAGATGGCCTACCACTCTTAGTCCAACCCAAGACTCAGCAATATTGATCAACAGGTTATCTTGCGCCCATTTCTTTGCCGCCGCGACTTCCTTGAGAGCGAGATCTGTCCTGTTTTGTTGTAGGTGTATTTGCACAATGAGGGCGACAGCTTCCACTACAACAGATGTCAGCTTCCGCAAGCAGCTGTAACAAGAAGCTCCACCTACAATTGCCTTGATGTTGCGATAGCAGCGCTAAAGCTTCTTCCGTCTTTCCCTCGTTCTGAAGGACAGTGCCAGCAAGCACTTGCACCGTAGCATTATCCCCGCTGCTCGCAGCAAGCTCTTCCGCCTTCTTCAGGGCACCACTAGTATTTCCGACAGCATATTCGGCATATGCCTTGATCGCCTTGATCTCTGGACCTTCGGGTTCTCCTTGGAGCTCTAGCAAGACCTCCTCGGCCTCTCCAAGGGTGACTTTGGCGCGGAGAGCTAGGATGCGGGCTGGCAGCTTGTTCTCTGGTGACAGAGAGGAGACATCGTAGTTGACGACTTCTTGCCAGCGGCCAGCGGCAAAATGATCGTGCAGGTCGATTAGTTCGACTTCGGAGGAGAAGGGATCCATTGTTGGAGAGTTGTGAGATGTGAGAGACGGTTTGGGATACGTGTTGGGTATGATGGAGTGACAGCGGCAGTTACCGAAGATTAGGAAGGAGGTTCCTGGCGATGGAGCGTCGCGTCAATAACGGCGCGGCTTCTCCTGGGAGAGAACATTCACATCACGACGACGATTCAAAGCACTCAAGTGAAGCAAATAATGGCAACTCGTAGCACTCTTCTTGAAAGTTTTAATCATACTTCAATTGCTGTAGATTAAGACCGTTCAGGTTGGGGCGAGTTGCCAATAAAATAAGCCAATCATCTACTTCCATCATACATTCATGGAAGTCTAGCTCAGAGCTTTTATCAGATCTCCTGGATGCGGATTGCCTTGAAATAAATGCACTGACTGGCATATGCTTTTTATTCATCATCGTCGTCCTCATCTATGCGAAGATAAGCTCGAATACTGTCCCAATACTTCTGTACAACCAGTTCTGAGCGATATCCAGTGGATTTGTCAGTATCCGGCATCTCTGTTTCGCCCAGCAGTCTGTCAAACATCAGCTCGCCGACATATTCATCAATCTCCTTGTTCAAGCTGGCTGTCAGATTATCCTGTTTGTAGAACGTTTGCCAATATTCGAGCCTGTCAGCATCGCGGTTTTGATTCGGAGGTCCAGCCGTCCCCTTTGCTGTCTCTGTTGGTCGGTGTCTCTCATTTTTCGATCTTCGGTTCTTTTGGAATGCAAGAGGCTTTGGAGCGAGCTCTGGATGTTCGAAGAGCAAGTCGCTCCCAAAATCAGAAGGCTCATAATCCGTGGAATGCTTGGCTTGGGTCTCTTGGGCAATATGAGGTTCCGTGCGTGCTCTGCGAAGATATACATGTTGACGTCGCTTGGAATGGCTATTGGCAATACTCTGAATATCGTTTAGACTGTATACGCCAGGTTTCTGGTACAGCTGTTGGCCTTTCTCTTTGTTGTTTGGACTATATACCGTAGATTTTGGGTCCAGCTCTTGACTCTGATCTTTCTTCGGGCTGTATACCGTAGATTGTAGGTACAACTCTTGGCTTTGATCTTTCTTTGGGCTGTATACCGTAGATTGTAGGTATAACTCTTGGCTTCGATCTTTGTTTGGGTTGTACACCGTAGGTTTCAAAAATAGCTCCTCATCACAAGCATCAAGGCCAACTTCCTTTCTCCTTATCAAAGTCTTCGCAGCCGGACTTGTCTGTGGATACCTGTGGAGCGCTGCAGGCTCAGGCCTAATGGTATATTGCAACTGATGTCGTGATTTGTTGTAGAGAGCTCGAACTCCAAGAGGTTCTGCAAATGCTGGCGTCTCTGTGTTGGTGGGCCATGTCTTCGCTCTCTTCGCTTCTTCTGACTCAGATCTCTCGTTATTTATTTTTTGTTTGTTTCTCTTCTCCATGCTTCTCTTTCGCAAAGCTTGAACAAATGCAAAATTTTCCATGTTAGTGTCGGTATTGTTGTTGTTGGACTTACTATGGTCGGCATTTTTAAGGATTTCAACCTCTGTTGGGCCAGTGATTCAATTCATGAGCTCGAGGGGGAAACTGAATTCATGGTATTTCACAAGCACTCTCATTAAGCTCAGAGTCAGTCACTATCAATTGTAAACTAAGATTTCAGTGATTGACAGACTTTTAATCATCGTTTGTTGTTCATGATTTCCTAATCTATAGTGCACATCTTCAATTTTTCCTGCTGGAAACTTACTTCTCATGGGTATTATGAAAGTTTTGAGCTCTTGATTTTAGTTTACCATCTATAACAGTTCAGATTAAATGAAACATCGTTGAAAAAGATAGAGTGTGTATTCTTTAACCTATGGAAGCCGTGCTATAGAATAGCAAGTGTTATTGCTATGCAATCCTCTGATGGCTCAATTAATTTCATTAGGTAGTCAACAATATTTTCCAGACATGTCTCTTCTCAACTTCTTGAGTTTTGCAGTTATTCTATTCACTGGGCGACATAGAGGTCCCACAGTCACTGAAGACACTTCATCAAGTCATATTTACGATTTTCTGAATTAGGATCTAACTCAGTACTGCGTAGATCTTCTAAATTTTCCAACAGATGGGCATGAGATAAATCAGTCAAAATAGTGAAAATAGTGAAAATCTTCTGAGGATTTTTCATTGCTATGAGTTTCCACGTTTGACTTCCGTGATCGTGGTTTGAAAACGTGCACTCCGAATCATTCAAAGCTCAACGGATCCCAAGACTCCACCCAACAAACCCCGCGACGTCACGGAAATTGGGGCCGGATAACACATGGTTCTAATATAGCATGCTGACAGGTAGTATGGCCACTCTGGCTGTTGAGTAGTACTGAATAATCTCATTTTGGCAATTCATATCTGCCTTGGCTAGAGTGAAATCTGTATTTGTGTCTTTGAACCATTAATCGATCGGCCAGAAGTTGTTGAATGCCATTTGAACAGTTTAATTAAACCTTATTTAATTATATTTTGATAGAGCAATATTAACATTGTGTGGATTTAATTTATCTTTATGCTTGATAGTATATCTATCTTTTGCAAGGTGTTTTGAAAGTTCGGAGGAGTGTTGTGGCACTTCAAGTTTGCTCCCTTTTACGTGATATGTCCGATCTTACGCATTGCCAGTCATTTTCGGCAGTCTATCTTCCGAAATGCTGGGGCATAGATCTTTAATCATTCGGATTAACTTATGGGCGCAGATATCGATTTCTCTCATTGTTTGGAATGAGGTTTAATATCTGGGAAGAATAGTGATCAGTGATCACGACCTTTAAGCTCAAAACTAGCAGTGGTGATCAGTAAACAGGTATAATCACAGCCGAGGGCGAATTATCAGATGATCAGTAAACACCAACGCTTTCTTACAGGCCTCACAAGCGTTTGACTCGGCGCTACTTTGCCCAGCCAGCACAGGTTTAATTCTTCTAATCATTATATCTAAGTCGCGAGCTTTTCATTGGTCTCTTTCATGTCCGTATTTGTGCTGGCGCGCAATGGCTCAGGCTCTCAGCCAACACGCTTTCTCCGCACTCCTTTCCCGAGGCCTTACCGCCATGGCTACGCCCCTAGGCACATAGGTAGGTATGTACCTCAGTTCATAAGAGCTTTTTGCCTTGATACATATACACAGTATGACTACTCTCGGAGTACCTGATTGGCCGAGTCAGCATGTCGCGGCTATAATGTCATTTATCTTTTGTCAACAAGTTGCAAAGAGAGGTGCATCTCCATGAGGCTGCATTACCAATATGGCCTTACACGTCTCATACATCCATGAGATCACTCTTACATATTGTTTCTATGCCCTATATATCTCTTTTACTTGCAAGCACAGACGGTGAAGCAAACATATTTTCATATCTCTTCATTCCCTCGTACCCTCCTCAACTCGCTCAACATGTCAGCACCAGTACGAACCTCTCTCGATTCCGGTCAGAGAAGTGCATCAGATTCCGAGAAGAAATTAGAAACTATTCCAGTTGTGCCCTTATCAGATGATGTCGAGAAAGCTCCTCCAACCTCTGTACCAGTAGCAGACTGGAGTGGGCCAGATGATCCCCTGGATCCTCACAACTGGTCTAGAGGGAAGAAAGCCTACCATGTTTTCCCTCCAGCAGTCATCTCCTTCGTTGCGTAAGTTCCTGAATTTCAAAAACTGACCCAGTTCTAATGATTTACAGTACCTTCGCCACTTCCATATACACGCCATCCTACCCCCAAGTTATGGAAAGATTCGGCGTCAGTAGCACAGTTGCTCTGCTCCCACTGAGTTTATACGTACTTGCCCTCGGCTTCGGCCCCATCATTGGCGCACCCCTCTCTGAAACCTACGGACGACATATCGTCTACCTAGGCTCGCCACCAATCGCCGCACTCTTCACCCTCGGCGCTGGCTTCTCCCAGAATTTCGCTTCCTTGGCCATTTGCCGCTTCTTCGCCGGCTTATTCTTCTCTCCCGCCCTCGCCATCGGCGCTGGAAGCAATGCCGACGTCTTCCGTATCCACGAGCGCGCTATCCCAACCGTCTTCTACATCATCAGTCCGTTCCTCGGACCCTCCCTGGGTCCCACCATAGGTGGCTTTGTCACGGTCCGCAAAGGCTGGCAGTGGACGCAATGGACCATCATCTTCTTCGCCATCTTCGGCTGGGCCACCGCCTGGGGCATGTCCGAGACGCACAAAGCCACCATTCTCTCTCGACGTAACAAGTCCCTCGGTATTGCACCTCCTCCTTCACCGTTCAAGAGCACATCTGAGAAGATCCATTTCCTCGTCACCGTCACACTTTTCAGACCGTTGCACATGCTCTTCACCGAGCCTCTCGTCGGCTTCTTCAGTTTGTACACGGCCTTCAACTTCGGCGTCCTCTACACCTTCTTCGCCTCATTCCCCTACGTCTTCGGCTCTGTCTACCACTTCAATGTCGAACAATCTGGCCTTGTATTCCTAGCCATGGGCGTCGGTTCCATCTTGGGACTTCCCACCATCGTCATACTGAACAAATTCTACTACCTACGCGCCCATGCGGTCGCAGAGGCCGAGGGTAGAATCATCGCTCCCGAGCACCGCCTGTATCCTGCCATGATCGGCTCCATTGGCGTGCCTCTCGGTCTCTTCTGGTTCGCCTGGACGGCCCGGTCGGATGTCTCCTGGGTTAGCCCTGTCATGGCTGCTATTCCGTTTGCGTGGGCTAATCTAGTCATCTTAATGGGCTGCGCCACTTATCTCGTGGATACTTACCAGGCGCTGAACGGCGCGTCGGCGCTGGCGGCGAATGGGATATTGCGATACGGGTTTGGGGCAGCATTTCCGCTATTTGCGTTGCAGAGTAAGTTGTGTCTGATGCTTGGCTTGTTGGAAGAGTTGCTAACGATATTGGAATAGTGTACAAAGGTCTCGGCATTGCTTGGGCGACATCCCTTCTCGGCTTCGTCAGTATAGCACTCATGCCCATTCCTTGGGTCTTCTTTAAATATGGGTCAAAGATCCGGTCTTACAGCTCTTATGACACGATCAAGACATGATGATGCAGCGAGATGCTAAAGTGAAGGAGGAGTTGGGATGGAGACATTGACAGGGGTGACAATGAAACGAACTCAACTTCAGCTGTTGGCTTTATAGGACGTTCCGGAGCAGACTGTTCTGTTGTGGTTATAATGAAGTTATGCTCTTTTCTGTACTGAGCAAGCGGGTGTTGGAAGTTGGTCGGAGCATGCACATGCATATAAACATCTTGGATAAAGCATCATTAGATTAAAATTTAAATATATAAATTAAAACACATCAATTTGATCAAAGCTAAATTCAAATACCAATATAACCCTGAATCTCGAATACATTTGCTCTTTTCATTCTACATGCCATTTGTCATAATGAATATATTATCATACCGAAAACCAAAATTAAAATCTTACTCCTCTTTCCTTGTTATCCTACCGCCCTACCCTATATTGTAATTTTTAAAAAGCTTTTATGACACACCAACTATGTTGCTTTCCTGTTCAGATCTACATCTCATCTCAACAGCATCATGCAGGACACCAATGGCCTATTTTAAATATAACGCTTAGTTTTGCTGACAACATCAAGTGATAAACGTTCAAATATTACAACATTCAGTAGATCCGGATTTCAGAACTGCTTGGCGCCGGAAGTCTTCACGGGACCCACACAACAGCACCTCAACATCTCATCACGCTTTACGCGGCTATCGCTGGATTTCCGGAGCCTTACATAATCTCACGTAAGCTATCGCGAATTTGCCATTGATATATGGAGTACTTGTTTGAAAGTCTGCCGTCGCCTTCCTGACATTACTGTAATATTCAGGAAGGCAAAGTGCACTATGCTGCTGCTTTGCTGGAGTACGTAAACTACCTACCTTGCATGTACCTGGGTACTTCAGTACCCGCGGAGAGAATTCCGCAAGTCCCCATTTATCCTTCCCTTTTAGGAATGTAATTGTTCCTCAAGCTCGAGGAGTGGTTATAATCAATGTTATAATCAATGCGGGGGGGAGATCTCACAAACGCTGGCCACTCGATTACCCATGCCTCGGCATTGGTGCGTCGCGTCAGTAGCCCCGCACTGTTTACCCGCCCAGGTCATCCACCTCAGCCTTGGGCCCCTCATCACCCCGCACCGTACCTAACAAGGTTCCCGTTTGACCTTCGTAAGTACAAATTCACATCCATCTGCGCCCGAACACAAAAGCAAAACCTCTTTGCCCTGTATAATTACAAATGTCATAACTAAATCCACGGGGCGGGCTTACCCCAAGTCTTACTATCCCTTCCGCGTCACCGGAATTTCCGGAATTCCGCAAGATTTCCAGCTCAGCTTCGTAGGTCCATATACAGCATTAGATATCCATCGTGTTGGTGCTGAATAAGCCCTTAAGGTCGGAAAGTACAGGGCGTTGATATATAAGTAGCTCTCATAGCCCGTCATCATGATATCAATACCATCAGCCAAAATGTCGACTTTTGAAGAATGGATGCAAAAAGCCGTTGCGCCAGGACAGGAGCGTCTGATTCCTGGTGCCGTTGTGCTGGCTGCGAATAAAGATGGTATTTCCTCCACTCCGTCCCGTCCATATCTTACCCATAAATAGAAGGAGGAAAATGCACATCTCGATCATGTAACTAACAAGCCCCAGGGATCATCTATTCCGGCGCCTTTGGCACTGAATCCCTCAATCCCGAGTCTCCTCTCTCCACCAAGCCCATCTCAGTGGATACAGTAATGTGGATCGCCTCATGCACCAAACTCGTGACGGCCGTCGCAGTCCTCCAGCTCGTCGAGAAAGGCGTCTTGGATCTCGACGCCGATGTCACCACTTGGCTGCCGGAGTGGAAAGATGCGGATATCCTGAAGGGCTTCACGGATGACGACGAGCCAATGTATGAGAAAGCGAAAGAGAATATTACGATCCGCAAGATGATGAGCCATCAGAGCGGAATCGGATATGGGTTTTTGGATGAGAAGTTGATCAAGTTGGGGGAGCTAAAGAAAAATAAGGGGGAGGAGGTGCTTCAGGAGGGTGATATTGTTTGTGCCTCCCATACCCAGTCCTCAACTTTCCATTTTGCTTGCTTGTTTTGTTTTGTTTCTTGGGAGGCCAGGACTGATATAAGAACAGAAATCGCACATCTTGCCCCTCATCTTCGAGCCGGGCACCGCTTGGGCATATGGCGCGAACTTCGAATGGCTCAGCCAAGTCATCGAGCGTGCCACGGGAGCCGCATATCTCGGCGACTACCTGCGAGAAAACATCTGGGAGCCGCTGGGCATCAAAGCGGCAACCTTCCAGGTGCACACCCGCCCTGATATCCTCGAAGCCAGATCCGACATGAGTTTCCGCGTCCCAGACGGCCCACTGGTGCCGTCTCCTACCCGCTTCTTTCCTGAGCATCCCGAATACCATTCCGGCGGTGGCGGACTGCACGCCAGTCCAGCGGAGTATATCAAACTCCTCATCGCTGTCCTGCGGAATGACGGCAAGCTGCTGAAGCCCGAGACCTTGGATCTTCTGTTCGAGCCGCAGTTGACACCTGCGGTGACCGAGACGCTGGAGACAACGCTGTTCGAGAATGGAGGCCAACCAGCGTTGTCCCAAAATTTGCCACGCAGCGCCAGGCCTATTCAGGCATTGGGAGGGGTGGTGTCGAGGAACGATGTCGTAGGGGATGTATTCGGTGGTGAAGGGAAGAGGAGGAATAAGGGCACCTTGACATGGGGAGGATTGCCAAATTTGGTGTGGACAGTGGATAGGAAGGCAGGTATCGTGTTGTTCTACGCGACACAAGTGCTTCCGCCAGGAGATAAAATCAGTCTAGATGCATTTAGAAGATTCGAAGAGGCTATATATAGTGGTGAGATTGGAGGGTCGAAATTGTAGATTTAGCTAGATTGTCGAGGAGGAATTTCAGCATGTCGTTTCAATATACAGATGACTGTCCTACAGCTGCAGGTATTAGTTTGGGACTTAAGTGTTTAAACAGAGTAGTGCACCTAACAGATTCTCGTATTTGGTATTATGTAGAAGCTATATGGACTTCTTTGTTCATTCTCAGGGCGCGGCAAGGCTGCTATTATTATTCTTGAGGTCGACATTTTCTTCTTGTTCTCGCCTTCTGAAGAATGTGGGTGGACGAGATGAGTTTGCATTATGGCATGAATGCCAACATGCCAACAAATGTGGGTGCTTTTCCTTTGTTGTATGAAAGTACAATTATCTATTGTAACAAGAATGTCTCCATGAGTGTGAAGAACGTCGTCTGGTCTGAGATGCTCACAGTAATCCGCTTTGCCTAAAATAGGTAGCGTCTTGGCATAATGCGGTTCCCCCTTCCCCACATTCAGACCTCACCTCAACATATCCAGATGTCTCTTTCTACTTGACAACAGAGAACGATAAAGAACAACTATAGCAGATGCAGAAGCATACTATAACGACCAAATGCATAATGCTTCAGCAAGCTGGATCTCCAGTGGCCATTGTATTCACACATACATACACCTGCGCACATATACACTTCATATATTAACAAATCGTAGAGTTAAAGGTTTCAGTTTCATTATTCATTATCTAATCTATACATTTCAAGAATTTCCCATATTGTCATTATTAGTAGTTCATTATAATCATTATAATTGATCCTACCTTTGTCATTTGTAGAGCAGGCCATTGCCAAAACTATGCAAAGGTGGCAATGCTTAAGGTAGAACAACAATTCATAACAAGAACTAAGGTCTTTATTAGCTAAGGCTCTTCGTAACTAGTTCTCAGACCCTTTGTCTTTGAGACTTGCAATGCTATTTTCTTTGAGGCTCATTTTAGGTTTCAAGTGAAAATACTAAGGAGAACCAACTGCTACCTCAAAGGGAGAGTTGATAAAGGGCTAGCGGCTCTGCATAGTGCCATTGAGCATAAAGATGTAAAATGAGAAGATTGAACCCTTAATACCATGATTTCATTTCACTTGATAAAGTCCTGTTTAAGTTAATGCAGTAGCAGATGCATGTTTTGGACTCATGGGTTGTTAGCCATCTGTATATAAAACTAGTGTTATATTGGATGTTCTTAGCTTCTCTCTAATGAGTTTCATAGAACTTAGTTGGATTGCCATTATCTATTTCAGAAATCTTCACAAATGCAAGCAATTTCTCTATGAGTTAGAGATGTAGATGAATTTCTCTCATAGATATCTAGAGCTCACAACACCTACAACGATACCTCACTGTTTACAGATCAGGCTCAGCTAATAGGGGCTAACCGAGTCTTCGGCATTCGGAGGACATCTATAACTATATCGGGCCGAGTCCTGACCTTCGGAGCCGCACAGCAACTCGGAGATATACAGAACCACCTCTAGGCAGGACAACCGCCTCGGATTAAACGATAAGACAATCCGATAAGGGAAGCATTACGCGCACATTTATTTGTTTACCTTTTCTGTTCCTTCCTTTCCATCGATCTTCCCCTTCTCCATTCTCTCACAACACCCACAAACCTTCAACTTTTTTCTTCTATACACAATACTTGGAGACATCGTGAGTCCTTCACTAGTCTACTAGTATTGTACCTTCTTTTATCACAAGTAAGTCTTTGTTTCCTCTCTATTCCTTTAGATCGATATATCACTGCAAGGTCCATTTTTTTCAGATGTGCATGTCAATGACGTCTGCTAGACCTTATCTAACTTGACCTTGGGTTGTTCAACCTTTAGGACTTGCATACAATAGCTGTTCATGTATGGAGCAATATTTGGTCTAGCATTGCTGTTCCATAGATGGACCTTCATTGAAGCTATCATGGCATTTCAACTTATTGCATCTCAGATTGCTAACCATCTATATGATAGATACTTCATCCCTTGCTAGTGTACAACGCAAAGATGGCCTGGGAGAATGAGGATACTGGTGGTGGCTATGGTGGAGGCAACAATGGCTATGGTGGCAATGGTGGTGGTGCTAACCTTGGTGGCTGTTTCAACTGTGGCGAGGAAGGGTATGTTAAAGTATGTACTGCAAAGGGTGAAAGGCTTACTAATATATCAATAGCCACATGAAGTCAGACTGTCCAAATCCACGTGTTCCGCGTGAGAACAGTGGAGGATGTTATAACTGCGGAGAGATTGGGTAAGTGCCTACAGCATATTACAAAAAGAAGCTTTCCTAACATAGTGCATAGCCATAGCAAGATCGATTGTCCAAACCCAACTGTAGCCGGTGAATTTACTGGCACCTGTCGCCTCTGCAATGAGCAAGGCCATCGTGCTGCGGATTGCCCAACTGCGCCTCCAAAGATGTGCAAGAACTGCTATCAAGAAGGTTTGTCTCATACCTGGATATTAATTGTTGGTTTGAGTACTGACACACACTCCCTAGGCCACACCATCACTGCATGCACCAATCCCCGCAAGATTGACCGTACTGGTATTGAGGTTGTCGAAGTTGAGGCTGCCTGGAACGAGCTTCTTGCTGCTGTTGAGGCTCAGGACAAGGACGATGTTCAAGCTTGTTTCTTAAAATATGTCACCGCCTGTCCAACTGCAACCTACGTGGACATGGAGACGGCCTTTAGGTCTCAGAACATCCCATTGTACATCGTGGCTCTTGAGCATACTACTCTTGCCCCTACTTACACCCACATGGATCTCCAGGGCAATTTGGACAAGACCTATGTGGTGTCGCTTCGTTTGGATCCTAAGCCAAAGCGTCCAAAGGAGGCTCAGGTCTGGCCTGCATCTCCCGCAGATAACCTGGAGCGCCTTATGGATGCTGGCATTACCGTCGAACGTCGTATTCCCAAGTGCAGCAATTGTGATGAGCTTGGTCACATCTCGAAGTCTTGCCCACAGGAGAAGAAGGAGGTCACTGACAGAGCAATTGTTGATTGTGTCAACTGCCTTGAGGCAGGCCACCGTATCCGCGATTGTACGTTGCTCCGGGGTGTCTTTTAGAGATTTGACTAATAGTACGTGACAGGCCCAAAGCCTCGGGAGGATCGCTTTGCTTGCCGTAACTGCAAGTGCGTATTCCCTATCACAACATTATCTTTACCTCAAATTGCTAATCGAATTTCAGGCAATCCGGCCATAACTCCAAGGAGTGTAAGTTATAAGAGTTCTGACGATTTGATTCCCTAATATTAGACGCTGATAATGTTTAGGCCCTGAGCCAAGATCGGCGGAGAGTGTTGAGTGCAACAAGTGTGGCGAAGGTATGTCTACCCACATTTCTCGAATGTCTTCTTGCTAATCTTGTTTATAGTTGGCCACTTCAGAAAGGACTGCCCAACTGCAGGTGGTGGTGGCGGCGGTGGAGGATGCCGTAACTGCGGTCAGGAGGGACATTATGCTAAGGATTGTCAGTAATTCTCCTTAGTTTCTCGATGGCTTTGTCAACTAATGTATGCAGGCACCAATGCGAAGGTTATCATCTGCAAGAATTGCGATGAGGAGGGACATATCTCTAAGGAGTGCCCAAAGCCACGCGATTGTACGTTTTTCTAAAGATCCTCAACAAATACCTACTGACTGTTGACTAGACTCTCGTATTGAATGCTCCAACTGCCATAAGAGTAAGTCTTATCCTTTGCCTATATTGCATATAGCTGACAATCCTTTAGTGGGCCACACCAAAGTTAGATGCAAGGAGCCAATTGCTGAAGAGAATGATGATAATGCTGGCGACGGTGGTTATGGTGGAGATGGCAGAGGCGGCTTCCAGTCTGGAGGCAACAGAGGTGGCTTTCAAGTTGGTGAGAACGATTCTAATGATTTTGGTACCGGCCCATCTGCTCCAGTCAATGGTCCCAACAGAAATGGCATTGGCGGCGGTTCTGCGCCTGAGTTTAAGCCATCGGTTCCATCTGCCTCTTGGGGTAATGGAGACTCCGGTGCTTTTGCAACAGTCAACGGCTCTGCTGGTCGTGGATTTGGTGGTGGTGCTTCCAGCCCAGTCACCACTCCAGCTTGGGGAGGTGGTAGCTCTGTTGCTCCAACCGTAGCTCCGGTCGATACTTATGCTGGTTGGGGTGGTAGATCTGCTGCTCCAATGGCTGCTCCGATTCCGATTCGAGTTGCTGCTCCGGTTCCAATTCGGGTCGCTGCTCCAGTTGCGGCTCCGGTTACTCCTGCAGCTGCAGCTTATGCCGATGATGGATGGTAGATCTCGGAGAGCAAATGGTTGCCCATCCATGCCTGATGCGTATGGTGGACTGTTATTTTGTCATTCCTAAGATCGCTTTCTAGGGCAACCTTGTATCTGGTGGAGATTTGACTTGATCTGGATCGTTTGTTGTCAGCATGTTGACGCATCGATGATGGATCATACCTCGTAGATGTTCGTGGGATCTGCTACATGGACTGTTGTGCATTTCTGATCTTAACTGTGGATGGATTGTGGTAGGTAGTTAAGACAGAATGTACCTTGCAAAAATTCGTCAATAAATAAAAGTTATTTGACAACAAAGAAAAGTCGAAGAAAGGTTCCTCTTGCGTGTGTGCGCATAGGGTATAAATTGACCGTGGCTAAATCTGATCACAGTCGATAAGTGAAGATGGACTCAGATGAACTTTTTTTTTCATGTCTATCATAGATCATCATAAGATACATTGAAAATGTCCATTTCCACAACTTAGGTAGTATTTGCACCTTCTCAAACCTTAATGCTATACCCTATCCAATCAGCCTCCCTAAAAAAGCCCTCATTTATGTACTCCATCCATCCACTTCACGAAAAACTATTCCTATCCCACCTTCTAACTGGAATCTCATCCCTACTTCCAGATGACCCATTATCACTAGCCCTTCTGGCCCTCCTAGCTCCCTCCGTCCATAATTCATCTTCCACATCCTCATTAGTATCCACGCCCTCCCCTCTACTTCTCTGCTCACTTACATCCTCTTCCGCCCTCTCCCCACCCTCTGTTGTACCCCTCCCCTCGCCCATCACCTCCTCATACCCCGGCGGGCGTCCCTCCATCACACCTGTACTCCCCGCAGGCTCCCCCCCTG
>Ga0209512_1000819_pt1 | contig 44479 bp, 52 predicted proteins | sample frozenSSSSmetaG_FD_184142 | JGI IMG/M metagenome (GOLD analysis project Ga0209512, IMG submission 184142) | Glacier valley bacterial and archeal communities from Borup Fiord, Nunavut, Canada, to study Microbial Dark Matter (Phase II) -... | ecosystem: Environmental > Aquatic > Freshwater > Ice >...
TGGGGGGGGATATCGAACACGGGGAAGTATAGGGGAAATATGGATTCGGGATAAGGAAACGAGGCGTTTGAGGACATGAGAAGAAATATACCCATTTGCTTTTCTTGCGTGATGGTGCTTGCAGGTGGCTGGAAACAACGGAATGCTGGGATTTTGGGGGGAGCTTTATCGTAAGATTGTCTACTCAGTAGTATAGTCTTAGCTTGTAGCTCTAGAGATCATGGCTATTGAAATGAGAGATGGGAATATAGCTTTCAAAGTACCTTGCCACTGCCGTGATCATAGAGAGTGAGGCGAAGTTCTGATGGATGGATTCACAATGACGGGGATGCGAATCATCTCCTCGCAAGTCCAACTGTTGAGATCAATGGTCGATGGATGTGTGCTCTAGCATCAAGATAGGATGGGATTGTCATGCAAGATGGCAGAATACTACCGTAGACTGGAGAAAACTGGGAAGGCCCGCCTCATTCATAGCCTCCATATCGGCACATAGGGAAGGGAACAAGTATAACAGATATCCTTGATAGAATCATAGAAGAGCGTTATCTTAAAACTCTGTGTAAAAAATCTGTGCCGAACACTGGAGAGAGTCGAGACGGTAAAATAAACAACCAACTTATAGGTTGCAGGTACTTGGCAATACTAACACTTCCATTGTGATTCGAATTGATTCGATGATTCTGAAGCGGCCATTTTCTGCATCTAGATGTGAGAAATACACGTAAGATCGGGACGCAAAAATGTAAAAGAGAGGATCCACGGATGGATACTCGGGTATTGAGCCCGAGGCGGGGCTCGAACCCGCGACCTTGAGATTAAGAGTCACACGCTCTACCGATTGAGCTACCCAAGCAGGGTGGTTGTTAGTCGCTTCGCTATAGATACTGAAGACCAATATAATCTTCTAGCAGCCATTGGAGCTAGCCGCGCCGCACAACGAACCGCGCGCACAAGAACTCAAGTGCTGCGCCAATCGGCCAGTAGGGGATACTCCAGCGCCCATGGACATGAGGCACAGCAGGCGAGCAGTGATCTGCCATGGCATGCTGAAGGAGCAGTTTGGCGCTCAATTTGTTCTGTGTGCAATGCAATGCAGTCCTCCAACGCCATATGTACCCCATCCCATCCCATCCAATCCCATCCTATCCCATCCCATCCCGTCCATATCCCTCTGCAAAACCCAGCACCATTCCCATATAATCAAAGTCCTCTATACGCCCATTCTCCCCACAAACTCCAACCCCTCTTCTCTTCTCTTCACTCATCTATAAAACTCCCCCCTCTTAACATTAACCCCATACTCCCCCACCGCCATCCCCAAATCCTCCATCGTCAACACCGTCCGTCCCTGCCCCCCGCCCTGTCCTCCACCGCCATACCCCGGCCGCTGAATCCCCAACGCCCCACCCCTCCCCTTCCCCTCCGCCACCGCACCCGGCACGGCCCCCGGCGCCGCAGCACCGACCAGATTGCCCATCGGGTTGTTGGCCGAGGAGCTGTTGGACGACCGGATGCGGCTGTATTGGTAGGCATCGGCGGCGATGTCGGCGATGAACTTTTGCGTCGCGAGGGCCAGGAGACGGGACAGGCGCGGGTCGGTGGTGGGGGCCGGGGGGAGGCCGGCGCGGGTGAGGTAGTAGGATGTTACTGCGTCGGGGATCTGGGGGGCGGGGTTAGCGTGTTTTTATAGATATGGTCCGATTTGGATGGGTGCGTTGTGGGGAGGGTGGCCGGGAGAAAAGAGAGCGCTGCATTGATCGACAAGCCCGCGGGATCATGAGCAAGGAAGAAGATAGAGCCTGAGCTTGACAAGGCAAAGTGACGACGGTATGAGGGACAGAACATACAATAGGGGCATAATCATCCATCTTCCCCAGAAACTCCTTCAGACTCGCATCCTTGCGACTGACCAGCTTCGGCTCCGTCGCCGGCGGCGCAGTCGCGTCTGGAGCCTCTGATGCGTGCTCTGGGTTCTGTGTCACGCCGCTGGGTTGAGGCGTTGATGCCATGGTGTGTCGGTGTGTGTGGACTGTGGCTTTGATTCTTATGGTTGGATTGTGTGGTATATGGTGATGTTGATGTTGACACTGATGCGTGAAGTCAAGAATTTGTGTGAATGTATACGATGATTCGTGGTGAGGCTGTGTGTGATATGCTGATGTGAGGAGGAGGTGGAAGGCGCGGGTGTCGCTTATTTGTATCTTACACGGCGGCTACCGCGGCTAGTGGTTGTGAGGAGGTGAGCTCTGAAACCAGTTGTGATGGAAGCAATTAAAGAGCATGGATTTGCACAGAGAGAATAACTTTTATCAATTTTTTTTTCAGTCACAGGCTATGTATATAGAAAAATCCATATCTTGTACTATCACTGTCTAAAGGGAAGTTTTGAATGCTCATGATGAAGTTGTCATCGGCCAAAGGAATATGAAGAATTCATATTTTCTTTCCAATAGTCTCACTCTAGATGCGTCTCTTCAACTCTTTTGATGATTTGATTTATCTCCAGGCTTCTGCAACTTCCCAACTATTTCTCTTCAGAATTTCTCGCATCTCCATTTCGCTCCATGAAATTTCTCGCTAAGATGATTCCTTCAACACTTCCGATGGTTTCTCCTGTGATGATTCCTTCGAACCTTCCAATACTTTCTCCTCTGATGATTCATTCAACCCTTCCGATGGTTTCTCCTCTGATGATTCCTCCAATCCTTCCAATACTTTCTCTTCCGACGATTCCTCCAATTCTTCTATTGGCTCCTTCGCCCATCCCATAATCTGAGCGTACTCTTTCGGATTCGTGAACTTTGCATTTAACACGCGCAGCTTGCTGAGGACAACATCCGTATCCATATATCCACCCTTCAACCATCTCTCGCCCTCGCCCATCTCAAACGCCTTCCGAGCATGCAACACCCTGCGATTGTTGAAAATCACCATCTCTCCCTCCTTCATCTTGTATTCAAAAATATTCTCTTCCTTCTCGGTAATGGCCTGGAATTTCGTCAAGGCTTTGTGGAAAAGGCGGAACCTCTTTAGACTCGCTTTATGACTGATGCCGGATTTCATTGCGAAAGGAGCCTGGAAGGGAGGCGAGTAGCTGACGTATTTTATATATTTCTTCATACCCCCCATCTGCTCTTTGTTGCCCTCCTCAATATCTTGCTCGTAGATAACCACTCGATGCCCGTGTTGGTAGTGCTCGCCGGCATTTTTGTAGTGGAAGTGCATTACATGGTTCAAATCACGCCTGTCCTCGGATTCCATCTCGGTGACTGCCTTGAAGGAATCCGTAAACATCGACTCTCCGCCCTTGCAACTGTTGTGGATGCAGTGCAGCATCTGGAATCCCGGCGGGTCAGCCATGTACATTAGATCCATATGAAATCCCAGAAATTGGTGCGTATAGGCGATGTTCTTGGCCTGGGGCACCGACTTGACATCCCATGTCGCACCATAGAATGTATCCCGGAGGCGGCCCACTCGCTTTCCCATAGCAGCAGGACCGTTTTCTCCCGGAACATTCTTGATAAAGACCAGGCCGTACTGTCTCAGCTGCTTCAAGACTTCCCACAGAGCCAGATCACTCTTCATGCATTCCTCGTAATCGATGAACTGAATGTTCTTGGAGATGTGCTCCTTATCCCATGTCTGATACGGGGGTGAATCCCCCAGGCCCTCGACAACGACTGGAGTTTTCTTATATAGCTCCAGGGTGTCCAAATCGTACCTGGACTGATGGGCCGTGGGATATCCAGGGATATCATTTTCCCATTCGACCTGAACTCTCTTCATAGATTGATCATATTGGAACCTCGCGTGGCTAATATTACCGGGGATTTGAGATGTTTGAAATAGCTTCTGCTTCGTGGACGGATCAACACAAAGGGGGCATTGACAGGCATCGCGGAGCCAAAGAGGATGAGCTAAAGCTTTAGAGTATTGCTCGGTTGCTGTTATATATTCTCCTTTCCAAGGGCTGTCAATGCGGTCTTCTTAGTCCATCAGTATGATATCAGACCAGATTACCTGAAATAATAAATGGCAGGTTGGCAAGGATTGTGAATACGACAACAGGAAGGATTTCCGTGCAGCTTTGGGAATGACAAGATGATGTAGGCAAATGGGAAGACAGTCTTGAACAAACAGAAGAGAATCTTTATGAAGAAGACTTGAGACAAAAGATAAACATATGATATATGATAGGGTGATAGAGCCCTTCGACTTGAGTATTTGGGGTTGGCAAAGAATGGGAATACAGATCGTAGGACATAACGGCCTTATAAGGGGTAAGGAATAGGATTCGAATCGATAGAGCGCGAGACAGAGATGGCTGGGGCTTACCAACTGCTTTTTGCGTATTAAGACATCGGACCTGCGGTGCAATTCTGCCACTCCCTTTTCCGAGTCGCCAAATTGGCAGACGTGCTGCGATGTTGCGGACGGCCATCTGGGGCCGAGGTCGATGTTGATAATCAAAGGGAAAGAACGGAGGAGGGAGGACTCCTGCTGTGAGCCTCTGATCAGAGGAAGCGTTGTGATGTGATCTGCCGGGTATATGGCAGCAACAAATATTCTAGACAATTCCCGACAAGCAAAGAAGTGGTTAAGGTAATTGAAGATTCGAAGATTTGAAGATTTCAAGATTTCAGGAGTTGAAGATAATGAGACCCCAGTACCTCGGGCCATTCCGCGTGAAGTCACGCGTTCCTCTGTCCATATGAGTCTTGGCACATGTGGGGATGTTTACTGTTTACCTTTCGGAGCCCGGAGCCGCAATAACTTCATTCCCAACCCCCTGTCGAAATGACGCTGCATTTATCCGTCCGTAATAATAATCTCCAACTCAACTGAACTCAACTCAACTCAACTCAACTCAACAACTCATCTCCAACTCCAATATTCGCTCCAGTCCCCCTCTTCTGAAGGCCCCTTAACATATTCAAGAGACACTCCAGATGCATGTCTGGAAGCGGAGCGCACCATCTCAAGGATGAGGGATCCAAAACCCAAGTCGTCGTCGCGGGCGCGACTGCAGGATTGGTCGCACGGTAAGCTACACTCCCCATTCCCATCCACCAGCGCAGTCACTCCTCTGTCAACTTCTCCTCCCATGTCTCCGAACCCTCTCTTATCCCACATCCTCCTATCTCACCACTAACACCACCCCAGCTTCGTAATCGCCCCCCTCGACGTCGTCAAAATCCGCCTGCAACTCCAATCCCACCTCCCAACCTCCCCCTATCCCCCTCTCTACCGCGGCGCCCTCAGCACCCTCCTCCGTATCCGCCGCGAAGAAGGCCTTCCCGCCCTCTGGAAAGGCAACATCCCGGCCGAAGCCCTCTACATCACCTACTCCGCCCTACAATTCACAACCTACCGCCTCACCACCGTCTTCCTGCAGCGCCTCTCCCCCCAGCTCCCGCAGTCCGCCGAGTCCTTCATCGCCGGCGCCGCCGCCGGCGCCCTCAGCACAACCCTCACCTACCCGCTCGACCTGCTGCGGACCCGCTTCGCGGCGCAGGGCACGCAGCGCGTCTACGCCAGCCTCGCGGCCTCGCTGCGCACCATCGCGCGCGACGAGGGACCCGCGGGCTTCTTCCGCGGCCTCTCCGCCGCCGTCGTCCAGATCGTGCCGTACATGGGCATCTTCTTCGCCATCTACGAGACGCTGCACCCGCTGACCGCGTCCGTGTCGCTGCCGTTCGGGTCCGCGGACGCGGTGGTGGGGACGTTGGCCAGCGTGATGGCGAAGAGCGCCGTGTTCCCCCTGGATTTGGTGAGGAAGAGGCTGCAGGTCCAGGGGCCGACGAGGGCGCTGTATGTGCATCGCGATATTCCTGTGTATAAGGGTGTGGCGAGGACGGTAGCGCAGGTGCTGAGGACGGAGGGGCCGAGGGGGCTGTACAGGGGGCTGGGCGTTAGTTTGGTCAAGGCGGCGCCGGCGAGTGCGGTGACGATGTGGACGTATGAGAGGGCTTTGAAGGTGTTGCGGGACATGGAAGAGAGGAAGGAGGCTGCGAAGCAGGAGCCCTGATATGTACCCGCCGGGTGAGGAGATGGAGGAGCAAAAATAAGGATAAGAATAAGGATAAGGCGAAATTGGCAAGGGTGGGATGCACTAGCATGGATGGGATATTGTACAACACCTGTAATTGTAATCTAATAGGCTTCAAAATCGGCACAGGACGGGGGCAGAAACGGGAACAGGCACGGGAACAGGCACGGAAACAGGCACGGAGCGGGCGCATTGCTTCATTTATAGATCCAAGAAATTTTTTCCCGTTACGAACATGCGTTATGAGACCCATCATCATCCATCCTAAGATATCCTACAAGTACATAATCCCACCTTCCCCCTCCCCTCATCTCCCGCCATCCCGATCCCAAAAATCATGCTAGTTTACTTTTATCCCCTCCGTCCCTTCCCCCCCCTCAGCAACACCTCCCATCTACTTCGCAAAATGCAAATCGTACCCCAACCACTTCCTCGCCTGCACCTCAGGCACGCTCAGGCCGGGATACCCATACGTCAGCGGCAGGAAGAAGTACCAGCCGCCGATGACGACGGCCATAATGACCGCCGCCGCGGCCCACGCCGCGTACAGGCTCTGGCCGCCCACGCGCTCGCGCGCCGGCAGGCTCTTCGCCTTCTTGCTGGCCGACTTGGTGCCGGACTGCGCGAGGGCGAGGCCGGCGTCCTCGAGCGCGAGGGGCTCGACGTTGAAGACGAACTCGAGCAGGGCGCCGGTGACGAGCGAGGAGGCGAGGTGGGCGGGGAGGTAGTGGTGGAGGAAGAGTTGGCGGCCCATGAGGTAGAAGGGGAGGTAGTGCAGGGCCCAGGCGAGGAAGAAGAAGCCGGTGGAGTTGTAGAGGCGGGAGCGGGTGCCTGTGGTTTGTTAGCGCAGGTGCTTATATGGGGATGGTAGAATGATAAGGAGACGAGACTTACGCTCATCCAACGCATCGACGCCGCGACGAAGAGAGAGTTGGTCCGCGGCGATGATGCCGACGTAGACGGCTAATAGAGAGGACGCGATCCACCATCCCAGCGGGTTGCCGAGGAAATAAATCTGCTGTCTCGTTTCGTTCTGCGTCCAGAAGCTGACACCACGCAGCAAAAACGGCCACTGGAAAGGCTGACTGGCGTATGGGTGACTGCTCGTTAAGGCGTTGTTGTGGTAGAACATGGCGCGCTGGAGTTCAAACCACTTCTTCAAGAATGGCATGTGCTTGACCTTGCGCTCCTGCTTTTGCAGACGCGGACTGTCTTGTGACAGCGACGGGATCTCATCGATGTACCAGATGTTGGAGGACTGCGCGAGGTTCTTGTTGCCGTTGATTTCTTGCTGCTTGTAAGCCCAATCTGGGAGCGGAGTTGTATGCGTCCACATGGCAACTTTGCTTGGGTTGTGGATCAGCTTGAATTGAGAGGATAGGCTCTTGAATTCTTGGCCGGGCTTGCCGTTCTCGATTCGGATCTCGAAAAGGGTGTCGTTGTAGCGGTCGCCGTTGGCGTCTTCGATCGAGACGGTTGTGAATTCTTGGTTGGTGGGGTAGTAGGGCGAAGCAACATCGTGTGAGAGAAGGATTGAGTCCGTAACGAGATGTCTTAATCTGACCAAGTCGTTGTTTCTCACCACATGGTTTGGAGTGTCGTGGTTCGTCACAGGTAAGATTTGCCAATGGTTGTTTGTGTCGTTGAAAGGATAACCTGTAACTTGCTGGCCTTGGCTGGAGACTCTTCCGTCATCATAGCGAAGAGGATACCTGTCAGGATGACTGTGCAGATAGGTCTTGGTCTCTTTGTGTCTGAGGACAATATCATCAAAGTAATTGATCGTCACCGCATTGGCGGTCATGAGATTGTCGCTCAAAGTTTCCTGGAACTCAGGGGTCATGAAGTCGTCACCTGGGCCAGATCTTGTGAGGATTGCAAAGTGGACCTGGAACCAGAACAGATAGAAGAGGAATGGGACAAAAATTAGACCAAAGGCGCGCGCGGCAAAGTGCTTGCCGAAGTCGATCAGAGACAATGCGCCTTGTCGGCGGTTGACATCGAGTAAATTCCAAAGGTCAATGGCAACTGCTGCTCCGACAGTGAGAAACGCAAAGAGGCCGACATATTTGGTCGAAATAACACAGCTCAAGGCGAAGCCGGTCAGAAGAAGCCACTTCCACCACTTGCGGCTAAATGGGTCATGTCGGAGCTTGTAGAAGCGGATATAGCAAAGCAAGCTGCAGGCCATGGCGAAGACCAAAGTCGCATCGAGGAGGATCAATCGCGTCTGACCAATGTGGGCATTATCGAAGAGAACAAGTCCAGATGCCACCACGCAGGCTGGCAAGGTATAACCAGATTCCCACATAATATCAAAGACGACTGGTACGGTGAGAGCACCGAGCAGAGCTGGCATAGCACGGAATGCCACGTATGGCACCTTGTTGTCGATGTATGAGTCGCCGATATTCTCGAAATGGAAATGGCCATCGAAACCAACGAACCATCCCATGAGAGCGAAGAGAAGCTTTCCAAATGGCGGATGAACATCGAAGAAATAGGTGCGCTCGAGATAGTATGATGCGAACTGTCAATAGATCACGCCGTCAGCTATCATTCTGTTTGAGCAACTCTGTTCCACGGCGCTGATTCTCACCTTGCCAAAGTGCACTTCGTCGAAGACAACCTCATTAGGATGGCTGATACCCCAGAATCTGGTGACGAAAGCAAGTACGGTTATGATCGTAATGGCAAGCCTGTAGTCCCACTCAGAGCCCGATTTCTTGCTCCCGTTGGCCTTAATTATGGCGTCGAGATGAGCGTCCTTTGTGTCCTTTGGGACAGGCGTGACATCCCTCGATTTCTTGGGGACTGCGATATTCGCAGCATTACCCCTATGCCTGACTGAGCCAGCCGGCGACGACATGATTAGGTAGGAAACCGATCAACTGAAGTTGGGAAGACGTTAGTATGAGAAATGTCACCCCTAGGGGCTCACGAGGCTGAGCATACAGGGAGGGAGCTCTCCCAAGGAACTGGCTGGATAGACTGGATAGACTTACTAGGAAAGAAGCTGCTGAAGTTGGCAAATGTTGTAGAATTGAAGAAATAAGAAAGAAAGACGGTAAGTCGTCGCAGTTCGTCAGGAGGGATTGAAGCCCCGTCGCTGATAGTAGTCGTAGGAGGTATTCAGAGATATGCAGAGGTATTTGGCCATAGACACAAACAAGTGATCAAGGTGTTCTTTCGCGCGTATCGGCTGGTGCTGAGCCTACGCCCCGGATCCCTCATTCTGACAGGGCTTGGCGCGGCTCGTCTTGGCAATCCAGCCGACTTGAACCTTGAAGCTTGAGCTTCAGCTTAAGCTTGAGCTTGAAGCTCGATGCTATCTAAATAATTATACCGTACTGCGCTCTGTTCCGACGACATTTCAAAACCTCTTTGTTGTCGACTGTGGAATTACAGGCTGGAGGATTTCGGAATATCTTCATTATGACTCCAAGTTGCTGTTGCTGTTCCCGCGGGAGCACGTCTTGCAATACTCTTCACTGATCGCTCTGGTGCGAGAGGTATCTTCGGTGGAACAGGTGGTAGAATCTCACATGTCTTGTCCACTGCCACTGGAGCTGTTTCTTGAAGATTTGTCGGACATATTCCTCTTCCCTCGAGCAGCCAGTCGGTAACGTATGCGGGATTTCCGGTGTCATTGCTGCCCGAGTCCTTCTCAGCAGGCTGATAGAGACAGCATAGAACACGGATGAGCTCGCGCATAGCCATCGCGATCGTTATGGTTATGTTTATGTTTGGGTCGAGCCACTTGGCTGACTGGAGAGGAAAACAGTCTCGTTGCCACATCCGCGGTGAATCTGAGTAACATTGTTCACAAATTCACCCTGTTCTTTCAGGCATTCGGCTCCCGGACAAAGCGTTTGTTTTCATTGTTCTCATTGTTTGCCCATAGGCGACATGCGCCTTCGAGGACTCACTCGGCGTGCGAGACTCTTTGTGCAAGTGCTAGAGACAAAGAGATATCTCTCATCGTCACCCTCAGCTCTTCGTTAGTAGCTTGCTGGTCTATCACATTTCACATTTGCATTCATTTTAGAGGAAGATTGTGTTGCAGGAAAGTGTTCTTATTAGCCATTACCCTACATTCTTTTCTGCTTTTCAGCGTTTTTTTTTAAAAAGCAAAGCTTCTCCAACTCCGAAACCTAAACGCCAGTTGTTAGCACACTCCTACCAGAGGAGCCACTCACCTCAAAAGACACAACCTCCCCTCTTCTCCTCAACACATCGCCTTCACCAGCGCCCTCCTGACCCCCTCTATCTCCGCATACCAGCTGTGCACCTTCTCCTCGGCCTTCGCCATCCTCTCACACAGGTCCCGGCACTTCTTGTTCAGCTCCTCGTCCTGACCCATGTGGTCGAGGGCGTCCCTTTCGGCATGCTCGATGCGCGACGAGTACCTGACACTGATCTTGAAGAGCTCGGTGTCGCGGTGCCGGCGGATGCAGTTTTCGCAGAGCGAGGGGACCGCGGTGTCGGGGTTGGGGTTGTGGGCGTCACTGTAGTGCCCGCAAGTGTAGCCGGGGATGCCCATGGTGGATGCTGTGGTGCGTCGATGTGTGGGTTGGATTGGATTAACTTGGGTTAGGTTTAGACTATGCTTGGCTGGATCTGTGTTAGTGATTGTAGAGTGCGATGTCGATCTGTCTGGTGAGGTGGTAAATCATGGGCACAAGGCAGCATTTTATAGACTTGGAAATTGGACAGACAAGACATGCTGTTCAGGGATATGTTCATGCTTCGTTGTGAATCGGGCAATTGTCTCCGAAGAGAATCTCGATCTCTTCATATACATGTAACATCTGAAAGCAATGGCTTTGTTTACTGGACAATGCATGTTGATGGTCAAAGACTACACAATGCATGGTGGTGATCAATGGCCATACAATGGCATATTGATGACGAAATAAATATACCGAGAGATGGATTTATGTTATGGCGATCAACATCTCCTCTGCATCTACATCTACATCTACATCTTGAAAACAATGTCTTTCTTCGCTGGCCAATGCATGCTGATGATCAAAAGCTACGCAATCCATGCTGTTGACCAAAGAAAGATATCGAGATGGGGAGACCATGAATTGAGGCCGTACCGTAGAGATCGCAGCATTTCCCGTGCATCCCATCCATGCTGACCTCGAATAATCGCAATAGAATCATGCATCAGACACCGTATCGTAGCCACGGAATCATACTCAGATTCCCCCACCGTGACAGTGAACAATTGCGCAACCACCTACCTGCCATAGTCCCTAACCGCCCCCCAATTCGCGCCAGAACTCCCATCCAGGCGCGCTTAATGTAGATAGATACCTACCCAATATACCTCCCTTCTCCATCCTCAGATACCAAGGACACATTGGCAAGCAACGCGCACAAATCCTGCGCACAAAAATTCCAGGTCGGGAGGGGGAAAGTCAACTTACGACTTCATCTATCCCGCTCGCCCACAACCGCACAACTTCATCTTCACAATTTCAACAACGACCGCTTTTTGCTACATCGCACATCACAACCACAACCACGGACTATCTCACAGTTCCCACCGTGGGGAATCTTCGAATAGTCGAATCAATCGAGCTGAGTATTGTAGTCATGGCTGTCCGGAAAGGATTCGCCGACCCGGTTCAGGGGCCCGATACTGAGATGATAGGTAAATCCCCATCTCGACCTCCCTGCTGCTGATCATGTGCGCTGACATCCATAGATGTTCCAATGCAAGATGGCCAACAATTCAAAGCTTCAGAACTCAATGAGCAGTCCTTCGCCTGGGACGACGAGTTCACCTTCAACATCGGTGCCATGGAGATCGTTACCGAGGCCATAAGTAGGTCCCGGTTTCAATCTAACTGCTGATGTCCATATCCACTGACCTCCACAGATGTTCGGATGCATGATGTGCAAGTGCTCAGAGACTCGGAGCCGAATGGCCAGCCCATCGTCTGGAGTGGCAGGTTCGTTTTTGAGATCGATTCCGATGTTGACGCCGAGCTCACCCCGCCAACCACCCCCTCCCCCGAGCCATCGTCTCCAAACACTTCACCAGAGACCTCCGACTGGGAGGATACGATCTCTCCGCTCGATCTCTCCATCTGCCCAGACGACCTCACCATCGCCTCACGACCCGTCGAGTGCAATAACCTCGCCATCACCTCACCCGCAGGCCAGCGCCAGCTCGCCATCCTGAAGCAGCACTTCAACCTCCCCGCCTCGACGACCCCACGCGCCATCTACGACTTCTATTGGTCCTCCGAGTCCATCCTCGAGCGCAACCTCACACGCGTCAGCAACCACGGCATCGTAGCCGACTATGACCGCGACTCCAAGGGACACATGAACGTCTTCAACGCCGACTACTTCTACGCCAAAACGCGCGAGGCCGCCGCTCCGATCAACGCCGCAATCATCGACGCCTATTACAGCCTCGACTGGGCCGGCTTCATCGACTCCGAGAACGACACCGGACGCGCGCCGCGCCCCGCCCGCCGCTCCAAGCACAGCGACGAGGACTGGGTCCCCGCCCACCGCATCCGCAGCGTCCAGGCCGTCACGAAGGTCAGTCCGTTCAACCTGCCACGCAAGCTCGCTCGCTTCGTGCCGAACAAGTCCAGCAATCTGCGCGTGGCCACCGTCATCGTCGACGAGGCCGAGGTCGGAACGAGTCTCGAGAGCGCGGACCGATTCAACAGTTTCGTGAACTTCTACCCCGCTGGCCAGTACTGGAGCCTGCCGCAGCCCGACCCGTTCTACGGGTTCCCGTCCAACGTCTGCGCCGGAAGAATTTGCGACTGGGATGTCGGCGACAGCTTCGAGAGCTACGAGTCGACTACTTGGGACACCGCCGCGGACGTCTGGGGTGTCGACGATCGCACATCTTCCGAGTCGCCGTCGCCCACCTCCTCGTTCTCCAGCACCGCCATAATGGAGCCGAAGGACGCCAAGATCAGCTACCACGAGCCGCAGGGCGCCGCGCTCCTCCGCAGCATCCAAGTCTACCTCGCACGTCCCGAGGGAGAGAAGCCTTCCGAGACCAGCGAGTGGATCGACAGCAACGCGGCCAAGATGCGCGATATCCGTGCCGATAAGGCCGCCGTTGCCTTGCCGACGTCTGTATGGGATGACATCGCAGCGGGCTGGATCGGCGAGCCCGAGGCGCAGAGGGATGCGAAGAGGGCTCTGGATGCGGCGATTGCAAGACTGGACTGGGATGAGATCGATAGCGAGCCTTTCTTCTAAAGGAAGGCGCATTATTGGAGGGTCTGGATAGGATGATTCCAGATTTGTTTTCTTTTTCTTTGGAAAAAGACCAGATGATTTCTGTATTTCGGCGTCGTCGGCGGCGGCGAGTCTTGGCTACCAGTCTCGCCATGGGAGGTTTGGGTTTAGGAATAAAGGAATGGGATGCGTTGGGATCTGAGGATCGGACAGAACTTGATGCGTGACTGGTCCTGGGAAGAGCGGGGCTGGATTTCTGCCCGGACAGATGAGGCGAGAGCATATGTGATGAGATGAGGCTCGATGGAGATGGATGTGAATGGGCGTGTTCTCTACTTGAGCACCGTAGCAAACAACCAGAATATAGACGTCTCAGACCAAATGCAATAATATTTCCCTTTCAAATATGAAGTCTTGATGCAATGCGATGCAATGCGATGCTGAACAATAAGAACATGATCAAGACAACTCCACGTCACTTGACAAGACGTCTGATGGCACCTCCTTTGTGCCCAACATTATCACGCCAGAGCACGCCATGCGCAGAAGACAGTAGTAGCAGTCACTAACCGCCACGGACTCTGCTGTCAACAGCTAAGGTAAGTAAGAACGTCAAAGACGCCTTGGCCGGCTGGTGGTTTGTGAGTGAGGCTTGTCACGTCAGTTGCCGCACATATTGTCCTTCGACTCGAGCTGGCCGGAGCGGATAAATAATGCCACCGCCCTCCACAGCACCAAGCTTCGTACGCCCCTACAGCAAAGTACCCCTTTTTGCTTCCAACTAGTTTCTCACCTTGATTCCATTCCATTACAACATCAACAAAGTAAGTAGAGTCTTCGAGTATGATATCTTTCAATTTTCAATTTTCAGCCATAGCTATACACAAAATATCTCCTCTCCTTTCCTCTCCTCCCTCTCCCCCAAGCAACCGCGTCGCAGGGGTGTCCCAACACCACAAAGCAAAGAAGAAGACACCAGCCAACCAGAGAGACCGACGGACCTACAGTAGAAGAAAAAAAAAAAGACGCAATAATAAAGGAGACTCGTACACAATCTCGTAAGCATCGTCCGACTCAAAAAAGGCCGAACCAAAAGTAATTTCCCTTTCCATACCCTCCCTCATTCCTCCTTTTGGACTTCAAAAACAAACAACCCGCCGTAAACAGAATCCACGCCTCCCTCCCATACAAAACTGTCTCCTTTCAAATTCCACGCCACGAGCGACCGGGAAAGAGAGCTCATCATCGATGGCCTCGCATCTAGAAATCCCAGAAGTCACCACCCCCAGTCTGCGCTGTGCTCCCCTGCCTCTTCGGTGCGATCCCCTTCCTAAACGCGCCGCCCGCCCCGTTCAACCCGCCCTCCTGCTCCTCATCCGACTCATCCCCGAATCCCCACGCGCGTCCTGCACCCCTCCTGCCCCCCATTCCGTCACCGCCGATCGTGATGCCCTGCGGCTTAATCGTGCCACTCGCCGCGCCCTTCCGGCTCCCCATCCCGTCGCCCGCGATGTTGATGCCCTTCGCATTCGTGTTCTCGCTCAGCGGTTCGTTGTCCGTTCCTGCACGCCTGGGCGACGCTGGCGCAGCCGGCACGTTCTCTTTCTGGTTTACCTGCTTTGGAGCGGGAGAGTCGTCAGTCATCGTGAAGTGCGGGTCGAAGTCCTTGGTGCGGTCCTTGACGTTGGCGAGGTTGCCGAGCGCGCGCGTCTGAGTCGCCGGCTTTGGTGAAGATTCGTCGGAATCATAGAGGTTGTTCTGGTACAGACCGAGGCCGTTGTTGGCGCCGGCACCACGTGGTCGGCCGATCAGACGGCGCTGGCCCGCGGGGGTTCCGTCGTCTTGGAACTCGAAGTGAGTCTCTGCGTCTTTGCGGGGGCGATCGACCTTCGGCTTGCGGATTGGAGAGTCGATAACCTCATCGTCCTCGTTGCCCCAGTGTCTGACATCTTGTCCTCGGATGGCGAGTCCCTTTGTCGGGACAGCCTTGGCAGGGGTGTTGAAGTCGTCGAAGTTCCAAGACGTGCCATGATTGCTCTTGGTGGTCGGTTTGGAGATCGGTGCATCGTCCGCGCCAGTACCCGAAGCTAGGTCGAAATGCTGGAATTTCTTGGCGTTTGGGCGATAGAAACTATCTTTGTTCTCGGACGAGGAAGGTCTGATTGGAGAATCTTCCTCCCTATCGAAGATTCTGGATGGCTGGAAATTCTTACCTGCACCAACCTTTGGCGCAACCGCATCGACGGCGGAATGCTTGAAAGGAGAGGCAGGGCGATCATCCTTTACCGGTGTAGGAGCGTTGTCTGAGTCTTGTCCAACAAACAGGTCGTGGTAGTTTCGCGCTGGTGGCCTCGCAGATGCGCGTGGAGGGACGACAGCCGGAAGGCTCTCCTGGTCCTCGTCGGCCTCGCGAGGAGTGAATAGAGCCAAGGATGCATGTGGATCGCGTGTGACATTCGTAGAGTTCTCGCGCGATCTGCGAAGAGTAGTCTCTTCGCCCTTTTGTGCGCGAGCGGCTCCTCCAGCTCTAGGCTTGCCGGCAGCGGCGACACTCGATTGAGTCAACTTGCTTTGATCCTTTCCATCTCGAATAGGCCAGTTGCGTCCTGTCTTGCCGATGACATCGATCAACTTGAGCAGGGAGCCTTGGTCCCAGTTCAGTCTGATCTGTGTGATTTTGTCGTTGCTATCGAAGGAGACGATGTGGATCTGAAGAAGAAGACGGTTGTCAGTAAATAAAGAGCAAATTAAGTTTTCCAGATCGGGTGGCATACAATTGGGAATGTAACGACACGATCAGCAAGGAAGTTGTCATCAATTGATGGCAAGAAAGCTCCCCCACTAACGAGAAACTCGAGCGTCGTCTCGATTTCGATATACAGCGCATCATCACCCTCAATGGTGTCGAGAATCTTCTCCTCCTTCTTCTTGATCTTATTGCTTTGACTATTCAAGTGCTTTATGATCTCGGTGGAGCCATTGAAAGTCGTCAGAGTTGTGATGTAGTGAAGGGACGCATTCTCGGCCAGAAAGCTCGAATTCGGAACAGCCAAGTACTGCTTGTAGGCAGCTTGAAGCGCCATACCGTCAATCAATCGTAAAGACAAGATATGAGGATTCCGAGGTATAGCTGGCTATTCCTCTGTTCACAGTGGTGAGCGTTTTGTTGCAGGATGAAGTTTGTTGTTGATGTTGTTGTTGTTGTTGTTTTCAGAGGGGCCAGAAGGAGTAATGTGGGGGGACGTGTTCTGTTGATATTTCGCGAGCGCGGTTTCCTTGAGTCCTTGTGCCTGAACTGTTGTTCTTGGATCCCTTCGAGCAAAGAGACTGAGCCGTGATGAAGATCAATATACACAGTAGCTATCAATATAAACAATATGAAGATCTACGAGATGGGATGGGGGATGGGGAATGGTAAACAGTTTTTATTGTTTATCACGAGCTATTTGATGCGCAATTGTTTCAAGGGGAGCCTGAATTCGCTGGAGTCCTTGGAGGTAAATTGCGCGCCCCTGATGGAATCCGATGCAGCCTAGCAACGATTATGTCAAACGCCTAGCAACGGCGCCGATGTTTCACGTGACTTAAATGAGCAGGTCACGTTCCTTCTCCATCTCCATCTCATTCATCACACCTCCAAGCTCCCGGGGACTGTGCACGTGACGGGTATCGCGATCTACTTGCTGACCCGACTCTGTATTCACCACGTGACAACCAGCCCTTCATGAACGAGTAAGCTCAATTCTTCTTGCACGTGTAGCTCTCATTATCTGAGGATTTCATACAGCCATCTACTTCTCACAAAGTCGTAAGTCAACTCACACCTTCTACAAATCATAACAATGCAATATTCTGACCACTAAAGGTCTTCTGCTCTACGCCGTTCTACGGCTCGCGTCGACCTCGGCAATGCTACCGTCAACAATATCAGCTTAGGCATGGCGATGAATATGAAGGGCAGCATGTCTAAGATGGAGTGGCCGGCGGCCATTTACTGCAATGCGACGGATAGGACGAGTGGTTTTGGGAATCAAGCGTTGACGAGACGTATTCCTGGCGCTGACGGGGAAGCGGTTCTGAAGGCAAGGCTTTCGGGCCTTGCCTCATGGCGCATGCGTGAGCAGACCTGTCCTCGAGTGCATTACCCTCGGGCAATCTACAGCTGATCTGCAGGAAAACAGCTTTTATGGCGAACTCCCTAGGGATGGGCAGCGCTTCCAATACTGCCTGATGCCTATCTCTGCTTGCGAGCAACGAAGGAAGGAGAAATGAGAATGAAACGAGGGATGCAGAAGCTAGAGTTGACAGTAGCGGACCTGAGAAGACTTCGTCATTCAAAAGAAGAAATTGATCAGAACAAGTGCACGGTGCGGGAATGTGTGTTTGACAGGGTTGCAGTCCGTCGTAATCTAGATCGTCTAGACGTTCCTTGGAATCAGATCCTCATCGTCGAGGTTGTCCAAGTTCTCCGCGAGATCTTGCCCTTCGAGGTCGGGAGCATGGGGGCATTCCCATAGGTATGGGTGGGGAGCAGAGGCGGTGATATTGAATGGCCGTTCGAGTTCTCTATACTTAGCATGTTGAAGAGGCTGAGCGAAGTGAGTTATGATATAGAGGACGCCAGAGGTTCTGTCTCGATATCTCTCCTATACCGGGCGTCGACAGAGCGATGCTTTGCGTGAGGTCGTTGGCAAAATCTTTGTGCTTCATCGCATCAACAAGCTCCGATGGCTGCGCTCCCGTGAAGATGGCCAAGAGCAATATCGTCGCAAGCCCATTCCGCTGATCCTCGGTGGGAAACGTGCACGTGTCCCTTGCCTAGAGGTGGTGAGCAGGAGCAAGATGTCGTTAGATCCTAGTACGGGCTTCTCCTTCGGCGAAGGATCCAGCCCGAATTCGTCTTCTAATTATTGTTTTTAATTCTATAGTGCTATAGTGCTATATAAGAGGGCTGTTACATTCTAAATTTCTAATGCATGGCCAGGACATGCTTAGTAACTCCAGAAGCCACAGGGCACACCAGTATATCGTCCGGTACGCAACCCATTTAGGGAGTAATCCATTTAATATCAATGCCTGGACGACATGCTTACGGATCCGACTTCCAAATTGCTACCATACAAAGCGCTGAACCCCAACACTGAGCTTGCAGCCCCCGCCCTGCATTTACTCCCTTCGTTCCCATACATCTAGCCTCGAACAGCCAAGTTCCATCACACTGATCTCGCACACTGATGAGTCGCAAAGAGCCACAAATACGTAATGACTATCATCCAAAAAGTCGCCATTTTCGGCGTAAGTCTTTCCACCTCTTAGAGGTCTAACAGCCCCGCCGGCCTCGGGCAACTTTGGGACTCCCATTACAGCGGCCCTCATAAGCGCCGGCTTTGACGTGACCATAATCACTCGGATCCAGTCTGCGGCGACCTTCCCATCCGGAATACCCATCATCAGAACGGCATACACGATCGACGAGCTGACCAAGGCACTGGCGGGGCAAGACGCCGCCGTTTGCGTCGTGGGCCCGCCCGGCATCGGCCACCAGGTCGCCATGATCGACGCAGCCGGGGCTGCAGGCGTGCAGCGCTTCGTCGTCGATGATTTCGGCTGGGGCCCCGACGTCCGCGGGCTGCCCGAGTTCAACGGTATCCACGCACAGCGCCGCGCGGGGTGGGATCACGCGAAGGTGCGGGCGGAGGCAAACCCGGGGTTTACTTATACGGGCATCACCTCTGGGAATCCCATTGATTGGGTCAGGATTCATACTCATATGCATAGGTTTTTCCCGAAGCTTACTCGTCACAGGCACTGCGACGGTTTCCGCCCATGGGCTTCAACATCGCACAGTGTTCGGCCATCATCTACGACTCCGGGACCGAGCAGTTCACGGGTACAACACTGGAGGGCATCGGGCAAGCTGTCGTTGGCGTGCTGCAGCATCCGGACGAGACGGCAAATCGCTTCGTCAAGGCACGGTCTATCCAGACTTGTCAGAATGAGCTATTGGAGGCTTTCCAAAGTGCTACGGGGAGTCAATGGGATGTCCAACGATCGTCGACCAAGGAGCTCCTGGCGAGCGGACGAAGCAAGTTTCAAGCGGGTGTTGGTGGCTGGGTCTTGGAATTGGTCGTGGCTCAGTTGTTCGATGAGGGCGAGGCTCGCTGTGTTGTCGCATCGTCGAGGGAGGACTCGGATGCTGACTTGCTGGGAGTGATTGAAGAGACTCCACAAGAGGTTGTGGCTAAGATCTTAAAGTCGAGGTGATGATTGAGATTAGTTATCTAATCTAATTGGCGTTAGGATGGGAGAGATTGTGACCTTAAAGGGACGCAAGACCCAAGATTAGCTAGTGTTTTAAATGCCAGCTACAGTACGCCGAGCCGTAAGCGTATCCGTAAGCGTACCCCACAGTTCTCCACGCGCGTTTATTTTGACACCGCCTGTAGAGTTTCTATCCATTTCCGTATATTCCATTTCGTTCTTTCTGATCTTCATTTTCCCTTACTACTTTGCATTCGTCGCATTTCATACAGCTCTTATGGAGTGACCTATCTCGTGTTGAACAAGCAGAATGAGGAGACGAGACAAATGGAGCCAGATCTCATCCATCGAGATGGGACAAATCTACTTTCATTCAGTACTAAACTCCTCTAAACAAAAATCAGAACCTCTATGCCATTTCAAGCACTCCATAAAGCCTTCAAGTCCGTCTCTATACGCATCAGTTTCCCTACTTGTCCATCCTTGTTATCGGCCATCATCCTCAAACCTCCATCAAACAGCTCAACAACTCCGTCAACCTGCTCGTCGCTCAGCGCCCTACTATCCCACTGGAATTTAAACCTATGGCCTTGCAGCGTCTTCTGCACCTCAACCATCAATGCATAATTGATCGTCATGAAGACCTTGCTCCGCGCCATCACAATCCAGCGCATATCATCCGGTTTCGCCGTCGCAGGCACCGGCTCGAAGGGCTGGAAACAATACAGCAGCTTCGCCGAATGCACCTGTCGGTCCCTGCCTAGCGCGGCGTACACGTCGTGTAGACCGACGGTGCCGTGCTCCGTCGTGTCCCAGAACATCGCCTGTGTGTCTCGCAGGAACTGCGCCACCGTATCGGTCTCGCATAGTTGCGATCGGAAGGGCAGGAAGTTGGCGCATGTTCCATTCAGCGTCTGCGGGTTCTCGACGTCCGCGTTGCGCCCGGTGAGCAGGTTGTCCACCAGGACGTCGTTGCAGCCGCTCAGCTGACTGGCAACGACGGAGTAGGCGGCTTGGAAAACGGTGGAGGCAGTGACACCAAACGTTGCGGCGATACTGTCGACGTCTGTGCCCACGGTGGCGAATTTAAGCCGATCAGAGACGGGCTGAAGGGGTAGGTTATGCCCTGGAGTGTATGTCTCGAGTGAGCTTCTCCAATATTGCAAAGCCTCGCTGCGATCTGCACTGTGGGCCCAGTCAATGAAGTGCTTGAACGAGTTTACAGGAGGAATTTTTGTGTCGCCACGTGCAAGTGCCTTGAACTGGTCATCTAAGATTCGAAGGAGTGTGCCATCATACGATCCGTGGTCCACCTTGATGCAGAGCGTCCGCGAGCTGTCTGATAAAGAGTGGAGGACTCGGTACTTGATGCTGGGTTTACCAAAGGCGAAAAGGCTGTCCCGCAAATTCTCCATGTGCTGCACCTTCTCTGTCTCGGTCGTATAGAAGATGGATTCATAATCGAGCACCGGCTCTCGAAGGACGATCTACCAATATCGTAAGCAAGAGGAGTTCGGCCGCGTAGTTTGAGGATCAGAAGCTTACCTGATACCAAGAGGAATCATCGTTGGGATTTGCTTGAAAGTACATTGTGCGCAGAATCTGATTTCTGGCCGTCAGTTCCGTTGTGATTTCTTTCCATCGCTGGAGGTCAAAGTCTGGAGAAAGTTCTCGGCAAGCTGTGAGAGTCCAGAATTGTTGTTTCTTGTGACCTTGTGTCAGGAATTCGATCTGCCCAGGACCACAGGGATAGATATCCTCGATACTTTGGTGAAAGTCGATGCCGGCGTTTGCAACAGCCGACACCACTGACTGCGGGATGTCATATCTTATCTGCACCGGAGCTTTCTTCTCCTGTGCTGATTTCAGATTCTTCGCCTGCTCTCCAAGCGTCGGATTGGACAGCACTTGCGAAACAGAGATGTTATAAGAGAGCTTTCGACATGCGGCAACAACATTGATAGCCGAGATGGAGTCTCCTCCGAGACTGAGGAAGACAGAATTCGTGCCAATCGACTCTTCCGGCTCGCCTAGGACTGATGCCCATGCCTGACGCATCACCAGCTCTTGTTTGCTCGTCGCAACTTGGAGCATGCTGGGAATTTCATCGTGTGGCAAGTACGTCGTTATTTCAGCCTTTTTCATGCTTTCGACAATAGCTACTAGCGCCTTCCTATTCGCTTTGCCTGATGGGAGGGTTGGGAAACTTCTGAATGGCAAGAAAAGTGCTGGCATCATATAATGTGAGACGGTAGTAAGCTGTGACATGAGATTTGACACCCGCTCCAAGTGGTTGTTGGGTGGCAGCAGCGTTGTACTGCCATGCTGATGGTCGCCTTTGAAGACGCAGAAGGCGACAAGCTGACGCTTTCCGTGCACTTCAGCAACGGATACAATCACAGCGTCGACGTCGCCAGTGCGAAGAATAGCGTTCTCAATCTCACCAAGCTCTATCCGGTAGCCATTGAGCTTGATTTGATAATCCTTACGACCGAGGCATCTAAATGCTGTCAGTCCGTGTATCAGGGGTGATATGGGCATGCTTACTCTAGGCTTCCATCTTCTGCCCAACGTGCTAGGTCCCCCGTTCTGTACAGTAGCTCTCCGTCATCGTCTCGCACAAAGGCTGCGTCGGTCTGTTCTGGCCGATTCAGGTAATCTTTTGCAAGATGCGGACCACGGACACAGAGTTCGCCAACCGTACCATGCGGGACGCGCTCTAAGCTTCTTTGCTCTGGATGGACTATAACAGCTGTAGCATGTTTCAACGGGAAGCCAATGCTGTTTAGACTGCCTTCAGGTTTTACATGAGAGACAGTCATGAGAATGGTAGCTTCAGTGGGTCCGTAACTATCAAATGATGTTAGGCTGACCAAGGGTATTGAAAATTGGACGGATGCTTACCCATTGTAGACGTCTACGCTTTTTGCCCACTGCAAGATATTTACGTCGATTTTCTCACCGCATACATTCAAGACCTTTAGACGAGGGACATCCGGTGGTCCTCCGGTAATGAGCTTTGTAATCGTCGGCGTGAGCATCACCTGCTCGATTTCCAGCTCATTGATGCAGCTGGAGAGATTCGACAGAAGCTCCTCCTGTGGGCCAAGACACAAAGTTGCACCGGCCGAGAAGAGCGTGAATACGTCATAGTATGAAGCATCAAAGACGTAGTTGAGAACCCACAAAGCGTTCCATTTAGACGTCACACCAGTGGCTTCGATCATGCCCTCCGTTGAAGCCGTCACGGCTGAGTGCTGTACTAGAACACCTTTCGGCAATCCGGTGGAACCGGATGTGTATATGGCGTAGATGATACTGTCGGGAGTGAGCTCTGGGATCTCAGGGTTTGGTTCGCCATTTGACGGCAGTTCCATGTCTTCAGTGATTATCAATTCGATTCCGAACGAGGCACAGGCGTCTCTGTTTTTTCCATCCGTTACAATCCGCGCAGCTCCGACATCTTGGACAATATATGCATTGCGATCATGCGGGTTGAGCGGATCCAGTGGCGTGAAGGATGCCCCAGCTTTGAGGATTCCAAGAATCGATATCAAAGTCTCAGGCGATTTTTCCATATACAGAGGGATCATCTCGCCATGCTGAACACCTTGAGAAGTTAGCCATGCAGCAAAGCTGTTTGCTTTTCCATTAAGTTCCCCATAGGTCAAAGTTCGTCCAGAGGTTGTACGAATAGCGGTCTTTGACGGAGTGGAAGCTGCAAATGACTCGAAGGCCGAATGTGCAAGGCCAAATTCTGGCTTTGAATTCGATGGACCTGCGAGGTCTTCCCACACGGCTGCTTGAATTGGAGAATCAACCGACCATGTTTCGCTAGTCAGGCCGTCGGGATTTTCAATCATGGATTTTACGATGTGACAAAATGCGTCAAGTAAATTCTCAGCGGAAGCCCGATCTACAAAAGACGGAACCAGCATCTTCACAGATGTCGGATCCGTCTCGCTGATCTCAATGGTAATATATCTGATGCCTGATCAGCTTGAAGATCAAAAAGCAAAGCAACTGGAATAGGTTCCACTTACTGGGTGAAATTGTCTCCGTGGGTCAATATGGGTACCAGAGGATGATCATCCTGAACATCTTGTATTTTTACAAGAATGTTAACCATGGTATTGAAGGCAGTTGGTTTCATGAACCCATCTCGCAATGCATTTCGAATTCCAGAGTGTGCAAATTTGGATAATTTCCAAAGATTGCTCTGCACAGCTTTGGTAAAGTTGCCAACCGACGTTGTCTCGTCGACAAGCACCCGCATGGGCACAGTGCAAAGAGTCGGACCATCGAGGGACAATATGCCATCCATATCGGCATCTCTTCCCGAAAATGCTGCCACAAAAGTCACGTCTTTCGAATGCAGCGAAGAAGCAAGGGTTAGTGCCCAAGCTGCGTGAATAACAGCCCCCATAGTAACTCCATGAGTGTGACTATATTCAGGCAAGCCATTCCCAAGATTGGATGTGAGGACAAATGGCTCAATGCCTTGGCCAGATTTCGAACTCATCGTGAGATCAAGAAGGGTTTGTGCGGCTGACTGAAGGTATCCTTTCCAAAAGTCTTTGACCTTGTCATCGTTCATGCGCTGCTGATATGCGACATATGAGCTGAATGGCAAGCGCGGAATGGCAGCCCTTCCTTGCAATGTTGCTATAGTGTCTTCGATGATGAACTGACTGGACCAAAAGTCGAACAGGCCATGGTGCATCTCGAGAACAAGAATTTCATCATCGATCACTGCTGCTCGAACGAGAGGCTCGTCAAGGGGCATTTCTGCGCTGGATGAGTCTTGCAAGAAACTGTCCAAAGACTTGCCTCTCACAACTGTCCAAGGCAGAGTAGCCGTTTGTTTGACAGCCTGCAAGAAACTTCTCTTCCATGGGAAGAATATCGTTCGCAGAATGCTGCTACGGGATATAACCGTGTTCATAGCTGCTCGTACCTGTGAAGGAGTGACGCCTTGGAGTTTGTAGATCCGCTGATAGACGTAGTTGGCATTACCTAGGATCGAGTCTGCCAAGATGCCCTCCTGAAGAGGTGTAACTGGATATGCATCTTCAAGCCCAGCCAAATTAATCTCCGTTCCTTGTGGGAGTAGAGAGAAAGGTGGAGGGATTACCACTCCATCGAGCTTTGGCTCCGTGCAGCAAGCAGCCATCTCTCTAATGGACTCAGACTGAAGAATATCCGCAACTGGGATGTGAATGCCTATTTTTCGTAGGTTGGAAGCCACCACAATTGCATCCAGGGAAGAGCCGCCAAGCTCCTGAAAGGACGCTCCTAGATCAACTGTCTCCAGGGGAATAGAGAGGACGGACGCGATAGTTCCAGCAATCCTAGGCTCAGACATATCCTCTGCTTCGAGAAGTGGAAGTGACAAGGAAGATGATTGCGGGGACGGGATTGGCGATGTCATTGATAATTTGATCAATGTGCCTGCATCCATGGATTCTACAATCTTGCGCAGACTGGAGATGTCGACTTTTCCGCTAACATTGAGTGGCATTTCGTCTCGCGGGACCCAATAACGAGGGATAGCATATGAAGGGAGCTGGGTGCGCAGTGCTGAGCGTATCTCTCGAACTAGGCTGGTCCATTCCCTGTGTTTTTCGGGCACAAGTATCGCAACCAATGCGTTTCGGTTGAGAATGACGGCGGACACAACAGAAGATTGGACGACGCCGGGCTGAGCCTGGATGATAAAGTTTGATTCGTTTGGTTCAACGCGCTGCCCATCGATCTTGGTCTGCTGATCAATCCTGCCGATTAACTCGATCGTACCGTCTTCATTGGCAATAACCATATCACCCGTGCGGTAGAGGCGGCCAGATCCAAAAGGATTATTGATGAAGACTTCTTGAGTCTTCTCTGGGAGGTTAAGATATCCTTCTGCAAGCTGATCTCCGCCAAGGCATAGCTCGCCGGGTACCATTGGGGCGACAGGCTCAAGGCTATTTGGGGCTAATACATGATATGTAGTGCCTGAAATTTGGTCAGCATATTGCACAATAGTGTACTATACTTGAAGAGTTCAACATGAAAGGAACTCCTTACTATCAGAGGGTCTACCAATAGTTCTCGATGTGTGCCCTATCTTGAGTTGGTGCCTCATATTCAACTTAAAATTGTCAGTGTCTGCCACCCAGAGGTACAATTTAGCTGACATACCTGCGTGCATTCACTCAGGCCATAAGCACTGACGAGCTCAACCCTCCCGGCCCATGCCTGGACAAGTTCTGGGCCAACAGCTTCACCGCCAAGGGTAATCTTCTTGATAGCCACAGGCGCCGTCAAAGGATCAATGAGCTTGAGCATGCTGGGTGTAATCTCCAGCGATGAGATGCCCATTTTCTCAATCGTGTCATTCAGATAAAGAGTGATATTGTCCTTGCTGGCCAGACATAACGTTCCCCCACGACAGAGGGTTCCGAGAATGGTGCGCTGCGCAGCACTGAAGTTCGGCGAGTGGCACAGAAGCTGTCGGAAAGTCTGCGATGGGTCCAAGGCCGGCAGCGCGGAGAGGCCAGTGTAGGCGGCAGCGTGGGACAAAAGAACGCCTTTTGGATGTCCAGTTGTGCCAGATGTATAAATGACATATGCGATGTCCGAAGCTGCTTGGTGGTTGCTGAGGTCGGTGCGATACTTCGGGTTCATCGTGTGGGAGCCGGCCATCAAATCCTCGATGGATGCTTCTTTCGTTGCCCCAAACCATCCTCGGGTGTCAGAGTCCGTGATAACGACCGAGGCATTTGTGTCTTTGATGATGAACAGATTTCTGTCAAGAGGCGCGTCGGTTGACAGGAGGACATAGGCTGCTCCTGCTTTCAGAACTGCCAAGAGCGCGATGATGAGGTTTGTCGACCTGGAAACAGCAATTGGCACAATGGTGCCCCGGGCCCAAGCAAGTTTCCTGGCTACGAAGTTCGCGGTTTCGTTGAGCTGCTGATAGGTCAACTCGTGCTGGTCCTCGAACTGGACTGCAACAGAACCGGGTGTCTTCTTCGCTTGACTCTCGAACAATGAGTGGACGAGGTTGTCGGATTCGAATGCCGGTTCTGGCTCGGTCGAGGACACATTGAGGGCTAGGATGTCCTTCAGAGCCAGAACTTGGTCGAACTCGACAATGAGTTTGCTACCCCGCAGAAAAAGAGTAGCTGGAGATCTTTGTAGAACTTGGACTCCCATTGTGAACGTGTTTGCCTTCACTATGAGACTTCAAGTAAAAGATATGAGAAAAGGGGCAAGTGAGAAAGGGGCAAGTAAAAAAAGGTTCTTGAGCCGAGTCGAAGCCCCTATTGAAGACGGCTGCGTTATATCAAATTCATAAGTAATGCAATGGCCAAGTAAAGATGTAAAGAGGAGTATGATATGCAGCAAAGTCGACATTGGGCTTCTTGGCTCATCTTTATATGAAAAAATAAACACATATTCTCAAGCCACTCTCCTCCTAGACGATGCAGCCACCATCTTCGAATGCTAAATCTGTGATTGCACCGCCTCTGACCTGAATATCTGGTAAGGGGCCATGAGCAGTCAGATCGTCTCTAAGGACGGTGCTGCCGCAACATGGGGAAACTGTCCGAGGACGCCTTCAGCTCCATTGAGCACAGGAGTTCTTCCTTTGCTGTACAGAACTGTAGGCAAGGCAGAATAGGAACGAAATCAACGGAGAGTCCCGCCGCTGTCTGACTACCAGGAGCAGCAGAAATAGCAGTTTGTCCGCATTGAGAAATGGCAGCTTTCGCTTTCGAGTACTCGATCCGGAAGCGAATACATGCTGCGAGGAGAGGACATGCCGACGGGGGCTCGGCAACCCTGCTAGAAGCGGTGACGCTTCCAGAAGGATTCTGAGGAAGCGGAGTGGTTGCAGTTGCCAGATGTCAAACAGGCGTCGTCTAAAAACCCATCAGCCTTAGAAAGTCAAGTGACAGAGGGGGCGGGGATCCCGATCCTCTAGCTTGAGTACTGAGAAGTCACCAATACAAGCATAGACATAAGAGCAGAACAGGCTGAAACGGCACAGAGAACCAGTGGCCGCGGCCATGCAGAGGAGATGAGAGGCGTCTAGGCAGATATTTAGGGGCTCACGCCTTCAGGCAAGTATCCGTGGTTTTTAGTCAACGCCAGGATATATATGGCGTCAGACGCATTGCGGTGACAGGATTCTCACCTCCATGTAAGACAGTAAGATGTCTCGATGGACTCGGGGCCGTAAACCGAGCCCGCAGGCCCTGACAGGGACAAGGGCAAGCTTCTTACTTGGGGTCCCATGCAGAAAAAGTGCCGCCTGGGGTAGTTAATATCTGGACGAGGGGAGGGCGGAGGGGGCCGGACACAATCCCTCCTGCCACCTAATGTATCTCATGAACCGGTTAGGCCGCGTGATTATCAGCTGCGGCTGATGGGTGATGGGTGTTAGCATTAGCATTAGCATTAGCATTAGCATATTTTTGGGCGGCTTCGATGCGATCTTTATGGTGCATTCCTAAGTTGCACCATGTGAGAATATCGCTTGGTAATCACCAATTGAGTAGACTGCTGACATATCCATTCTTTCTCCTCCCCACCCCGAAAACACATCATTTTGATTCAATCATCGAGTTTAGATGTTTTAAAGAATATTCGCTACTTCCATCCTCTCCATATCCAAAATTTATTCACAAATCACGTATCCTACGTTTTCAACGTTCGAAATGGCACAACTCCTTACCATCGCAAGCGGCAGCCAAGCGCCCGCTGTAAACTTCCACGTCCAGGAAATCCCTTCCCCAAAAGCAAACGAGGTTCTTGTCAAACTCCTCGCCGCTCCGATCAATCCACTCGACATCATCGTGCTTCAAGGATTGTATCCGGTCAAGCCAGAGCACAAGCATTCCGGCGAGCCCATTCTCGGCTACGATGGCGTTGGCGAGATCCTCACCTGCGGCGCCGCCGTGACGAATCTGGCGCCCGGCGACCTCGTCGTCCCCAGCAAGTTCGGGACCGGCACGTGGCGCACCCACGCCATCCTCGACGCGCAGTCGTTGCAGAAAGTCTCCCGCCCTGCCGATCTCTCCTTCGCTGCGATCCTGCGGATCAGCATCGCCCCGGCGTTCTGTCTCGTGGAGGACATGCGCAGCCTGAGGCCGGGGGACTGCATCATCCAGAACGCCGGCACCTCCGTGATCGCGCAGATGGTGGTCCAGTTCGCGCGTCGCCGCGGCGTGCACACCATCAGCGTCGTGCGTGACCGTCCCGCCGCCGAGCTCGACGAGGTCAAGAAAGCACTGCGCGCACTCGGGGCTCACATTGTGGTCTCCGAGAGCGAGCTGGCCGACGATGCGGACGTCAAGACAAAGCGCATCACGCTCGCGTTGGACTCCGTCTTCGGCTCTTCTGGCCGTGGTCTCGTCAAGGCCCTCTCAACTGGCGGGACCTACGTCCAGCTCGGCTTCCTCGGCGGGCCTGGCGCGCAACTCGCGCTCGACCCGTCCGATCTGTTCGGCAGGCAGCTGACGATGAAAGCATTCCGAGGCTCGGCGCAAGTCGGTCTCCGCTCTGTGGCGGAGCAGGTTGATCTGTTCAACTGGTTCGTCGCGCTCTTCAACAGCGGCGAGCTGAAACTGCCGGCTCTGGGCCTGCAGAGGATCGAATGGCTGGTGAGCGACGGAGATGGCAGCAGGGAGAGACTCCTCCAGGCTGTCGAGCGCGCCAGGAAGGGTGCGCTGGGACAGAGAAAGCAGATTATCGTTTTCAAGGAGCAGTGACACTGTGACGACCACCGTCTCACTTGCATGCGGTAGTTGTGCGGTGAGGCTTTGGGGGAGCACACGTCGAGGATTACGCAGTACAGAGCTAGGGTGGTGGATACGTCCCAGGACAGAGTGCGTGGGCAAGAAGCTACTATAAATACACAACTCGGTCTGCCACAGTCACAATGCGTAATTGCACTATAAAGTCATGTGTTGCACTGTAAACTCATGCGATTCACGGTGCGGCCTTCGGTGCCCCAAGCCACTGCAATTTAGGGATGGAGCCCGATCATCTCTGCGAAATCTAAACTATCGGACAAATTCAGCCTGCTGTATTTTGCCAGTCGTAGATTTAATCACACCTCGTAAGACATAGTTGCTGGAAAGAGTGAGTTATCCACACACGCCCGCTTCCCGTGCTGTCACGTAGACCTTCTCCTCTTCAACCAAAGCACTACAATGCACCATAATAGTCTCTGTGCAGCGCGACAAAAGCCCACATTTGCAAATCTAATGCTTAATTCTCACTTCCAGCCAGAAACTTCAAAATGTCATTGCACTACCGAATCTTCAAAAAAGGCAAAAAGCAGAAAACCAAATTCTCACACCAGGACACGCTCATCCTCGGACAGTCTCCGTCACCGACTTCCTCAACATCTCCGCCAACCCCTCCGGGCGAATCGGCTGATCATCATCGATCCTCAGCCCATTGATGACGCGCGCAATCAGCGCATACGTGCCGAGGATAATCAGCACCTCGACGAGGTCCTCGACGCCGAGGCCCTCGCGCGCCTCCTCGATCGTCGCCGCCTCGTTCGTGTACGTGGCGAGCTGCTCGTCGACGACGCGCAGGATCAGGCGGTCGCGCGCGCTCCACGGGCCCTCGCCGGCCCGCACGCTCGCCGCGCTGCAGCCCATGCCGGCGATCTTGGCCGCGTCCATGCCGTACACCTCCGCCACGGGCAGGTTGACGTCGTACTCGTACTTGGCGCCGAGCGTGGTCGCCGTGCGCAGGACGATGAGTTGCTGCGGGGCGGTTAGGGCGAGCACGGCTTTGTGAGAAGGGGGGGGACAGACCCAGTCCAGCAGCGGGATCTTGCGCACGCGCCCGTCGAAGCAGCCGCCGATGATGCCCATGACGTGTGGGAATAGGCCCTGCGAGTGCCCGAGCAGCAGGAAGATGTTGCGCCGGAAGGGAAGGACGTTGATCTTGGCGGCGATCTCGGGCGGTGCGGTGGCCGCGTCGACGTAGGGCACCAGGCAGGTGTGGCGGAATGGGTCGGCGTGGGCGTTGGCCGTGTTGGTTGGGGTCGGGGAGTCTGCGCTCATGGTGAGTGAGGAGTGGAGGCGGGGGGGAGTGTTGCTGGTGGTGGAAGTCGAGGTTGTGAGGGAAGGGAGGGAATGGAGAAGGAAGAATTCTGCTTTTGTGATTGTCCGAGGATGGGAGGAGGAGGAGGGAGAGGAGGGTTTCAATTTCAACAGCTTCGACATGAGAACACGAGTTCGTCGGACTGCAAGGGTCTGGATACCCCCGCTTTTAGATTATGTGCTTGGCCCCTCATGCAATGCAATCAATGATGCAGTAGGACGGAGGGGAAGGAAGAAGCCGAAGAATCTCTACACCGTCTGTGGAAAACGCCTTGCGTCCCGCCCCCAGCTACACACTGTACACACATGGGAACAGGCTGCCAGCGGAGAAGTATCGATCCTCGCGCCATAATCGCTTTCATTTCATTTCGTCCGCGCGCCACCTTCTCATCTTGTGTCTGTTTTTAATCTAGACATCCACATCACATCAGCACGGCGTCCTCTCGCTCCTTCTCGCCGACACGAGGGGGCCAGCGTCAGCCAGCTTACTTTGGGAGGAGCGGGATTTGTAATGGGCTCAGCTGCGACCATTGCGTTCCTCTTCCGGGGTCCCCGTGGCCCTGCGGGATCAACAGGAGTTTTCAGCTCATGTGGAGTGGGACGGATGAGGGATCGGTCTTTGAAGCTGAGCCACGTCGAGACGGACGCCTCTGTCTTGGATTGTCATCCTTCCACAACTTGATTGCCCATCATGAGTCGACTGTCCTCCATGTCAAGGTGTTGTCAAAACAGCACAAGAATATCCAAGGAGCCCATCTACCTCCTTCATCCGTCCCTCCCCTTCATTCTATCATCCTCTTCCTGAATTCACGCGCCTCGCAATGGAGAACTCAACCCCTCCCTTCATCTCCTCTCTACAGGAGTCCCTCAGTTACAGCTATGATTTGAAGAACATCTTCCTTTCCAACTTTACCAAGTTCTACGTCTGGTTTCCGCTTCTTCTGCTTAGCTACATTGTCTACACGCGCTACTTCACCGGGATTTCTCACATCCCAGGGCCATTTATTGCCAGCATCAGCAATTTCTGGAAGATCAGCGCAGCATGGCACCAGGAGATGCCCAAACGCAACATTGCCCTGCACCGGAAATACGGCAGTCTGGTCAGGATCGGACCAAACATGATCTCCGTCGATGATCCCTCAGCATTGTCGACGATATACGGCTTCAAGCCAATCTATCTTAAGGTAAGATGCATACAGATTCGACGGAACGCGGAACTGACGTGCAACAGACCGCCTTCTACCCCATCGTCGAGGCCCTCTACAACGGCAAGCTGCTCGCGAACCTCTTCACCACCCGCTCCGAGCAGTACCACGCGCACCTCAAGCGCGCCTCCGTGACGGCCTACTCGATGACCTCGCTCGCGGACCTCGAGCCGCACGTGCAGCCGGTGATCGACCTCTTCCTCGCGCGCATCGACGAGGTGGGCGAGGGCGGCAGGAAGGCCGTCGACATTGGCACGTGGCTGCAGTACTTCACGTTCGACGCGCTCGGCGAGATCAACTTCTCGGAGCAGCTCGGCTTCCTCGCGACGGGCTCCGACGTTGGCAAGAGCATCGGCACCATCGACGGCCTGCTCGCCTACCTCTCCGTCGTCGGGCAGGCGCCGTGGCTGCACAAGCTGCTCCTGGGCAACCCGCTCGTGCATCGCCTGCTGCCGCTCGAGAGCAGCAACGAGGTGCAGAATGCAAGTGCCCCAGATCTCCTCTGCTGAATATCCAAATCTCCTCTGCCGAAGATAAGCTAATTGGAGGCCCCTAGTTCGCGATCAAGATGATCAACAAGCGCCTCAACGGCGAGCAGACCACGGTGCAGCGCGACATCCTCGCGCGGCTGCTCGAGGTCTCCTCGAAGGACGAGGCCAAGCTCTCCTTCACCGAGATCATCGCGCTGACGACGACGAACCTGATCGCGGGGTCCGACAGCACGGCCATCGGGCTGCGCGCGATCCTGTACTTCCTGTGCCGGTCGCCTTCGGCCTACGGCAAGCTGCAGCGCGAGGTCGACGCGGCGTTCGACTCGGGGGCGCTCAGCAGCCCGGTCCGGTACAGCGAGGGCGCGAAGCTCGAGTACCTCAATGCGGTGATCACGGAGGCGCTGCGGGCGCACGCGGCGACGGGGTTCGTGCTCGAGCGCGAGGTGCCCGAGGGCGGCGTCACGATCAAGGGGCAGTACATCCCGGCGGGCACGATTGTGGGGATCAACTCGTGGGTCATGCACGCGAACAGGGAGGTGTACGGGGAGGATGCGGAGGAGTTCAATCCGGAGCGGTGGTTCGCGAGCGAGGAGAGGGTCAGGGAGATGAAGCGGTGCAACATGGCTGTAAGTGCTGACCCGTGCGATTTCTAGGCGATCGGTGGAGGGGCTGCGGGGCGCTGCTGACAAGGCGATAGTTCGGGGCGGGGCCGCGCGTGTGCATCGGGCGCAACATCTCGATGATGGAGATTGTCAAGTTCATCCCCGCGCTCGTGCGCATGTATGATTTCCGGCTGGCCGAGCCCGACAAGGAGTGGGAGGTGCTGGGGCATTGGTTCACGAAGCAGAGCGGGCTGGACATGGTGTTCACGAAGAGGGAGCTGTGAAAGAGCTGTGAAAGGGAGCTGTGAGTGCAGGCTTAGTTGAGTGAATTGGTGCGGGGGTGTGACCTAGCTCTTTGTTGTTTTCGTTCTTTCATTCTTTGTTGATTTCATCATCGAGCGATCTCTATAGTGGCAATATCAATATCAAACACAGCCAACATAGCCAAACGTAGCATCGCTATATTAACAGCACCGCTCTACGCAAATTGTGGCTTTTCAGCCAGCGCAATTCGTGATGCGTGCATGATATGATATGATATGATATGATATGATATGTACATGGATAGACGAGAATGAGGGAATTGTTTGTTTGTCGACAGCCATGTGTGGTTCGATTAACCTTCGGGCGGATCGCCTCTAACGGCCGCGCCGAGAAATGACGTGCAGATGCTAAAGAGAAAAGGGGGGAGGGGTTAGGGCTTAGGGCAGGTGGTTAGGGCGGGAGAGCGGCAGGGTTAGGCGAGGGTCTGTGCGTTGGGCTGGGTTGGGTATTGCAGGATTTTATTTTACGTTATTGTATCTACCTGGTATAGAGTACAATCCAATACAATGGCATACAGTCCAATAAGCCAATATAGAACAGGTAATACAATCTAATATAGAACATGCAATACAACCTAATGTAGTATATTAATATCTAATATAAAACCTGTGGCCAGCCGCTGTACTACTCCGTATACACACACAGCACATGCTATAGGTCCGGCTCCTGCCAAGTGTAGCTTAGCTATCTTGGCCTAGGTCGTGCCCCGGCATTCCCTCAGCATGCCTAGCTCTTGGCCCCCAAGTACCCCACAAGCCCACAAGACACTACGGAAGATGCCTGGAGATGTACCCGGTGTGGAGGGACCTACTCCCTCTAGACAAGCACGCAATATCCCCTATATGGGCCTTCGCTATGCTATGCAGCCTATGCTGTTGCCTAAGCGAGCTGAGGCGAGATGCTAGGGTACACATAGGGTTCCCCATTTATAATCAATAGGTATAGGTACTAGGTACTAGGCACTTGGGATTTGGCATTTATAATTAATTAAACAGAACAGGTACCAGGCACCTGCCTCTCCACAACTCCACCTGCTAAGTACGGTGGAGGCGATGGCGGCCGTTAGGGCGGGAACACTCCCGTTAGGGTTGGGGTCGGGGCTGAAAAGACGTCGGGGCATGCATGGCATGGCATGGCATGGCATGGCAACAGTGCGCACCCACCCACCCTGACCCTGACCCTGACCCTGACCCTGCCTGCCTCCTCAGCTACGTACATTGTTGAACCCGCTGCTGACAAATTGACAACGACGAGTGCAGGCATGGAATGCAGAGGTGGTGATTGTTAAGCAGACAACCTGATGGTGCCACTTCTCCTTTGCCCGGGGGGAATCTTATATCCATGACAGGCTATGCTAGGCAGGCGGCGTACAGAGACGTCCCTTCCCTTCTTTCTTTCCATCTGTCCGCTGTGTCTCTGTGTGTGCGTGCTGCTTACCCAGTGCAGTGCAGTGCAGTGCAGTCCAGTGTTCTGTTTGTGTGCTGCTTACCCGGTGCAGTGCAGTGCAGTGCAGTCCAGTGAGTGCTGTCATTGTGCCCGCTGAATGCTTCCCTCCTCCCTCCTCTCAGCCTCCTCTTCATCCTTCGCATTTCTCATCACCATCACTATATCGAGCTGTAGTCGAGAGGGCACAGGTTGAGCTGGGCTGAGCTGGGCTGAGCTGAGCTGAGCTGAGCTGAGCTGAGCTGAGCACTCACGACTGCTCGCTGGACATATCAGCACAGCAGCATATCAGGCAAGCCCTGAAGGAACTGTTCCTCAAAGTCCTCCTCATCTCTTGGAACAATACCTCAAAATCCTCATCTCCCGGAACAATACCTCAAAGCCCTCCTCATCTTCTGGAACAATACCTCAAATCATCCTCATATCCTTCCTTACCTACCCTTTCCCTTCCCCTTCCACATCACTCTAAACCGCCCTTCCCACATCTATCTGTCACGATGCCTTCTGAGGAGGTCTCCGTGCAATCCTCAATGCCTTCCGAGAAAATCTCCGTGCAATCATCAATGCCGTCCGAGAAAGTCTCCGCGCAATCGTCCAACCATGTCGTCGACCCAGAGAGCCAGAATACTCAGGTCGTCGGCGATGCAACTGACACCTCGGCGCGCAAGATCCATGGCTTCCAGGTGAGCACAGCACCCTCTCCACCTCTTCCCTCCCCGACGACAAGCTCTGACCTCCCAAAGTGGTTCGTCGTCGTCGTCGCAGTCCTCTTCAGCATGTTCATGTACTCGCTCGACGGCACCATCGTCGCCGACCTCGTCCCCTCCATCGTGAACGAGTTCAACAGCGTGCCGCTCCTGCCCTGGCTCTCCGTCGGCTTCATGGTCGGCAGCATCGTCACCGTCCTCCCGCTGGGCAAGCTCTACGGCAAGTACAACGCGAAGTGGCTCTACGTCGTCTCCGTCGTCCTCTTCCTCGCTGCCTCGGCACTCTGCGGCGCCGCGCCCACCATGAGCGCCATGATCGTCGGCCGTGTCTTCCTGGGCATGGCCGGGAACGGCATCTACTTTGGCATCTTGACACTGCTCTCTGTGAATACCTCGGATCAGGAGAGGCCTGCCTATCTGAGCTTGGTCGGCTTTGTGTGGGGCCTTGGGACCGTCCTGGGTCCTGTCGTCGGCGGCGGATTCGACAAGGTTAATTGGAGATGGGCCTTCTATTTGAACTTGAGTGAGTCCCCGCCCCTCAACACGCCCGGACCTTCTAACAAATTTGATAGTCATCGGTGGCTTATTCGCGCCTGTATATCTGTTCCTCCTCCCCCCTTTCGACCCCCAGCCCAAAGACGTCACGTTCAGAGAGCGCTCCAAGAACTTCGACATCGTGGGCGCCGTGCTCTCCATTGCCTCCATACTCTGCCTCGTTATGGCCATCAATTTTGGCAACGCCCTGTACGCCTGGAACAGCGCCCCCATCATCGTCCTCTTCGTCGTCTCAGCGCTCTCCCTCGTCGCCTTCGGTGTGCAGCAGAAGTTCGCCTGGTTCACGACCAAATCCGAGCGCATGTTCCCCTGCCACCTCCTCCTCAGCAAGGAGGCCAACCTCCTCTTTGTGGCCGCCGCCTGCTGCAATGCTGCCGGGTTCCTGCCCATCTACTACATCCCCGTGTACTTCCAGTTCTCGCGCGGCGACGATGCGCTGAAGGCTGCCGTGCGCCTGCTCCCGCTCATCATCGTGCTGAGCGCGACGATCATGGCGAATGGGTATCTCATGAGCAAGCTGGGCTATTACCAGCCCTGGTATCTGGTCGGTGCTGCGTTGGCGCTGGCGGGGAATGTTCTACTGTGTAAGTTGCAGTGCCTGCCCGACCACGGCTGGACGGCTGACGCGTGAGCAGCAATGATAGATGAGAACACCAGCATTGCCAACATCTACGGATACGAGGTCTTGGTCGCTGTCGGGTCGGGAGCGTTCATTCAGGTATGTCTAATCGTTCTACTGAAACTCAGTACTCTATTGACAGACCCAGGCTGGCTATGCCACAATCCAAACAGTCGTCCCGCCCTCTGACACTTCCTACGCGATCGCGTGCGTCCCCATCCCCTATTTTGACCTCACCAGTGATCAAGAAACTGACATCAAGTTACAGATTCATGATGCTCGGCACGTCCACTCCCCCTTCCCTCTTCCACCCCTCCCGCCCCGTCCGCTAACCGCCCCCAGCGCAATTCATCGGCATCGTCTTCGGCCTCTCGATCGGCGGCGCCGTCTTCATCAACTCCGCCCTGCAGTCGCTGCGCGCGCTCCTCCCCGACCTGTCAGAATCACAGCTGCGGGTTGTCATCAGCGGTGCGTCGCGCGGCCACGTCCCCTCCCAAGCCCGAGCCCCCCTTGCTGACCAGCATGCGTAGGAACGTCGTCCAATGCCTTCGAGGCCATTCCGCAGGCCCTCCGCGGCCAGACCGTCGCGGCCATCGTCGGGAGCTTGAGGAAGATGTGAGTTGAGTCGGAGTGCGACGAGCAGAGGATGGTGCTGACGACGTGGTAGATTCATCCCCGCGTATGCGGCTGCGGCCGTGGCGCTGCTGGTCTCGGCGTTCATCAGGGTAGGTGCAGATATACCTCTGCTGTGTGTGGCCATGGCTGACGCGGGTGTAGAGGGACAAGGCGTTCCATGCGACGCGTGCGGGTGAGAGCAGCTGAGGATGGGGAGGGGTTGTGAGGGTACGGTAGATTCCTTGCATTAGAGCGCGGGGGAGGGACGTGTGTTTACGGCTTTAGAATTACACTGTGCGGGAGGGGGGAATTGTGCTTGTGGCATACATACGGTCGGACAGCATGAGAAAGCGCGTTCGCAGTCTGCACTTCAGTTTTGCACATCACCTGTATTGGTTGCCTTCTTTGTCTAGTCAATCAATCAACTTAGAAGCCCTCGCCCGAAAGAAAACGGAAACTGCCTAAACGCCAAAAAATCCCCTCTCCCACCATAACTCCCCGCCCGCCTCCTCTCAACACCCCTCCGTGGAAACACCCCTCCCCTGCACACCCAGGCACCTCAGCCGCCATCCCGATACCCCGTCCATCCATCCATCCGGGCCTGCATCCTAGCCTGCTCATGGCGCGTCGAGCTCATGCGGGAGGTTAGATGAAGATGGGACGGGGCGCGAGGAGGGGGGTGGAGTTAGTTTAGTGAGTTGGTGATGGTGGTGATGGTTGAGGGTGGGATGAATTTACATAGCTGTTAATTGATTTAGGTATTAATATTAAAAAATTTATTTGTAGGGAGTTGTAGTTGCTAGATTTGTTTTACTGCTATGTCTATAGTTTAGTGCTGAAGGTGTTATGTGTAATCGAAGTGCTCGTCTATAGCTAAGACGCTAATACTAACACGCATTATTGCATATACCCCTGCCATGCACACTAGTCGCTAGAGCGCATATATCCATCGTACCATAGTATGTATAGACTACCATACCGCCTTGTCCCATCATCCCATCATCCCACCATCCCTACAGCCTCGTTCTCAGCCGCGCACTAGCAGCTCTATACTCCATATAGTGCTTCTGCTTTACCCGGGAGTCGAAAGGGGCGGAAGGAGCCGTTCGTTGCATGACCGCATCCATCGCTCGCGCCTTTTCCCTTCCCCCTTGGAGGTGCGAATCCAGGCGCATGGAGAGGGGCCAGGGCATGTTGTCGCATAACGCCTTTGCGTGTCACTGTCCGAAGGGGAGATCTTAGACGAGCACAGCCAGCTAGCCAGTCAGCCAGGCAGATGCGGAGATGACATCGCGTGGCACGGGTTGAGCCGGTGGTGTGCTGTGCTGTGCTGTGCTGGGGGAAGCGGTGAGGCGAGATGGCGAGATGGCTGGGGTCTGATCGGGGAGGAAGAGGTGCAGAGAATAGGAGGAGCGGACAGCGCAGCCACGACGGAGTGTAGGGCCGATGGGAGGGGTTTTCGCGAGCGGCGTTGGCCGGGGGCTGAAAGCGGAGGAGGAGGAAGAGGAGGAGGGCAACGAGGACGCCTGGCTATTCTCGTCGCGGCTTGGAGGTGCTGAATCCGCACGGGAATGGGACGCTGTGGCTTGGGACAGGGGCGCCGAGGGCGACCCGGCTTGGGGGCCGTGGAGGAGTCAGACTCAGGAGTCAGCGGCTGAATCGTCGAAGGAGCTGGAACGGGGCTGAGTGGGCAGGAGCCGGATGGCGGTGGCTTGGGGAGAGGCAGGTGGAAATGATGAGGGAGGAATATTGGATGATTCGGCGTCTGAGCTGGAGATGGAGGCGTTGGGGAGGGCGGGCGGGCAGTATAGATATGGAGAGGCTGCGCTGGTGGATGGGGATGGGCACGACGTCTCTGGGTTCTAGCTCTGTGCTGCTTGCTGTTTTATACGTCTCGGTGTGGGCTTTTGAGGTCTTTGGAAGCAACAGCGACAGATTTACAACGCGTCACTATGAAGGGCCAACTCCTTGCCCTCCTGTCGGTCCTGTCACTATCCCAAGCTGGCCCTGTCAGCACACGCGGAGGAAAAGACCGCTGGAACACAAATCCAAACGCGCTGTTGGGCTCTTCATTTGGCATTCCCGGCGACCAGACATTCGACTACGTGATTGTCGGGGGTGGGACTGCAGGTATGTCAGAGACCGTCCCCTGTTTCCGAGCGCTGCCTGACTCCGCAGGACTCGCGCTCGCCAACCGCCTCTCGGAAAATGCCTCGTGGACGATCGCCGTCATCGAAGCCGGTGGGTTTTACGAGATCAACAACGGGAATGTCAGCGAGATCCCGCTCTTCGCGTCGGTGGGGAGCGACAAGAAGCCCTCGAGTCTTAATCCATTGACTGACTGGGGGTTTGTCACCGAGCCGCAGGAGGTAAGCTGTCTAGTCTATAGTCCATAAACCCATCCATGTGCTATATGAGAGCAACATGATTCAGTTGCTAACCATACCTGCAGGGTGCCGACAACGCAACCGTCCATTACGCGCGCGGCAAATGCCTCGGCGGCAGCTCCGCCCGCAATTACATGGCCTACCAGCGCGGCACCAAAGACTCCTATAACCGGTGGGCCTCCCTCGTCGGCGACGCCGCCTACACCTGGAGCTCCTTCCTGCCATACCTACAGAAAAGCGTCAAGTTCACGCCGCCCGACGCGAGCAAGCGCGCCAAAAACGCCACCGCCTCCTACGATCTCGGCCTTCTCGGGCCCGGCCGAGGCAGCGGCCCGCTCTCCCTCACCTTCTCCAACTACGCCATGGCCATGAGCAGCTGGGTGCAGAAGGGGCTCGCGGAGATCGGCGTGCTGCCCAGCGCCGGGTTCACGAGCGGGACGCTGGCGGGCTCCGCGTACGTCATGGAGACCATCGACGCGGAGACGCAGACGCGGGAGAGCTCCGAGACGGCGTTTCTGCGCCCGGCGATGGAGAGGGGGAATGTGATTATCTTCCAGCAGGCGCTGGCGAAGAAAGTCTTATTTGATGATGCGAAGCGCGCCACGGGCGTCGTGGTGGATACGGCGGGGAAGAAGTACACGATCAGTGCGAGGAGGGAGGTGGTGCTTTCGGCGGGCGCGTTCCAGAGTCCGCAGCTCTTGATGGTGTCCGGGGTGGGCCCGAGGGCGACGTTGGAGAGGGTTGGAGTTCCCGTTGTGGTGGAGCTACCGGGCGTGGGGCAGAATATGTGGGTGAGTGCAGTTCTGGCGGGAGCGATGGGAAGTGCGAAGCTGACGGTTTGCGCAGGACCATGTCTTCTTTGGCTCCAGCTACCGCGTGAACGTGATCACGGGCTCCTCGATGGGGAATCCGCAATTCGCCGCAAAGGCAGTCCACGACCTGCTCTACAAGCAATCCGGCATCCTGACGAACTCCGGCGGCGACCTCTTCGGTGCGTCTCGCTCTCTCCTCCCCTCCCTTGCCCCTTCTGACAGTCCCCAGCATGGGAGAAACTCCCAGCCTCAAGCCGCGCCGCCTTCTCCAACACCACCATCGCCTCGCTCGCAGCCTTCCCCGCCGACTGGCCCGAGGTCGAGTACCTCAGCGTCGGCGGATACCTAGGCGACAACGTCGACTACGCCGCCTCCTCGCCGACAGACGGGTACAACTACGCCTCTGTGGTGGCCGCGCTCGTCGCGCCGCTCTCGCGCGGCAGCGTCTCCATCTCCTCCGCCGACACCGCCGACGCGCCGCTGATCGACCCGCGCTGGCTCACGCACCCAACGGACCAGGCCGTCGCCGTCGCAGCGTACAAGCGGCTGCGGCAGCTGTTCGCGACGGAGGCGCTGAAGGCGGTGCTGGTCGGGCCGGAGTTCTACCCGAGCGCGGCGGTGGCCAGCGATGCCGAGCTGCTCCGCGAGATCAGGGCGGGCTTCCAGACGGTGTGGCATGCGGCGTGCACGTGTAAGATGGGGATGGTGGGGGATCCGATGGCGGTGGTGGATTCGAGGGCGAGGGTCATGGGGGTTAAGGGGCTGAGGGTCGTGGATGCGAGTGCGTTTGCGCTGTTGCCGCCGGGGCACCCCATTAGTACTATTTGTAAGTTGGCAGCAGATGTTGGGAAGTGGTTGTTGGAGGGTTTTGGCTAACGAACGTGCCTTTCACAGATGCTTTGGCGGAGAAAATTGCGGATGATATAAAGAGCACGTCTTTGGAATTTTAGAGTCGCGTCGTTTGATTTGCTTTGCCGCCAAGGAGAGGGAGGGGGGGAGGAGGGACTGAGAACCGTGTAACTCTTGCTAAGCAAGAAAGCACAGCGCCATAGTAGAAGTATCTCGTGACAAATGCACTGCTTAGAAATTACCAAACCGCAGCACAGAGCTGAACTGCAAAGGCATGCTCTTGCATCGGCGAACTCCAAACATGCAGCTGCGTGCTGTGCTGCGTGCTGTGCTGCGTTGAGCAAATGCCATGTCGTACACATTGGCTGCACGGCATCTTCCCCGCGGGCCCGCTCCCTGCAAGGCGACAACGAAAGCCTCCCAGGCCAGGGCCGCTGCTGATTTCGGGTGCGCGTTTCAGGCTGAAAGCAGCAGCCGAGCAATATGCCCCGATGTGAGATGGCTCGAGAGGTAGCGAGCGCAGTGCGTGGCCGGCCCCCAACTGCAGGGTTTGGGTGTCGGTGCTGTGCGCGCTTGGGGAACGGAGGACGGCCGCGAATATGACATGACAAATCCAACTCTTTGTGTGTGAGGCCGGGGAAAGGGGTGGAATGTTGGCGTTGAATTACCAAGCAGTGTGCTTTGAAATCCATTGAGGGGTTGTTGCGGTGAAGGGATGGGAGGATGTTGGCGAGGGGTTGTCTATAAAGAGGCATGAAAGCGTTTGGATTCTCGTTCAACTCGTCTTTCACTTCACATTCCAGTGTTCTCTCAAGTCCTCAACAAAGAAACATCGCTCCGAAAAAACCTCACAAACCCGCCGTCAAAATGGTCAAGCCAATCATCCTCTACTCCGTGACTTCGGCAAGTACACCAGAGGATCTCCACGAGCTGTCTTCTCTACCCCCTCAATCACCCGACTAATCCTGTATCCAGGGCCCCAACCCATGGAAAGTCGCCGTCCTCCTTGAAGAGCTCGGCCTCCCCTACCAGACCGAATTCCGCACCTTTGCCGAGCTGAAGCAAGAGCCCTTCCTCAGCCTCAACCCCAACGGTCGCGCCCCCGCCATCCACGACCCCAACACAGGCATCACGCTCGCCGAAGTGCGTCCCGCTCCCCCGTCCCCCTCTTCACCCCACTAACCCCCGCAGTCCGGCGCCATCCTGCAATACCTCGTCGACGAGTACGATGCCTCGAACAAGCTGCACTCACCCAGCGGCGCGGCCAAGTACGCGGAGCTGCAGTGGCTGCACTTCCAGATGTCGGGGCAGGGCCCGTACTTCGGGCAGAAGGCGTGGTTCTCGAACTTCCACGCCGAGAAGCTGCCGTCGGCCGAGCGCCGCTACGCCGACGAGATCCGCCGCGTCCTCGGCGTCGTCGACGCCCACCTCGCCAAGCAGGGAACGCCGTACCTGACGGGCGACCGCGCCACCTACGCCGACCTCGCGTGGGTCACGTGGAATGCGCTCCTGGGCTGGCTGGTCCCCGAGCTGGATGTCGCGGCCGAGTTCCCGCGCTTTGCCGAGTGGAATGCGAGGTTGGTCGCGCGGCCGGCCGTGGTGAAGGTGTTCGCGGACAAGGAGAAGGCGAGCCAGTAGGTGGTGGGTGGAGTGGTGGACGGCGCAGGAGAAAGTGGGCAAGGGAGAGCGTAGCTTAGCTGAGATAGGGAAATCATGCGTTCTTTCTCGATTTGGATATCCCTCACATATGCCTACTGATGAAGCGGGTCATGTACAGATGAGCGATGAGTAGAAGCGCTGGTGGGCTTCCGATTGAACTTTCTGAGCTTGACATTGTGAAACACACCGTAGCATCCTGCTCTTGCAGCGCCAGCGGGGATTCTCCATCTACGCGAGGACCTTCTGAATGGTGAAGCCGAATGCAAGCGGCTTAGATAAGGCCAAAACTGGACACAGGTGAATAAAAAAGCCGTAGGGTAAATCGGATGAAGAGCACAAGCCTAGGTATGTGGGGTATTTAATTGAAGATTTAATTACGGTCGACTAGCTCTGCTATCTATATTTTCGTTCCTCTCTTCTGTTCTTCTCCTTCGCTAATCTCCTACAACGTCTTGTTCTTCTTATAGGGCAATTTTGCACACAAACCATTACCGAAAAATCTACGAAATCGCATTCTAAAGCTACAGTAATCATCATTCAAATTTGTCGGCCCGCCTATGTTCTTCTTTCTATCTTCATCCTCCCTCGTCCCCATCTCTCCTTACTGGAGTCCTCGACAAACCCCCATCCGGCCGGTTCTTCCACCGTGGCACGGATCTGGCGTGTGCTCTCTGTCCAGAGAACACTTGCACTCCGCCATTTCAAACACCGACTGCAGACCTACCTACCTACCAAAGCAGCGGCTGCACCATACTCTCGTCAGCCGACGTCCGCGGCGACGAGGTAACACCGAACGTCTTCGGGACCATGATTCGGAGCGTGGGACAAGAAGGGGAGCGTGACTTACCGGCTGCAGCCTCAGTGCCGCACCGTGGGCAGAGTTGGGCCTTGGTGTGGATGGCCGTCTCGCGTGCATTTATGCAGCGCTTGGGCTTGGGCTGGGAAATGCGGTTGAGGAGGTTGAGGATGCTGGGTTTGCGCGGCGAGGAGGGGGCGCAGGGATGCTGTTCGGCCTGGATGTGCGCGCAGAGGGTGGAGAAGATGAAGGTGGTGCGACACATTCTGCCGGCAGGAGGTGTGAAGGAGGTGTGTGGCGGTGGAGATAATGGATGAATAGATGGGATTGGATCTCTGAGAAAAGAAAGGGGATTTAACGCGGGTATGATGATGGAGGGGAGGAATAACTAGGATTTTTATAGAGAGTAAACTTGAGAGAAGTGAAATGAATGGTAGTGGATGTGGAGATACCGGGACAATGAGGTATTCTGGCACTGATGAGAAGGTAACAATTCATTGTGGAAAGTCCGGCTCCAGTATTTCATCGTCATTAGCATTGTTGAGATGGCATGGGTTGGGATAGGAGATGGGTTCATCAAGGCATTGCCGACATCTCGGCCCTGTTTTTTAATCACCATCACTATGGCATTGTGTTGAACACAGTATCGATGAACTGTGTGCACGGAAGCAAAAGTGTGATAAAGCATGTAGAATAAATCTATCTAAACTACGGAATGGGCATCTCTCATATAGAGAGCCTCAAATAAAGAAGTGAAG
>Ga0209512_1000820_pt1 | contig 44456 bp, 49 predicted proteins | sample frozenSSSSmetaG_FD_184142 | JGI IMG/M metagenome (GOLD analysis project Ga0209512, IMG submission 184142) | Glacier valley bacterial and archeal communities from Borup Fiord, Nunavut, Canada, to study Microbial Dark Matter (Phase II) -... | ecosystem: Environmental > Aquatic > Freshwater > Ice >...
CTATTTTCATTATACTACCTATAAAGTTCATGTTCTTGCATTTTGGTGAGGCGACGCATTTTCGCTTCCGCGACGCATTTCGCTTCCTCCGACTCTGAGCGGAGCTCAGGTTTGGTTCCGACGATTACTTAGGTGTTTATTTGATTTGACGTTTGACAAGCGCTTGTAGGAATCCCTGTCACGTGGGGCATCACGCAGCAAGACAGACCGTTTACCGTATCCCCGCTAACTCTAACTATGCCTCAGGATTCCCCCGCACATACAGTACATACAATCATACAATAGATAGAATAGATAGACACAGAGACAGAATACTAGCTTGAATTCCTCGCGAGGCAAGATTGTAATTCTACATCCAGTGTCTGCGATGTGTACTGCGACTCTGCGAGCCTGATCGATGTCGATGCGCGATGGCAACGAAAGAGCAAGGTGGCATAGGATGGATCACTATCAACCTTCATTCTCTCTCTTGATGATTATACCATGCCTAGACCCCTACTACTGTGCGTTGCATCATAGAGACATTCCTGCTTTGAGAAAATAGTACTTGTACCTTGTCTTCTGATTTGCCCTAGCATTCATTAACTTCTCCCTCGAGGCTCTCATTTCTCAATGTCGTCATATCATACTCCCCGAAGCCTGGAGGAAAATATAAATTCATTGATCATATCCATCGTTATCTCTCATATATCCTGGTCTCCGAACCTCGTTATATACTTTGCTGATCCAAAACCCAATTCATCATCACCAGCGGCACCGGAGCCAAATCCACACACTCCTCACTCCTCCCCACCCGCCTCCACCTCTTCCGCGCTCCCTGCCCCCTGCCCCTCGCCCTCTCCCTCCTCCCCGTCCACCCGCTCCCCCGTCTCCTTCCCGGCCCACTCCCTCCTCAGCGCCCCCAGCCACTCCTCCCTGCCCTCCACCCTGCCATCCACAATGCGCGCCGCGACCTCCCCGCTCTCCTCTGGCAGCGGAAACACCTGGAAGAAGCGATGTTTCGCGCTGCAGATCCTAAAGGGCATTCCGCCCGCCTTGAACAGCGGGAAGCAGGCCTCGCAGAACACGACGTCGCTGCAGATGCAGCACTGGTGGAGTTCGCGGTAATCGCCCGAGTCCGTCTTACACGGCCCGTTGCAGAAGGTGAGGAGGTCGAACGACGAGAGGAGCGGGTGGATGGAGGAGTAGGAGGAGTACGACGAGCTGGATAGGATGGATTCTGTGAGGGGGGTTTAGATGGAGAGGCGGAATGTTGGATTCGTGGGGGGGTTGCTTACCAGTGCCATCGCCGTTGGGGGCTTCGATGAGCTCGCCGTCATCTTCGGATAATCGGGCTGTTTCCTTGGTTTCTTGTGCAGCACCTTCATCTATCCATTCGGAGTCTTTGGTGCTCTGGGCTTCCGATATGGCAACCTGAGATGCTGCAACATCCGTCTGATCTCCAGCCGTCGCCGCAGTGACTTCTGGGTTATCGAGAGCTTCCTGTTCCTTCTTCTTTGCCGCTTCGTCATCCAACACACGTTTCTTTGCGTGATCTTCCAACGGCCTCAAAGCGATATTAAACGCTGCTGTGGCGTTCTTCACATCATTCACCATCAGCAATGCGCCGGCTAACGCAAGATACCTGCACACATCATTAGCAAACCAGCACAGACTTTCGGAGAGGCAGTGTAGGGGGGTTATTCACGCAATCTGATCGTTGTCCGGATCCTCATCGTTCAACAAATCGATCCCCTGAATTATCGCCGCTCTGAAGCACTTCCTCCAAGCCTCCTCCTCCGCACCGCCATAGTCTCTAAGCCAGACGCCATAGATCATGCTCGCATATCCCGTCCCGTATATCCAATTCTCTTCGTCCTCGCTGATTAAGCCCGCGCTGAATCTCGCCCGGTCTTGGAGCGATTCTACCCATTTGCTCGGATCCTCGCCTTTGTCCTTGGCATCCACAGCGTAGTCGAATTCAAGCTGGCAAATTGCATTGGTGCACTCTTTGCGCGCAGAAATGAACGTTTGACCCGTCTTCGCGGTGAATTCGTTGAGCAAATCGATTGTTTTCTGCCAGAGAGCGATCGCTTCAGTGGTTTTGTCACAATATTCATGCATGAAGCTTGCGACACGCGAGCGGAGACAATAGCTTGGAGTCTGCTCTTCAGTTTCGGACGCATAGATATCCGAAGCTGCAATTGCGCGATCGCAAGCGGCAAGGAAAGTGTCTCGCGCTGCGCATGCGTTGACTGCATTGCAGGCGATTCCAACGGGCTTGAAGACGTCGTAATTCCAGGCTAGGAGTTTGACCAGAAGAGAATCGACAAAATCTCTGGCTTTCGATTCATATCCGTTAATTTCAAGAATTAGATCTATGAGATCTTGAGGCCGTTCTCCATCGTGTAGTTCCCAGATATAGCTGGTCAGATGGTCCAGGTCCCACATCTCGTATTCCCATACCTCCTTCCATGCCTTGATTGCTCGATCGTGATCACCAATCGAGCTGAGCCACGGCGCAACGCGTGGCAGGAAATATCCTTGCACTAAGAAACTAAGGTTTGCTGGGACAGTTTCCGTGGCTTTGGCCATCCACTCCAGAGCCAGGTCGACTTTTTTGAGGCCGTCGTAGCAGCGGGATATACCTTCTTGGGCTACCCAGGCCTTGCTGTCAAGGTCCAAAGCTTTCTGGAATTCTTCGATGGCGGCTTCGTAGTACTCACCGTCCATCATGATCCAACCTAGACCTGCGTGCCAGTGAGTTGTCTTTTCCAAACCGGCATATTCGGCATATGTCCGCATGTTTTCGACGGGGATATCGCTCAACGGAGTGCGATAGAGTTCGAAGTCTTCGACATCGTCATCACGGCTCCCATCGTCATTCTTGGGACTGTTAGGAATTGTATTCATAAATAATAGAATGATAACTCACCAAGGCAAAGTAGCCGTGTAATACCCAAACATACAGCTGCGACTTGTCAAGATATGCCTCGTCATCGTATCCCTGCTTCGTCAACCATATCTTTGAGGAAATCATGGCCAACGGCTTGTAAAACTCCTTGGCCGAGGATGCCGAGAGCCTCATCCATTCAATTTGTTCGGCGGTGAAATTTGCATGATCTAGGCTTTCAACTTCGGCAAAGAACTCCCGGATAGCCTTTGAGAATTCATTCGTCGCAAACCAGGTATGGTAGAACACGTTTTTTCGGCGATCTTCGTACCATTCGTCTGATCCTACAGTTGCTTCAAGAAGCTTATTTATCCCGCGCTCATCATGGAGCAAGATCGTGAGGTAATTCAAGAGCTTCAATTTATTTTCGTCGCTGATTTTCGAACGATTAACTGCTGCTATGTGCTTCATGAAATTCTCTGCCGAGTAGAGTAGAAGATTTAGTTGTCCCTCGTCTGCGGTAATATCATCCAACAGAATGGCCAGGCATGTAAGTGCTAATTCGAGCTCTGACTCGTTTACATCAATGCCAATTGGCATCTTTGGGTACTCAGGAGGGAGAAAAATGGCATCAGGACCTCCTTCTTGAACCAAGTAGTCCTTGATGCGCTTGTGACTGAAAGATATCTCGATTGTTTCAAACTCCAATTTCGTCTTTTCGTCTACCTTGAATTCGTCTTTCTGCGAATTTGTTTCGTCTTCGTCATCTTCATTCTCTTCACCTGAATCTTGTTCTTCTTCGTCGTCATCGTCGTCATCCTCACTCAGGTTGGTGAAATCGAGGACGTCATCTTCTTCAGGTTCTTGAAACGTCAAGTCTTCCTCGTCCTCTTCTGAATCTTCTTCCTCGTCGTTTTCGCCTTCAAGTTTTGACATGTTGAAAAATGAGGCAAACTTGCCTCTGAGACGAAATCGGAGCGAAAGGTTCGGTTCTCCAGTTGGCAGCTTTAGGATAACGTGTAGTTCCCCGAGAAGTAGCGGCCGCTTTGCACAAGCAACCCATGAGAGGATCTTATTGAGATCGGCAATATTGACATCTGGATCAGACGCGACTCGTTCAAAGATATGGCGAATCATCCTATCGAGCTCTTTAGGAGCATTCTGCAGAGCTTGCTGGACCTCACTCTTTCGTTCTTTGCGATATATTTGGTCCAAAACAAGCTTCGCCCAGAAGAACATTCCATCAGCTCTTTGTAGGATAGTGGTTCGAATCTCTTTTGCAAATTTGTTCCTGGCAGAAGGCTTCATAACTTTGAAAACTCTGACCATGGGAAGCCGACTGAGAATGTAGTCATTGATATCTTTGCGGTTTTTCTCGGCTGAAACATTCACAAATTTCTCCTGTCGTGAGAATTCCATGTCATCCCTGAGATCCGGACGACCAAAGACAGCGATCTGAAGTCTGGGACGTGGCGTTCTTACGCCAGGAGCTTGATTAACGAGTGCTCGCAGTAACCCCAAAAACTTCCTTCTCGTGTCCAAAGGTGCCTCATCAAGCCCATCAATCACAATGAAGGCCGAGCTTTCTGCTCCTTGAACCGAAGTGTAAAAGTTCAGGAACAATGTCTGCCATGTCCTCTCAGCTGTATTTGTTGCTTCAGGTGACTTGCATACTGTTACGACGTGTTTCCTATAGATCTCGTCCTTTTGCACAATCTGGAATGCGATGGTCTTAAGGATGACGTTCAGATCGTGTAAATTCTGGTTATCTTCTTTCACAAAGAAGAAGCTGACCGCGACCCTCGAGGGGTGCTCCGGATCTTGATCATGCTGATCTCGGAGTAATAAGATGGTTTTCGTCGATAAAAAGCTCTTGCCAGCCCCTGGTCCACCAAAAACCCATAGCAGAGCTGCTTCTTCATTCTCCCATGCTCGAAATAGGGGCTCATCATGTAGCCATTCTCCGGTTCCTTCTAGTAAATTGTCTTTAAAATCTGCAAAGAGCTCACGATTCTTGCTAACCGCTGGACCACTCAAGGCTTTCTGAAGTAGCTCATCGTCTTTGCTCTCTACCAGAATAGAAACAGCATCAGCCCCATTGTCTATCCAGACGGCGTCTCACGATGGCGACTTACCTTTTATTGCTGCTGTGAGCTGATCTACTTTTCCGTCGATCTCTTTCTGAACCTTCTGGCTATCGTCTATGGCCATTTCCAAATGTTGAACGCCTTGCTCCGTTTTCTGGACAGTTGAGTATGTGACTGCAATGACAAGACGCTCTTCACTTTCGATCAATGTGTGAAACCGATCCAATGCAGCTTTTGTCTTCTCGTCCTTACCGAACCACGCAACGCCAATATAATGTCCTGTTATTTATTAGTAACAGGTCAACTCGGGATACAGCCTGTATTAGATAAACATTTTGCCGTCATTATCTAGACACAGGAAAACTATCTTGGATCATCGAGAACGAGGATCGGCTGTTGTCTTTCCCTTCCCATCAATTGATGTGCGGATAAGCTGCTCCAAGGCAAATTGGAAGACATTTAAAACCTACTAAAGCGCTTGGTCTTAATCAATTCTTCGGACCTTTGGAGCTGAGAGTCAGAAGATATCCGCGGTTGGCGATGTGTTCGATACAGGTCCCTACCTTCCAATGATTTCCAGCATGCTTGCCTGATGTCAGAAAGGATATAGATCAGCAGGACAATTCAGCCGCACTTACCAAGTCAGAGTCGCAACCATCTTCTTCCGCATAGACTGCCTCAACGAGCCTTTGGCATACTCTTCCAGACGAGCTGTAAATTCTGCCAGCTCATCGAACAATGATTCGACGAGATTATAGCTCGAGGACACCTCGTCGCAGGCCTAAGTCGGTCAGCCAGGCACAGAGATGCTGGCATTATGCGTTGTATACAGCCGTACCTAACTAGATATAAGACGGCTCCTAGAACGGCGGACGCCTCGATCCCGAAGGGCGCCAGCTCCAACACTTTCTGAGATATGTTTCCCACGACCTCTATTGGGCCCATACAAGAAGAGAGCTTGCTCCAGACCTTCTCGTGCTTACTACGCCATGAGCCAAAGGCCGTATGCGACTGCTCGATCTGCGTCAGGACATCGTCAACTGTGGTCAGCTTTCTCAGCACAGCATCGTTCTTGAGGTCGCGATTGGTCTGCTCCTTGTAAGTCTTGAGAGCTTCGTCCCAAATGGACTCGACACTGTCGACAGAGCCCGGCGTCGACGTATCAACCATGTCGGCGACGTTCACCGCAATAATAATGGAGATAATGATGGATGGAGCTGAAGAAGAGCGATTATATTCTACCTAGGGCATAGGGCATATGCTTTTGACCCGGGCATCAGATCAGATCAGGCATCAATGTTTTGGGATGCAGGACTTCTGTGCTGTGGGGTCCGAATATATTCTTGGCGAAGGGAAGCGGGCGTTATCCGGCCGGCCGCTGTCACCAGCCGTTGTCAAAGTTGGGGGACCTGCCAAAAGTTCTGTGGCTCTCACCGCCTGGATGGAAAATAAATCGTCCGATCTCTCGGCTTGGTAATCGTTGGTTTTCCACCGAACCACCCTTGTACCCGAGTATTGCCAGCAGAAGGTCACATGATGATATCAGCCAAAACAACTGTTGTAGAATAGCCCGTGCATGGATCAGTCCCCCAAATCCCACGTACACCGCTCAACGCCACCGGCCGGGCAGCTGAACCGTCGGACAGCACGGGCGGTCTACATATAGTACGTAGGCCCCAATAGATATTTTAGTTTAGTTAATCAATTCTGTTGCTATATACTGTGCAATATACTGTATAGATTACCCCTACTCCGTTTGCCTGTCATCCGATAAACCCTCCAACAACAACCACAACAACCAGATAAGGCTCATCGTCGAGTTTCTTCGCAGTTCTTGATCGTCAACCAAACAAAGACCTACTGAAGGTCAAAGACTTACTGAAGGTTGACAAAATGCTGAACTGAAACTGAACCGTCCGACCTCATTCAGTCTTGCATGTTGTTCGATCTCGAAGCTTTCTTGAACACTATATTCTCTGGCCACTGGGACGATGGCTGGACGGCTTTGACTTCCCGAGGTTCTCTCTCAAGACCTCGCCCTCGCCCTCGCCCTCGCCCTCGCCTGCAGTGGCACGTGGTCGCCTGACTGTTACCCAGATTCCTATTCCTTTTTGTTGTCCATCACATCCATGCAAGTCTTGAATTTCATTCGTCCTTCAAATGAAAGAATATTAGAGGTGCTTTCAATATCCCTCGGCGGTTTGTCCTGTCTCGTTCCTGAAATTGCTCCCAAAAAAAACTCAATTTCCACAAGGTTTCTCTTCGTTATATGTATGTCATTGGATCCTCGAATGCACCATGCGAGTCACTTTGGTTGTCACCATGTTCATGATTATCTGGAAATAATGGTCATTGCAGTTCATCCGAGCGGTTGGACCGAACCCCCGGTGACTAGGTACAGATTGCCTGATAAATTGCTTTACAGGAATAGTGCACTGCTACAGCGCCTCATGAGTCGAAGTGCATGCTTTTACAAATATGGCTGTGTGAAGAGGCGAAATGAAATATCCTGTCTCGGTCCTTCCAGGAGCCTTCCATCTGAAAGTGCACGCGGGCAGCAGTCGATGTCAATAGAGGGTCCCTGGCTTTCTGAGACGGACATCATCAGGTCACCTCCTTTCAGGCTTTGGGCTTCGGTAATCGTGGTCTGTTCTCAGTTCAGATGCCGATTCCAGACTGTGTACTGTGTGAGGCTTGAATCCAGAACGTCGATTAAGTTTACGCCTGTATGTACAGTAGTAGTAGAGCACAGGCATCTATCCACGCTACTCTGCGCCAGCTCACAGCTCTCGTACCCAACTCCATGGGAACCAAGCTAAAATAGGTACTTATGCAACCAGCACAAGGAACCCCGTGTTGATCAACGATGGCTTCGACATCAGAAGTACTCCGCAGCGACTCCACCACGGCCGCCAATTTTCTCTTGCCCGCACTGACCGCAGTGCTTGACAGCTTTGACACTTTGTCATGGCCTGTTCAGATGCAGCACTATCCCCGCCAAAAGCGAATTCTTATTCCCGGCATAATGTCAGACATGAGAGGCGCCATGCTTTAAGATCACGCGTGGAGGCCGGGATAGTCGTCCGACCGACTCAAATCGAGCAGAGCATCACTTGGCAGTGTGGTAGAGTCGCGCCCGGACATTCACAACACGATATGGATCGTGTTGATGATGGTGTGAGCAATTTTGAGGTTCTGTGCAGCCGATTGTTTCCACAAGATTTCGCCCGAATGGCCGGCAAAATTTCAACGCCGGAAAGTGCAAGAAACCTGGAGACCTAAGGAGATGTAGCTGCGAGTTGAATTCTCTTTACGAGGGCAGAGTTCGACCTCGATAAGTCTATGTGATACCCCGAGAGGGGCTGTACGTTCTAGAACGCGATCTCCTAGGGGTTGCCGCATAGGCCACCGACTACAGTGGCGAGAACTTGAGCCGCTGAATGATGGAAGTAGAGTATTACTCTCGAAATTGCGCATCGGCATCCGTCAGCATGTACATTGCATACTGTATAGACAGTATGCACCGACTGAATAATCAATGGGCGTCTCTCCATCTCCATTCGGAACAGCGAGCATTGAAGCCGCCATTGGCCAAAGCACGCCAGCGAAACGATCTTCGGGATTATCACAGCTGCGCTGCTAATCCCTCCAGGATATTAAACTCCGGGATCCAAATTATGCTTCTTTCCTGGGTGGGCATCGGGAATAAGCAAGGCACGGTTAGAGTCAAGATCGACGACCATTACCGACGACACCGAGGATTGCCATGTGATTCTTGGACAGATTGGGCGAGTAAGTAAGTAGTCACGACTGGCTCATCGATGGGTTTTACTACTGGCTTCGACCATGGCTTTCTCGGCCATAGACGCCAAGATGAGGCAGGCGAGTCTGGAGCTGGGATGCCAATGGGGTGCGTGACTGGGAAGCCAGGACGGAGTCGTCAAAATACAACTGGACTCCTTTCTGGCTTCCTGCAGGACCTTGGTGCCAAGCGCCGAATATGCGGGGGTGGGGACCCTTAGCCGGTGTCACTGACTGCCCCGCGACTACCCCACAGTCCAGCTCGTGCGGGGCGGGTGCACTATTGAACTACCTACACCAACTGACAGGGTTTGAGAACTGATGATGGAAAAGGAGATATATATGTGTACATGGGACGTCGGCATGATTAGACTTTTTGGGGAGAGTATTACGACAAGGAACGAGATTTGATTGCTGTACGCAACATAGTATCCGGAAAGTCCTCCAGTATCAGTGATCGGCCACAGAGAAAGCAGCAATGGCGGCTGTGACAGATGAGAAGTCGCAGGTGGAGGAGCGGGAGGAGAGACTCAGCGATGGGATTGCGGTGTCAGAGCTAGAAGCACAAAACACAAACACGCCGGCGATAGTGGTCGATGAGGCGCTGATTGCAAGGAGGAAGGCGATCACGTATGCCATCATCAACAATCCCGATATCATAACGCGAAATTACTAACACGACGCACCAGATGGAAGATCGATCTCCGCCTCATCCCAATTCTGGGACTGATGTATGCCATCAACGGTATTGACCGAACTAACGTACGACTCTCCCACACACATCCTCAGCGGGGATACTAACAATGCAACAGTTGTCGGTCGCCCGCATCGCAGGCATGGAGCAGGATCTTGGAATCGAAAAGGGAGACCGCTACTCCATCGCTCTCCTGATCTTCTTCATCCCCTACTTTATCCTAGAGATCCCTTCCAACCTCATCATCCGCCGCGTCGGTGCCGCTCGCTGGCTCGCCTTCCTGTCTTTCGCCTGGGGTGTTTCCATTATGGGCGGCGCTTTCGCAAAGCACTGGGGCGTCATCGTGGTCGTGCGAGCCCTCGTGGGCGCATTCGAAGCAGGTTTTTTCCCCGGTTGTCTCTATCTTATCTCAGTTTGGTAAGCGTTCTCTTGAAACCCAATTCCTCTTTCTGGCCTCATTCCTTCCGCTCCTTTTCTCATTTCTCATTTTTAACTCCATCCAGGTATGAGAGATACCAGGTCCAGAAGCGCATCGCCGTCTTCTACTCCATTAACCTGCTCGCTGGTGGTTTCGGAAACCTCCTCGCGTACGCCATCAACAAACTCGATGGCACCAGTGGATACCGCGGATGGAGATGGATCTTCATTATCGAGGGTCTTATCCCCATCGCCCTCGCCGTTCTCGGCTACTTCGTCATTGTCGATTTCCCCGACAAGGTCCATGAAGCGCGCCACCCCTTCCTGACAGAAGAGGAAGTCCAAATTGTCAAGGATCGCCTGAACGCCGACCGCGGTGACGCGGAATACGACCACGTCACCAGTGCCAAGGTCGTCCACACTCTCCTCCAGTGGCAAGTCTGGATCTAGTAAGTTCGTCACGCCCCCCAACTCCCACGACGCATCTAACCCCTCACAGCGCCCTCCTCTTCATGTCTGCTGCCGTCAGCATCTACGCCTTCGCCTACTTCACCTCCGTGATCCTGCGCGGCATGGGCCACTCGACCCAGCACGTGTTCCTGCTGTCCGCGCCCCCCGCCCTCACCGCCATCCCCTACTCGTACGTCATCGCCTGGTACGCCGACAAGACCAAGACGCGCGTCCCCGCCATCTTCTTCTCCGGCGCCGTCTGCCTCACCGGCCTCCTCATGACCGCCTACCACACCAACAACAACGTCCGCTACGGCGGCATCTTCCTCGGCCTCGCGGGCTGCAACGGAAACCTGCCCTCCATCTTGGCATGGCAGGCGAACAACATCCGCGGCCAGAGCACCCGAGCGTGAGTCCTCCCATCCCGTCCCACCCCCCCGCCTCAGAGCCAGACTACTAACGCATCGCAGGGTCGCGTCCGCCCTCCAGGTCGCCTTCGGTGCCATCGGTGGCATCTACGCCTCCGTGACGTTCATGCAGAAGGAGGCGCCCAAGTACCCCACGGGCCTGTGGGCCGCCGCCGCGCTGCAGATCTTCACCATGGTCACCGCGGTGGGTATGACCGTCTTCCACTTCTACGCGAACAGGAAGGCGGATAAGCTGCATGTTGCTGTCGAGGGCAGCCAGCGCTTCCGCTACACGTATTAGATGCGCTGTGGGAGGCTGATGGGATGGGATTTGTCATTGGATTGGTGGGATGGGACGTGATAATCACATGGGTGTCTGATTGATATTTAGATCATAGTGACTCTGATAGGAATATCATAATGTGGATATTGAGTCGATACGCGTGCGTCTTCACCACCTTCCCACTTCATTCCCTGTGTTACTGTGTATGTCAATACAGCGAGCGTTACTGCCACCCCAATATCCCATGTGACACCACATATGTACGCTTTCTGCAACCTTAAGGCCTTTTCACTTAACCCTTTTTTCTTTAAATAAAATTATGTAAAGAATATGATAGTTACCTTTAGTAGGATTCTTTTTACATATAAAAACGTTTATAAAAATGTAGTATTAGAGTTATTATTTGTATCCTTTTAGGAGGCATTAAAAATAAGAATATAAGGCTATAGAGGAACCTAATGAGAAAAACCTCAAACCCTTTATAATTTGATCAAAAATTATTCAATTATTTCCATTTTCAATTCGTAATTATAAGTATGAAATTAGTCTATTCTCTATAACTTTTAAACATAAATAATTTTATAAAAATGTGTTGTAGAAGCGTAGTGAAGCAAAGTCTGTAAAGCGTAAATTTATGAGGGATAGCAGCTCCAACAATGAATCGTGACGCTATGGTTTCTGTTCTAGAGCGGTCTCTCTTAGAGCTCTTCCCAATGTTTCCTTCCACCTGTCCCAAGTTCCGTTAATCCTAGTTGAGAACAGTGATTCCTGCGTGGACAACTTGTTGGCACGAAAAGAGATTCGATACGCATCGCTGACAGAGCCCGAGATTCGCAGAGGTCTTTAAGGCACAACAAGTATGTAAACTGCACAAGGCGTTGTTTAACAAATCTTATAAGTTCTGACTTCCGTTATTAATATTCGTAGCGCCTATCCAGTACCATGTACACCTAGCCCAAGGCCCAACCATGGTCCAGCCCATTATTATCACCCAGCCCCACGCAATTCCTTATTCGGGTATAAACATCAACATAAACAAGACTCCCACAGCTACCCTATCGATCCGCCACTTCTATTCTGGCCAATAATCCCCGCCAACTCCAGCAACGCCCTATCGGCCTCAACGTCGCCTTTGCCGATATTGACTCTCCGTCTCGCCTCGGCCTCGCGTTCCTCCCACGCCCACCGCTTCCTCTGCTCCTCCGCCTCCGCCGAGCCGCCACAGCCCCAGACCTCCAGACTCTCGATCTCGAAGCGGTCCTGCCAGTCGCGCCGCCGCGAGGCGCTGTTGTGGAACGCGCCGCCCCCGGACGTGTTGTTGTGCGTGAAGACGCCGAATTCGAACGAGTCGTTGAGGTAGAGGGATACGGCGCCGATAGGCACATGAGAGGAGATTGCAGCGGTTGGCTTCGCTTTCGGATGCGGGGAGCCGATGTTGATCCCTGGATGGCTGGTGGGGGACTTGGCGAAGGAGATGTATTCATTGTTCATCGTGGAGGCGCGGAAGACTTCGTGGGTTGGTTCGAGTTGGAAGAGGACGGTTTCGGCGTCGCCCATGCATGTTTTGTACGTCTGTTTCCAGGGCTGCGAGACGTAGACGCCGAAGACGAGACGCGAGGAAGTGCTGCTGTCGGGGAATCGTTTGGGGGGGAGGGTGTCTTCGAAGGCACGTTCTTGGCCGCTGATGGAGGGAGAGGAGATGCGAGTCCCGGATACGAGGAGGATAGATGGAGCGCGCCAGTTGAAGACTTTGGTTTCGAAGCTGCGCATGGAGAAGCCGGCGTTACCGCCGGAGTAGAGGAGGCGAAGACGACGGAATATGGAGGAGCCGGGAATGAAGAAGGAGAGTTGAGAGAGCACGGCTAAGTCTAGGATCTCGCCCTTTTCAGAGAGAATAGGTGGGACAGGAGGGGGAGGAATGATTGGTGTTGGAGACTCGGCTGTAGCTTCGGGGTCCTCTTTATGTTTCGTGAAATCTAGGTTTTTGGAGAAAAGGAAATGCTCGAATAAAGCATTGAAACCATGAAACATGAATGGCAGAGAATTTGGAATAGCTGTATTCCATGAATGAATTTTGATTCCAGGATCTGTTTCGACGTTGATGAACGAATGCAAAATATTCTCAGCTGTTGCTCGCAATCGCTCGAGATTGTCGCCTGTAAGCTGATCACTGTACTTCGAAAGGCTTTCTTGAGGCTCGAGTGGTGCGATGAGTAGCAACAGCATAATCAACTTCCGGAGATTGTCAGAAGGGATAGAAGAGTTGGATATTGGGGGAACGTCGGAGTGTTTGAAGACATCGATGGCATCAAGCGATTCCAAGGCAGCCAGTGCCAGCCCATCATCATCTTCATCTTCATCTCCATCATTGGCAGGTTCATCGATCGCAAAGCCCAATGGCTTTTGTTTCGAACTGCTTGCTTCGTCCTTCGAAGGCGTCGCTTCTTTGCTATCGAAGCCTGAGTCTGGATGCTGTAGTCGGTCGTAAATGGCCAGACTGCGATAGAACAACTGATTCCGGTTTTTGCTTCCATTTTTCAGCACCTTCGAGTATCGTTCAGTCATGATAACGATGACGATTATCATCTCTTCGAAACCTAATACCGCTGGCGCATCCTGTGGGAACGGGAAAGCGCCGAGGTAAGAGACCATGTGGAACAAAATCGGCGACACGGCGAGTATATCGGGAAGCTCTAGAAAACGCGCCAGCGTGTCTTCCTTGAGATATGACATTCCTCCTTCATGATCGGCAAGGCCGCGGTAGACATCTTGGAAAGAGTATAGTTCGATGGATGTGAAGCAGCGCTTCGCGAATTTCTGTGCCTGCGAAACATGAGGATAACGTCTGTACGGAAGGGTGTCTGCGAAACCTACGAGTTCTCTGCTCAGTTCCACGGTGGTTATATGGCGAACGCCTTCGTCAGACTGAGTTTGCCCCATGATGTTTGTGTTTTTGTGTTTCCGCAGTCATCGCGGCTCTGCAACACTTTACAGAGGTAGATTGACAGACGATAATGAAGCAGATACTCGACGAGATGCCGATGAGACGCTTGTGGGGAAGCCATTCCGTCAGTTACCTGGCTGTGTGGTACGCTAGCGGCCGCTATTTGTCGGGGTGTTACCAGTTACCAGTCGAAGACCGGCCACTCAGTCTCTTGTAGGTACGTACCCGGGCTCTTGGCAGGTGAAAACGGTGATGACTGATCAGTGATGAGGCATTGGCAGCGTTCTCATTTCATTCTATTCCATCGTCCCAGAACTATTGAGTTAGTAGAGCACTGAGTTAGTAATGGCTTTGCAAGTTTATTTTGCGCTTTCAAAAGATTGAAAAGGAAGCCGGCAGATACAGAACATGATAAACACCTCAGTATGATAATATCCGTTCTCATATCGCCAATAGCATGGACCGTTATGGACCAGTGGACCACTATCATGATACTACACATGATACCCCCTAGCTCCATTGTCCAATCATTCAGTCGTCATAATAATACAAGTCATCCGTCTATCTAAACTCCGACTGGCCCTCTATTGATAATACTCCCAATTCCCATATCCCTCCCGCCATTGCTATTCATGCTGCCACTATGGCCATGTCCGCCCCTCCCCTGCATCCCCTGCCCTCCTCCGATATATTGTCCTCTATGATCCATATGATGCTGCTCCCTCATCATCTGATGCTGCTGCTGTTGGTGGTGCTGGCTCCCCATCTGCGCACCCATCTGCGCACCCATCTGCGCACCCATCATCTGCATCTGGTGCTGCGGGTGTGGCTGGTCATAGCCGTAGTCCGTATCAGGACTGTCGTTGTAGTCTGCATCGACATCGTCAATTCCAATTGCGCTGTCGTCTGTGTAAGACGAGTTCTGTGCATCGTGAGGGTCATGGGAGGCTGACAGTCTGGCGCGGCGCGTGCATGCGCGAGCCGCTGATTGTAAATTCTTCAAGCCACTTCCGAGGACCTGGTCAAATTAGCCTCATGCCCTCGACACACATCCAAACAGGACAGGAGAGGTGGAGACGTACCTTTGCCTCAACAACCGTCCACTTCTCACCAGTCCTCTCTGCAAGCCCGCTCCAGATCTCTCGTCGCATAGCCATGTATTCTTTGCCCAAGGTTTCAAGCTTGACCGCATCCCAGTCATCCGAATTGCGCTTGTCCATGAGCCGTTCGTGCCTTTTCCGGCATGCATTGGCGGTTTTGTTGGGGAAGAAGCCAGCTTGAATCTGGCTCCAATTTTGGCCTGCGGCGCGGGATTGCATGAGGGCCATATCGTCGCTGGGAGTCCAGGCACCAGAGGAAGGGCGGGTGGACATTGGGAGGGAAGAGGGTTGTGAGAGGGAGGACTGAGGAAGATATTGAGGCTGTGACGATTGCGGTAGAGAGGGGTTCGTGGTGAAGGATGGGAGGGAGTGGGCGGAAGCGTGCATATGGGACATGCTTTGGGGGCCGAGACTGGCTTGCATTGCGGTAGCGATTGTGGGGTAATAATGCTGTTGGTTTTGGCGGTGGTGATGAGAAGATATGAGCTGTAGATTTGTGTTGTTTGGAGTAGCGATTGGTGATGCGCGGTATTGACCTTGGCTTTGAGAAGCACGAATGGCTTTGGGCATGATATTGCCCGGAAGATGTCGAACGAGAGTAATTACGTATTAGACGCCTCGCCAGGAGGGCGACTGATAGATCGAAAGAAAGGAAAGGTATTTAGAACGAGAGAGCTGACGTAGGAAACGGAAAAAATAGGAAAATATGTTTTGAAATTGGAGGATGATCTGCTTGAATGGGAGAGGGAAAAAAGAGGCCACAATGGTCGATGGAAGGCCGGTTTATATGAAGAGGAGAAAGACATAGAGCCTCACGACATCGAGTGCCAACAAGAAATGAAACAACCCTCTCTGTTGACGCTCGAAGTGCAGCGTTTCGTCCTATTTCAGGCCCGCGAGACGGATGCGGTCTTTCTTTGGGATGGCCAAAAGGCTGAGACAAGCATCAAGACCCCAGAACCAGAAGGGTGAAACGAGAATAAACGCCCCCAAGGAGATATGCGAAGTCATAGCCGTTCGAAGAATGGTGGAACCTGGACTCGGCGAGCTCTGCTAGTGGCCTGGTCACTTGATAGAGCGGCTGTCTCATCTTATATAAGGTCGGCGGTTAGATTGGCGGGCGGTTAGGGCTGATGAGGGGCATGAACATGGCGATGGCCCAATCATAAAGCTGCACCGGTCTGATCAAGCGCATCTGGTATATGTTTGATGTTTTGAATATATGCGCGGATATTTGCACAACTTTCATTATTGTGACTTTATCATGTCCGTTGTAATAAACAGCTCTTTAAGCAGATTAGGTTAGGATTGCCGTCATGTCAACAAGAGCGCGTCTAGCGCCAAGATCATTTAGCCGATTCTATTATTAGCGACAGCAGAGTTGACTTGGCTTCGAAGAACATCAACAACATCGTCCTCCTCATAATACCTTTTTGTTTACTATGCACTATGTAATCCACAAAGCGCGCCATTGGCAACCCATAAACTCCTATATTTGAAACGTCAAGCTGCGAAGGGTCAAGAATCGTTTACTATCAAACACCAACAATGCACTAACGGATAGTTGTAATTTGTCATCGCGGCAGTCTTTTCCTTGATCTGCCGTTGATCGATACTCGTCCTAAGGCGGAGCTGCGCTCACTCATAGTTTTCCATGCGAAGATAGTTTCCCTTCAGTGATCTCGAGAAGGGAACCTTCATACGAAAGTGAAGCTATCATGATTCATCACGTGATACATAAAGGCGCTTATGCGCTCATGTGCAGCCTGGTGATCACAGCCTTCTTGTCTCCGATAGTGAGATGTATTGATGGAGAAATAGATGTAGCTGTGCGGATGCCGTCAATATGACCTCGCAATTAATATACACACCCTTGGTGGAACACAATGCAATCCGTATGCTCATACTTGAGCCTTCGGCCGACCCCGACAGTATCTTGAGAGGCAGATCAATTCACACAATTCTATCTGAGGAGCCGCATTATGAAGCGCTTTCTTATGCATGTGGCGAGCACATCGTCTCAGGCAAGCTGCGTCTCGAAAGCGGAACAGTAGAACTTGGCGAGAACCTCGTAGCGGCTCTAAGGCAACTGCGTCTCGAAAGAGAGAGGACTTTATGGATCGAAGCCGTTTGTATCAGTCAGCAGCATACCGCTGAGAGATCTGCACAGGTGGAGATGGGCAAATCTATTGTCTGAGGATCTAAGCAGGGTAAGTGTGAATATGAGGCATTGTTGTCAGGTGTCGGGGCGCCAGTGTTTTCTTGAGCGATTCGCAAGGGGGAAAGGTTCGTCGTTGGCTTTTCTTGCTGAGAGGGCAACTAGATTTCGTAGGTCCTCGGGTTTTTCCACTGCGTTGCCAGCGTCTCTCGATTCGCGTACAGGTCCATGGCTTGGGCTCAGTAGGTGAACGGAGGGGCTCGATTGAAACTGCTATTGAATGGACAGGATAATGAAAAGATGTAGCCAAGTAATATACAAACCGGAACGCCGCCAATGCTATATGTACACGTAATACATGAATCTTCAACAACAACCTCTCTACTGCTGGGCTGACAGTAAGGCAGGCTTGACCACTTCGTCCTCTTCAATCTCCTCCCACTCTTCATCATCATCAGGTACCCCGACGACAGCCTTGTAAATCCTCTGCCACATCCCCTTCTTCTCCATCATCGCCAATACCATCACCGCCGGTAAATGCCAGACACTCGCCCAAAACAGCCCTCTCGCACTCCCCTTAAGTCCCTCATACTTCCAGAACCTAAACGCTTCCCTCACCATCCACAGATTCACGGGCGCACTCGCAGCCGCAAATGTCCACTCCGTGACGCCCGTCGCGCAAAGGCCCACGCAAATCGGCAGCATGGCAAGCGAATACCTCAACGCGACGCGCCCATTCCTGCCCGGGTTCACCCACGCCAGCATCTTATAGCCCGCGGCCTTGTACTCGTGGCGGATGCCCCAGGACAGGGCCATGAAGTGCGGGAACTGCCAGGCGACGAGCAGCGCGGCGAGGAGCCAGCCGCCGAGGTTCTCGTAGCCGAGCAGGAGCTCCTTCCAGTCGCCCGAGCCGGTGGCGGTCTGGCCGGCGGCGGCAGCCCAGCCCATAATGGGGGGGATGCCGCCGACGAGGGCGCCGGCCCAGGTGTTGAGGACGGAGATGCGCTTGAGGGGCGTGTAGACGCCGGCGTATAGGAAGATGTTGAAGGCGGCGAGGGATGCGACGGTGGGGTTGACGCCGTAGTAGAGGGCGGCGGTGCCGGCGGCGGCGGATATGACGGCGAAGAGGAGGGCGCCGCGCGGGGTGATGAGGCCGCGGACCAAGGGGCGATTCTTGGTGCGCGACATCATGGCGTCCCATTTGGGCTCGTAGAGCATGTTGAGCGTGTTGGCCGAGGCGCAGGTTAGAAAGGTGCCGAAGGTGAGGAAGAGGAGGGTGAGGGCGGAGAGGGAGGGCGTCTCGGTTAAAGAGGGTGAGAGGAGGGCGGGCACGGGATAGAGACTGTATGCTGAGGTCGTGGTGAGGACGATGAGGAAGGAGAGGCGGGGTTTGGAGAGGGCGAGGAGGGTGGAGAGGAGTCGTTTTGTGGAGTTGAGGGGCAACGAGGAGGAGACGGTTGTGAGGACTGAGGCGGCATCGTCATGGGTTAGAACTGGTTCCGAAGGGGGAGAGTCGACGGACGCCGCTGCGGCGGCTTGGGCTTCCTTGCGCGCTTTCTGTCGCCGTCGGTGGGGAAGGTCTTCGGGTATGGTTGCTGTCAAGGGTGATATTTCATCTTTCGCGGGAAGAGGAGGCACTGAGGCCGTAAATGACGTGGAAGTCGACGACTGCCCCCTGGAAACGGTGATTGATCGAGGTAGGAAGGCATTGTTAAGGAAGTAGCCGGTTCTCAGTCGTTGCGCCTGGCCAGTCGATAAGATCGGTCGAGCTGTTCGCGAGGAGGTAAATGTGCGATATAACGGCTGGGATTGGTGGCGCGGCAGGGCACCGAGGCATTGCTGGCAGAGGCTGGCGGATGCATTGTGTCTCGCAACCCCAGCCCCGAGCGAGGGCAGTCTTATGATCATCGCGGCATCTGGGGATGTGGTTGCGCTGCTCGAAGCATTTTTGAACCTTGACAGCGCGGATAGCTTCAGCCGGGAACGTTGACGGATAATTGATCCTCCTTCTGCCGACGGCACTGGAGATCACGTGCAAAACGAGCCTTTTTAGGCGGATTAACTCTGGGCCGACGATCCTGACCAAGCTATCCCTCGTTTTGGGGGCCATTATTGGCGACGCCCTCTCGTCCAATATTACCTATCTAGGTAGCTATTGATCATTTGTTGTGACTTGCTGTGTTTTGTGGCGCAGTTTGAGACAATTTCCTGCCCAAACAGGTAATGATGTTGACCCTTCTGTCAAAGATCTATCAAACGGATAAAAATGGATTACTCCATTGAGGATGCGTCTCATAGCTCCTAAGGTCACTCAGCCCCATGAGGCTTGGGGCCTTGAAGCTCAAGGTAGCTTGTCTTGCCGGGAGATGTTGACGGGTCCGACTCCTCCAACTCCAACGTCGGGTCAACTGTTTCTTCCTTTCTGTTCTGTAACTCTTTTATTTATTGATTCTTTTATATCTCCCATTTTCAAGAATTCGAGCCAAAGATGTTCAAGAGCTTCGCTGCTAATGCTCAACTCCTCCCTTATGTTATCGCTGCCGGCCGGCACAGCCTTGTTTAATCAGTGAAGCGAGGACAAGCTGGAGAGCTGGAGCGCTGGAGAGGGGAGTTTATTCTCCATGAGCGTCTCGACGGTGCCAACTGGCTATCCGCCAGGGTGGAAATCTGACTATGATGGCGAAACCGAAAGATGGTTCTATATACATATACCGACGGGCGTGAGGCAATATCACTTTCCAAAAGCTGGCGATGAGATAGAGCTCGCTGCAGCTCTGACAAGGTCGAAGTCCGACAGAGAAGCAAAGCTGCAGGAGGCCAACAAAGCTGCAGTGTCGAAGAACTCAACAAATGCTATTCTTTCGAGTACGAGTGCATCTCAGGCTACTGTAGGAGCGAGCAAGCAGCAACAGTCCTTTCCGCAGCAGACACAGATTGTAGCTCCGATTTCGAATGCGCAGCAGCGAAATACTTCTAGTGCTTCAAATCCAAAGCCGATCACAGCTCAATCTAATACTGGATCTCCTATACAGCAACAACCTATAAGACAGGCGACCACTTCCGTACCACCTCCTGGTATACAGCAGCAAAACATGCAGAGCACTGCTTATCAGGCTTTTGTCCCTATCCAAGAGCATGCCCAGCCTCCTATACAACAGCAAAGCACACAGAACATTGGCTACCAAGCCTTCGTCCCGAGCCAACAACAACAACAATATGATCAAGCGCCGAATCAGACTTTTGTTCATCCATCCAGTCCGCAACATCAGGCTTTATCGACATCCGGGTATCAACTTCCTGTCATGACACAGCAACTAATCGGTCATAATACAGCGCCTCACTCTATTAATCAGTCTCCTGCAGCGAGCATTTCAGGTCGGCCGCAGAGTATCGCCAGTTCGAAAGGGTCAGTACATAGCCCTGCTGGCGAATATAGGTCTTATTATTCCCAAACAACGGCCGGCTCGCCAATTTCTTATGCGGCACTGTCTCCAGCAATTCCATCGAAAGATTCAGATCCCCAGCATGTGGCTGTGGCTCTTCACCCGAAGCAGGCGATACAACAAAATAATTCTACCCCTGCTCGGTATAATAGTGCAGATGACGTTATTTCTGTTAGAATTCAGATCTTGTCCCTTCCCGATCATGACCGAGAAACTATGATCAGAAATCTCCGGAATTTAGCTCGCATATACCCTGATGTCACGTTCCTTCGGTTTGTGGACCCTTCTATCGACTTACCACTCCCCAATCCCTCCGATTTTCCGTATACCGACCCAGCATCGACCCAAACTTACGTGCCTCCTGCTCCTTCAACTTATGGGGCGTCGCGAAGAGCATCGGAGCCAGCAATGGATCATCATCACGAAACGGGAATGGATAGGTCATCTTCAATATCGCGAGATGAGCGAGTACCAACTGTCCACGCCAGCCAATATGTTGGCCCAGTGTATTCCTGTATCGCACCCTCTCGGGAATCGTTGCTTCCCCATCGTCCTCGTCGAACTCCAACATCGCCGTCTGAGTTTATTAACGGTGTGGGCGCTCCTTCGTCTGGATCTGCGTTAGATTTGCACTCTAATTACGCAGCTGCCGCATCGACGGATTCGCTTCATGATAATCTGTCAAATATCCAAGTGCCACTGGTTATGTCTCAGGCTCTAAGTCCTGATTTGAATCAGCAAGGGGCACCTTCTGGACATATATCTCACAGCTTACCAAGAGGAATGGAGCTTGTTCATGTTAGCGATGGTCCGATGATTACCACTAAAGATATCCATGGCCCTTCGTTGTCCAGGGGCATGCCTATAGCAGATACACCCCTCAACCCGGGTCAAAAGGTTGAGCAGTCACCAGCGCACGTCCAGAGTTCTCACGCCATGACCGTCAATAATATGTCTCACCTGGTCTCGCAGGCGACTCAGCAAATCAATTCTAGGGCTTCTTGGGAGAAAACTATTCAGGAAGGAAGAGAGCTTCGAGAAGGAAACACAAGTTCAACAGAATCACTAGAAGGAGTAGCTCTTCCACCCGCCTCTGCTAGTGCATTGAGGCAAGGAAGTATCGCCAGGAAGCCTTTGGCGAAACATATCTCATCCCAATCGGTTCATCAGCAGCAATCTTCCTCTCAGCCAGCTATTGAACGTTCCGGGCCTCACAATCGCCAACAAGACCCTTTAAAAAACCTGGAACCAAAAAGCCTCGCAACAATACTTCCACATTCAAATCCAACAGGAGGTCCTACTCCTACCCGCTCACCCAGCTCTCGAAGTGTGGCATCTAAGTTGACAATCTCGTCACAAAATGGTTCTGCATCCTGGCCAGCCAGTATTCATGGTTTTAGCAGTCGAACTCTCCCAAACCAACTATATGAGCGTCAGCAATCTTCTCCTCCAATACGCTTGCAGGCTCCCTCCCTGCAGCCCCAGCAGCCGTTAAACCAACAGTACCCTTTTTCGCATCAAGTTTTGAAAACCCCAGCTCATACTTCAGAGACGTCTAACTTACCACCCCAACAAATCCACGCTGTGACGACAGTAAATCAGGCTCCGATTGCAATTGCTACCCAACAACCATCGCAAGACCAAGCCGAGAGCGGACGAGTAGAGTTTGTTCGGTTGAATCAAATAATCAAGGAGCAAACCGAACAACTACTCCTGCTCTATCGACAAAATCTGCAGAATTTGCAGACTCTACAGAGTCAGCAAATCACAATCCCAGCACAGCAAAATGGACAACAGCCTCAAAGCCCTGTTCGAAAAGAACTTGTGCAGCAGAATAATAACCAAATTGGAGTGCCTTTTGAGCAAGCTCGGAGTGCGCCGAATCCGCAAGGTGTTCCAGCCACGCCCATCAGTCCTCCAGATTCTCTTGTGTCTGTGCAACACACGCTATCTATGCCGATGACTGCTTTTGAGACTGTAATGAGCCAGTCAAGTGGAAAGGGGGAAGTTGTAGAGAAAACCACAGAAGTTACAGAGCATGCTTGTGATATATCCACAGAGCAGTTGAAGAAGAATTCAGTTCAAACGACTGGTCGGCCAACCGTGAAGCCCAAGCCAAGTCTCGAGATAACTGAGCAGAGCAGTAATGCTTCTCGATCACCATCCAAGCCACAGAACGGTGTGAAAAATACTCCTGGGGGACAAGACACGAGTGTAGTTGTGCGATCAGTTCCACGGCAAGCACAAAATAGACCCCAACAGCAACAACCTCAAGTTCGTAAGCTAGCACCTCAGCAACGACAGCAGCAGTCCAATGCGGTACCAGGACCGCAACCAGGACCTCTTCAGCAAAGCCAATCTCGGCTAAGCACGCAACAGAACAATGTTCAAAGTCCCTCCAAACATTTGCTGGCTCAACAGCCTCAAGCACAGCCTCGTCCTGGGCCTCAAGGCCGTCTAAATAAGGTACCTCAAAGAAAACCAATCCTTTGCCAAAACCAAGCCCGGGAAACCTCGTACTCCCAGGGGCAAAGCCCGCAGGTAAGCTCTCTCCACACAGCGCATAAACCTGGTAGGACTCTTACACATATATCCGCAGGAGCAAGCCGAGTCCGATCTCCACAGCTACTTAGCACACATGGAGGCTCGCCACGTCGACGCCGGCATGTCGCCGCCCGACCAGAAGCCAGAGCCGAACTACCCGTATTATTCGGAATCCTCCGTCTCCGATACGACGCCTGGGACCTTCCAGCAGGCGTATTTCGACACAGCGACTCTGCGGGGGGATTACGTTGCTGGGCCCGAAGAGCGCGACGCGGCTGTGTGCGTCAATTCCTCAGCCGAGATTTCGGGAGATGAGTCGGCCGCACGTCCTGGAGGGCAATGGGTCGAGCAAGCGTCCGCTGAGGATGAAGCCTCGCAGGAACAGGAGTATTATGAAGGCGATCAGGACTTCTTTATCGACCAGGATGTAGGCGTGGAGCAGCCGACGGAGGTCAGTGGCGATGTGAACATCGAGCCGAGCGAGATCGTACAACTCGATGGCACAGGCGGTTTCGAGTCGCGGTATACCGAGCCTGCTGCTGATGGGTTCTGCACCGTTGATACGAGTGGTGTCGCGCAGGAGCAGTTCTTCGCGATCGACGACTCGGCGCGGGAGGATGGGAGCGCTGGAGTCGGTGTACACGCCGAAATTGAGGGAGCATACCCAGCCGACAACGCGATGGTCAAGAATACGGAATTGGCCTCTGGTGGCGATGGCGATGCCTGGAATATGCAGAATTATAACCGTTATGCTGAGCAGCAGGAGGACGGGTATGGGCAGGAGAAGGAGGAGGATCTGGCGTACCTGATGGAGGATGAGGGGATGGATGACGGTGGCGTATATGAAGAGGAGTATGCTGAGGAAGAAGAGGTGGGGGATGAGGAGGGTTACGGTGATGATGATGGGAATTGGTAGGAGTTGTGCATGAAGGCACGAACATAGCGCTGGCTTAGCGTGTACATTTGTCGACAAGGAGGGTCATTGAAGAGGGCATGATATGACACAGACGGCGCAGACATCCTTAGTATATACCCATGAGATGCAATATACCCACGATTTTAATAATGAGCTTCTGCTGTTCTGCTCGCTTCCATCTCATAATTCCTGCTATCCGTCCATTGGAATCCAGCTATACGACGTCTCCTGTTTGAAAGCATGAATTACACTATAACGACGTACAGAAAAGGTATATATATGCATAGCCATGACAAGCACGAATCAGAAATCCTCAACCAAGCAATACCATAACACCCTCAAACGCCCTTCCTTCCCTATGTCCAATGTTCATCATGACAAGGACTCAACAGGCAATTTCTCCCTACCCCCTCGCCAGCGGGCTCCCCACCTTCGGCGCCCACTGCAGGCTCTTCCTCCTCGCCAACAGCAGTCTCTGCATGAGCACCTCACTATTTCCCCCCGTGACCGCATTCCCCGCCCCCATCCCCGCCCCGCGCCCCTCCTCCCCACCAACTCTCTTCGCCGGCACCGTCCGCACAGCCAGCTCCTCCCGCTCTCTTCCTGCAAAATACGGCGTCTCCTCCACGCCCCCCATCTCATCCAGGACATGTTCCGCATACGCACTCACCGCCTCCGGCGCCGGCGTCACCGGCAGCGGGCTCAGCTCCGCGAGACTGTAGTCGTGCATGTCCGTGTCCACGTCCCTGGCTGCTCTCGGCGTGGCGTCGTTTTCGTAGTTCTCGCTGCGCGGGCTGCGCACCCACTGCGTGCTCTGCCGCCGTCCAATGCGCACCGCCTGCGTCGTGGCCGGGACCGCGTGGTGTTCCTTGACCGGTGAGCGTCCGGGAGTCGATACCAGAGTGCCGTTGAGATTGGCGAGGGCGCGCGGCTCCATGGATTTGCGGCGACGGTGTCCGCCGCGCGGGACCAGCGCGGTGTCGATGGCATAGGCGCTCTCCTCGAGCCATTGATTCGTGCGTTCACAGCTGTATCTGTTAGATTCATTGCACATTTCCGTGGTATATTGTAGAGAAATAGACGTACTCAAGGACCCATCCGACGCCAACACAAAGCACAACACCCTTGCTCTCCCGAACCTTCTCGAGCGTCCTCTTGCCACCGTCTTTGAAGACAACATGTGTGATACCCACTTTGGCCGATTCGGCGGAATCAGGGCTCAGGATCCCGCCTGGTGTATTTGCAGCGTTTGGGTTCCAGCCCCAGGTCTTGACGCATTTGGCACCCATTTGACCAAGGAGCTCGACGAAGACTGCGCTGGCATCGGCGCCTTCGCTGGTGTGCACATCGACATACACTACTGCACCTCTGAGGATCTTGTCGTTAAAATCACGACGAGGGGTACGCGTTGGGGTTGCTGTTGTAGACCAGTTGTTGTCGGTTGCCTTGCCAGGTGTGAAGTGTTCTTGCTGGGCATGAGTATTGGCCGGTGGAGGCGGTGGTGCACGTTGTGCGGTAACGCGAGAGACAGAGGCAGGGCGCTTCCTTGGCGATGGTTTGAGGGGTGATTCGGCTGCTGCGGGCTTGAGAGGGACTTTGGAAACCGTGTGAAAAGTCCTCTCGGTCAGGACTCTGGCAGGTGTGAAGGGCAGCGCTGGACGCCGGAATGATCTTGGAGCGAGAGGTGTAGCTTGATTGTCCAAAACTGGAGTTGGTATGCTCGCAGCTTCTGGGGTTGCAACAATCGTCGGTTGGTTGTCAGACGCAATAGGCTCTTCAGGAACTGTTGGCTCAGCATCAAGAGCCAAGAGTTCTGGATCAATCGGAATGGCATTCTCGTCACCATATTCCTGGCTAGGTTCAGAAACAGCTCGGTCCTCGGCAGCGTAGTTGAGAATGTCTACAATATCTTCCACATCTTTAACATCTTCGTCCTGCTCCTCGATAAGAGACATCTCGTCCGCTTCCGCAGCTAAAGCGAGATCATCGTCATCGAGCTCGGCGGGTGCAAACTCGAGAGCTTCGAGGACGACTTCTTCAGCAGCCAGTTCCGGCTCGAATTCTGCTTCCTCGCGGATTATCATCTCGTCTTCGAAGAAACTGCTTTTGACTGGCGATTGCTCAACATCTTGCTCGTCGACTTGAGGAATTTCAGCTGGCAGTAATGCTTCCTCGACGATCTCTTCCTCGACAATTTCGGGTCGTGACGGTGTCGGGGGCATCCAATCGCTCAACTGCCTGGCAAGAGGTGTGAAACCAATTGGTGCGACCTTGTCATTTGCGGACGGTGTCTTTGAACCAAAAGAGAATGGATGTGGTGTAGAAAGCTTAGCGAAGTCCTTGGATGACATCTTCAAGGCGCTCAAAGGAGCAGGGCTATATAGCGGAGATGCAGAGGCCAATTCATCCTCTGAATCTGAGTCCTGGAATGGATCTTCTTGTTCTGGACGAAGGCCGAAACTGCCACTGCTGTACCTGGGTGGAGAGTTGGTTGGAGTGGTGCTACGAGACTCCTTTTGTGTTATGGTGGCAGTTTCTTCAATATGATCAATCTCCATCTGATAATCAACAGTATCATTGCCTGCAGATTCGCTCTCATCGACCTCTTCCAATAGGACTTCTGGAGTGGCTGAAGCCATAGGAACCTCATCGTCTCCTCTCATGGTAGGATCAGCGTGCCTTGGCAACACGGCGGATAGCCGTCCCGGAAATGGCTTGATAGCTGTGAAGTCGGGGGCAGACTGGCTTTTATCAAGCACTCTGGACTCAGTAGCTGGTTTCGCGATGTTACTGAAGGGCAGCCTTCCAGGACGGAAAGAGCTCTTGGTCAAGGTGCGTGGCGTAGTAAATCTGGAAACACTGAAAGTGCTAGGTTTTGGTGTCGCACCAAACAGGCTAGAGGAGGATGTTGAGCGAGTTGGCGATCCTCCAGCCGAGACTTTTGTTGGTGATGGTGGCCGTCTTGCTGGTGATTGCAGCAACGAGGCTTTGAATGGCGAGGCTGTAGATGCAGATGGAGGCGCCATTGACATTTTGAAAGGTGGCTGCATGAGGGAATCGCCAAGCACCACCCTCTTCGGAGATTCCTTCATGGTACTCTTCCAAGGGCTCTGGGGCATGCGTCGAGCCGGACTTCCCATAATCGAAGCGCCGAGATCTTGTGTTGTAGAGGTTCGATTCACAACAATAGACGTTGTGAAATTGAGTTTCTTAGAAGCATCGAGTACGCTTGCTGAAGCTTTGAATGGACTCTTGGTGAGTGGTCGCATGGGTGTCTTCTCCATGGTAGCCAGCTCATCGTCAGAACCGGCGTCCTTTGCTGTAGCTACCTGAGTCGGCTTCTTTGGACTGAGCGGAGACTTCGGCTTGAGTTGCTCTGGGTCTTCCGTCAATTTTGCACGGCCTCGCGTCACTCGAGTTGCAGCAGCCGGTTTCCGCACAGGCTTGGCCCTCAATCCCGTTGCAGCTTCGGTTTCTTTGGCTTTTCCCTTGGATGTCGCTGGTATAACATTCTCCTTATCCGGCTCGTGGGTATCCTCGAACTTAACGGACTTGACGGACTTCTTTGGCGCTGCTACAGGCTTTGTGACGGTAGCTGTTCGACCTCTCACAATCCTCTTTGGTGGCTCCGGCGCAAGCGGCGCTGGCTCTTCAGCAACCTCCACTTTCCTGGCTCTTCCTCTTGTCCTTGCAGGTTCTGGTGCTAGTGCTGATGCTAGAATGGTCGATTGTGCCTCCTCCACGGCTTTCTTCGGTCTTCCTCTGGTCTTCGGTTGGACTGGCATCTCCTCGACTGCTTTCTCCATTGCTGCTTCCGGTTGTACGACAGCAGCTTTTCTCGGGCGTCCTCTTGTAGTCCTCGGTTTCTCTGGCTCAGGAGCTACTACTATCTCTTCCGCAGTTTCATCATTATTCTCGCTCGCAAGGTCGTCCGCCCTCGTTCTCCGCTTGGTCATCGTCGGAGGCATTGTTCGCGTGGCCTTCGCTTTCGCAGCGGCAGTCGCAACCTTGATGCCATTCTCAGCTGGCGTCTTTGACTTCGCAGCCGCTCGGGCGCGGGTCACGCGTTTGGGCGGCGATGTGTCGATATCCATATTGTTTTGTTTTGTTTTGGTGAGTAGTTGCGAAATTATTGCGATGAGAAAATCATTGGTGTTGTTGTTGTTGTAGTCGTCGATAGTCAACAATGAGATTGTTATGGCTATGGCGTCTTGGTTGGTGGTGGTTGTTTTGGGCCAGGTTGGCGTGGCAACGCCAGCAGAACCAATCATTCAGGGCAATGCCATCTTACAAGTTGCAACTCCATGTTATGAGCATCAAAAGGTCTCTGGCGCTAAAATGGCGGAAAACCATCATCATCTCTAATTAAATCGGTTCACATAATTGACTAATTATTAGACTTAATAACGAGAGAAGTAAAGCTGTTTAAAATTATTTAAATCCTCGTCTGTAAATTTAATAAAACAGCGAAGTAAAACTGTAAAAATATCTAATCTTCTGATGGTTATAGGGGCCTTCTTAATTCTTAGGGAGAACAAACCCCCCTAATTAAATTAAATATTGTCCTTAAATAATAGCTATCAGTAGTGCTGATACAGAAATATGGGGGGGGATTTCGAACAAATGGATAGGAAGAAACGGGCAATTGCAGTCACGCAGAGTCGTCTCACCTCGGATGCTGCTACATCCAGCTTTTGCGTATTTGGGGCTTGCATCTGGGTCGTCTTACAACTTCTCCTTTTGGGAGCAAAGGGGGAACTCTGCTCTTCAGATCATTCAACGTTGCAACAGGCCAATTACCAAAATGCCTCATAGTGACGACGACATGTCCTGCCTCACTTCGACGCATATATCTAGTGGGTCGACTCAAGCATGTATGGTGGCAAGTGCGGAGGGGTTGATGGCTGCATTCGTGCTAACGCAGGCTGTTTTCCCTGGAAAACGACGCTATCCGCTGTTATAGGAACACACGTTGAAGGATACGAGCAATTTCAGAGGCTAGGCTACGTGGTCAATTTCCTTAAAGGGACAATTTTGCGAGCTCGTGGTATGCTAATCACTGCCTCGTTAGTTGAGCACGGAAGAGGACGAGGTGAAGTATACACTTTAGCACTTCTAGCCGTATAGAGCGTGAAGACAAGCTTGGCATTTAAGGCCGCATTTTAAGGAAAGAGCACTCGCGAGTTCCGGCTAATTAAGAGATCGGAGCAGCCGTCAGAATCTATGTAAGCTCTTTCATTCCGTTCCAAAAATCCTCGTTCTTAAGACCATCTTCCCACTTAGTGTCCTACTTTGTTTCAACATGGTGACCGTGAACACGAATAATGTTGAATTCTACAACCCCAATCTCCCATTAAAGCCCTCGAATATACGGCTGACGAGGTTAGTAATGGACAAGCAGCGACCGCCTCTTCAACCTATTAAATTGCAACCTGTAACATTATTGCGGAGATCGCAAAACAGAGGACGTGGAACCCTAAGAGGGGATCAAGGTATGACTAGACCTTCTATAAGTGAATATAATTAACATAGCAATCATAGCGAACTAAAATGATGACTTAACTTTGCAGATAACGATTGGTTAGATGACTCTCTTCCATCTTTTGACGAGTTGTTTCGTCCTCTTAAGGATGGAGACATCCCTTAAGTACCTCCTTAAAATCACGAGCCCCTCTATGGTTTGAAGCACTAACTGTTTAAGGGGGGGCTGCCTACCCACTAATCCCACAACCTTAAGGGGTAATACCTAAGGTAGGTTTTGTAGCTCACCCCTATAATAGCGCAGACCTTACTAATTCTACGCAGAAGAGCCCCTAATTATCAAAGACGAAACTAAGGACGAAACTAAGGATGAAGCTAAGGCTAAAGTACGATTGCGGAACGTTTATAACGAATTGCAACCCGGCAAGTGTGCAATCGTCGTCGAATATCGAATCAGGTATAATAGCACCTTCAAATTTACAACCATATTTAAAGAGTAAACAGGATTCAGGCCCACCAACAACGTGGAGTCCAATGAGACCGGCTCGGGTAAAGAATCTTTAGAGATTATTGGTAAAAATATTAGTGAACCGTGCATGGCATTGACGATAGGACTTCATGCTGATATAAGCCAGGTCCTGCGATTATAGTCTCCGATGTTGGCACAAAGCAAGTGGCGAAAGTACCGCGAAGCAGTTGTCGCAGAAACGCAAGGCGTTCTTTCCAGCAATACGTCAAAAGTGAGAATCTGTGGGTAAGCGGTATATTGGGAGATCTTGCTGGCATCCTCGAGTCGAGCAGACAGCAGATTAAATCGCTCAAAGCCATAGAAGATTAACTAATTTCAGCTCAAGAATTTATTATGGACTATTGAGTTAAGGAGAAGAAGGTCACGCGACGTTTGGAGAAATCTGAGTACTTGAGATTAGTAAGAATATTATGGTTCTAGAGATTTTGAGTGGGTGGATGAAGTTATTAAAATAGTATTCCATGTCAACTATATAACATAGCTCTCGTGGGCCCGTCTTATCTAGAACCTTCTCTCTATTAGTCCTAGCAATTTATGCCATTTACACAACTGCTTGAACTCAGTTTATCCCCGATCGATCTCGCAACGCCTAGATTAAGTTCACATTAGATTAAGCAGAGCCAGACGCTAACAAATACGAAATGAACCGTTAAGGAAGATTTATCATTATGGATTACTGAAGAGTGATCATGCTTATAATATCTTCTAGAACTCAAAAGAATGACGAGCCTGATTCTTAAATAAAGAGCGACATATTGGGAGGTTGGGTGGGTTAAAGCTTCTGATCAAGAGTCTGATATAAGAGAAGTTAACAATTGCACCACAGCCTCGTGCCCTTGTATAATCCCTAACCACAGCGGCGTCCGCCAGTATAAAGTATCCTCCGAGTCGGCGGCCACGTTGTACCGCTCGACGAGCAGCCGCACCACGGCCTCGTGCCCTCCCCTAGCCGACCTCGACAGCGGCGTCTGCCCGTTCCTATCCTGCAACAAGAGTTTTCAAGTTGAGATATAGGATTGAGGAGCCTTCTCCACTCCTTTCACGCCTCTCACAAATCCATATAATAGTACCTCGTCGCCTGATCATACTCCATCAGCACCTCTGCCGTCATCTCCTTCACCTTACACACTCCCTGCCTCTCCACAAACAGCTCATACGCCGCGGTCATAATACTAGGCGCAACCGCCGCACAGACAAATTGTCTATCCTCGCCCAAAGACAGATTTCCTTGCCCAGCAGCCCTGGCATCGGAAGCTGGCTTGGAGTCAAAATCTGCGGCGGACGCTGGCGACATGATCATGGCGATATCGCCGTTTTTCATATCAATTTTGGAGATGGAGGGGGCGAGCCGAACGAACATGCCCGGTTTGATGCGCTGTTGGAACGGTGGTTTCGCGCTTGGTTTGGGTTTGTGAGACTCGGAAATGTTGTCTTCATCTGCATTTCGGGATTGGCTTTGAGAGGCTTGAGTGCGAGAGTCGATGTGCAAGCGCCAGAGCTTCTGGTAGAAAGCAGCGGCTTGCTCCTTACTCACACCTGGGGTCTGCATGCAGCGGGCGATGAATTCAGGCTGTGGGAGTTTGACAAATTGGGGTCCAGTGAGATTCGAGGCCAAAATGGAGGCGTTGATGGTGGGAGTGCCAGACTAAAAGAAGTGTGAGTTCAGGTCGCGCTAAGGACGCTCAAAGGTAAAGAAGACATCAAGCCAGGCTCATAATCAATATTTTGAGCAACAATAGCGTCAAGCGACATAACAGGAGGAACGTACATTCGTTTCAATCCACGCTTTTGCCTTCTCATTACTCCAGCCCGATGGCCCATTCCTATCTTTCCTCCCACCTGTTTTCGGGATCGGCACACGCAGCATTTGCGCATAACGTAACGTGTTCTTCGAATGTGCCGAATCCACAATACTAGGCGCCACGCACGCAACCACGATAGTCTTGCAAGCACGTTGCCCGGCTCCTTGGACATCGAAGACGTGTTTTAGCGTCTGCGTGAGCTTGCTACTACGCCAGGGGATATGCGCTATCTTTGTATTCGCAGTCTTTGCAGACATCTGCTTCAGCCCCAAGAGCGTGCGGCCTCGAATACAATCTTTCAGCACCGAGAGGCTCGTGTTGATGTCTTTAGTCTCGGCTAGACGTTCTTTGTTGTGATACGCTGCGTCGCGGCTGCCTTCGCTGCCTGCAAGGTCTACGAGGAAGAGCTCACCGTCAGCTTTCTCGGGGGCATATTTGTCGACAACGCGGATGCGGAATACGGCGTGTGAGCGTGAGGACTGTGGGTTCTTGGCTGTTGGGGCTGAGGTGCGGAGCTGCGAGCTGGTATGAATGAGCGAGAGGAGTTCGGCAGCCGTGGTTGGGGATGCCTCGCGCACGCCGACGAGCTGCATGGTTCCAAAGGAGTCCTCCATGATACTGAAGATGCGGCGGTTGTCCAGCAGGTCTGACCATATTTCTCAGCACAGCACGCAATCAAAAGGTCAAGAGCCAACCCAAAATCCGAACAAGATTGTGAATGAAATCAGAAATAACGCACCATAAGCCTTATTCCCGAGAATCTCAAAACAACAAACGAAGAGCTCACGATCTTCGACCGCCGCCATAGCCATCATATCTCGCACTACCAGCTCACTAATCCCCGCCACTGTGAATGTCTTGCCTGACCCAGTTTGCCCGTATGCAAAGAGTGTGCTCACTCCTCCAGCCCAGACCCACGGCACCAATTCCTGCGCGACGTCCGCGTATAGGCGTTCCGTTGGCGTGTTTGCATCATACACGCGATCAAGGTCGAATTCAAATTTCTTCAAATGCGATAATATCAGCAAGGCCGCCTCAAAAGTCAAAAACTTCAAAGTTGAATTAAAGACACGAAGGAAGAAGATGTTATTTTCCCTTCATTTGTAGACAGTTTTGAGGATGAAAGTCGAGGTAAACAGGAATGAATATCAGAAATGGAAATTAGACTGACATTGGCATCCGGCGCACCATTGACTTTCCTCCTTGGCTCGAAGAGGGTAGCCTGCGAAGGCGCCGTTACCACAACGCCAGCAATATGCCCTGCTTCCTCTTCGTCGACGGACAACGGTCGGATACGGGTGCATATCGTTGTATCTGATTCCGAGGCGCTATTTGCGGCTGAGGATGTTAAGAGCGGGTCCGCTGTGTTCAACGATCCAGATACGAGGTCGCGAAAGAAGTTGAGATTTTCGAAGTAAATTGATGCCATGGTATATCATGGAATAATATGCTTACTTTGGAGATATAATACTGATTGTGAAGGGAATGAGAGGTGGGAATATGAGCTTTGAAGAAGTTATATTAACGCCGCTGTTTAGGCAACAGGATTCGGTTTCGGGGGTACCTTAGCGAGCGCCATGGCCCTTGGCAATCTGTGTTGAATAAAGAGGGTTTGATGCCCGTAGGCATCTGGGCCTTCTTACTTTGGAGAATGCATGAGAATCTTTGCCTCCGTGCATAGAAGTTTCCATGCATCAAACACGGGCCTTTGAGCCTTTATTTCTAGCTCTCTATACTATGAGAGCCCTATTCTAGATTAGATAGTTTTACAATCAAGCACTTTACGCATCATATTTCTACAATCTGAAGTAATTTGTGAAAATATATTCCTGAGATGCTCCTTTGTACTCATTGCAGAAGATGACGAAATGAGATGAGAGAAAAGGAATTTAAAGAAAGATTTATATTCGGGGATGCGATGTCAATTTGTCAAAATGGAAATGGTGACAATTGCATGTTGGCATAGGAAGTGAAAGGGGATGACAGAAGAGAGGAACAAGGAGAAGACGGTGAATGGCAAGTTCACCAACTGTATGGGGGGGCTTGGACGGATGAAAATTGACAAGGCTGGAAGTTGAAGACGGATTCTGAAGTGTTAAAAGTGGAGGAGGCGCGGCTGAAAGCCATGGTAAGGCAGGAGAATTCTCAAAAAGACATCGAAAAGTTCAGGACTTCGACAACAGAGATCCCGCTGATTGGAGTACCTCATTCTTCCGCACCATAGAATCAGATCACTAGGGATCAGGAAATAAGGCAATAACCATGCATTTCCAAACCAGGTATTCCCCGATGTAATTATATTCCCTTTCTTGAAGCAACGAGCGTCGATGATGGATCTTTCGTATGGAAGGGGTTTCAAGCAGGCAAATGGCGCCGTTTGAAATCGACCACATATTGCAGCATTGAGGCAAAGCGCATGTTCACCAAGTGGGAAGAATACGAAGATGACGAGGAGGGAATGGCCACTGACCGGGAATTTGCTCAAATCGTCAGTGAGCTCGTTGGCAGCGTATGCCGGCGGATGGAAGAGACAGCAAGCCTCAGCGAGGTTGAGAAACAGTACGTAGCTAGTGTTTTAATGAAATTTGCAATATCTACTAATTGGATGACTTTCAGTGCATTCCTCGTCTCAGCGTATCAGACCAGTCACCGATTTATCTATGCTTATTTTTTGGCTCGAGGAGCATGTCCGCCAGGAAAATTCAAAGATACAAGATTTAATACGTCCAAATGGCAAAGCCGAATGGCATTGATATATTTTCTTTTGCTGAGGTCAATTTCAAGTTTACACTCCCTAGTTTATTACAATTCTACACATCTTCTAACTTGACACGTTTTTGACCTGTGCTTTGAACCTATATGTGTTAGAAATAATCATTATATTCCTATCGCGCACTCTTTTGCCACTTAATCGCTTCTGAGAAATCACCGACAGTGTTTTCCGTTTAAAAGAATCCAAAGAAGACCTTATATGCCGGAACTCTTTAGGTCTAGAGCAGCTTCATGAAAAATTGCTCTACTCTAAAAATATAACGCATTAACTTCCGGGATAGGCCGAATGATAAGTTTGCAAGATTGTGCAATTCATAATCCGCTATAGTTATAGGATCTGCTGTTGCTGTACGAACTGTCGAAGGTGGACTTTATTATGGCATTCTATACTTTCCATCGAGAAGAGACCGCTGATCAGCCGTGCCTTCGCTCGATATCCGATCAACATAATCACTTGAGGGCAGTGTGACCAAGAAAGGTTATCGCGAAAGATGGCATAAGGGCGACGGTTCTCTTGGAGGAGTATCTCATGGCGTCGTTTGCGCAAATCATGTACTAGCACGACCTTAACGTACCAGCACAATGAGATCCAAGCGCCATTCCTTGTACTTTAGTACTAGCATGGGCAATTTAGGTACTAGCACCGGCTGAGGTTGGCCCACGAGACCAGGCCTATTCCTTGAACTAGTACAATATAATAAGACTAACAACAGGGATAATTGCATCTCGAGGCGATGGACGTCTATGAGGTAGATCTTCTTCACAGGGGCGATGTAAAGCGAAATGATAGATATAGATAATAGAACCATGGCGACCGAGCTTGATTCCTTCCAAGTCAAGGTATAAGGAGGGAGGATCGACGGGGAGGTTGGTGAAGTTAACGAGGAGAGATAGAAGTCCAGGCATAGAATCCACGACTTCTATATCGGTTTGGGATAATACGATTGACATAATGATTAAGAGGAGGGAAGGTACCAAAGACGACCAAGACTAGTTTATGGAACTCGATAAGCATGGGCAGCTTGGGGGAGTTAGATGGTAAACCACTCGTCGAGACGATTGTGGAGTTGTTTCATGCGACCACTCTCACTTATACATGTGGTTGTAATCTGACCAATCATATATATTTTTCGACGTTCTATTCAGGTGAACTTTCATGCCTCCAACCCCCAAAATCCCCCCCCAAATGCATCATTGATCACGGTCAAGTTGATCCAAACTTTTTGCTCTTGCCTCTGGAAGACCGCATGGACTTCCGGCAAGTTTTGGCTCAAATTAATTATTATATGTGCAAGCGGAAATATAAATATGCGATGGCTAGTAATGAAGTCGAATGCACCGCTATATATCGCGTAGATCAACTGGCTTGTCGCTATGGGCACAAAGGCAGACTGACACCAGCGAGGAGGAGGAAGAAGAAGAAGAAGAGAAGGTGAAGATTACGCAAGGTCTCGGAAAGGGTAGACGGATATTATAAGGGCAAATATTATAAGGGCCAATTCTCTTTTACGACTTAGACTTTGGTTCCTGAAGCCTGATGCCGTGCACCATCTCCACGTGATTCTTAAAATGCATCACGCTGTTGAGAACCAGCCCCTCGGTCTTGCAGACTGGATGGCGACAGGCCACTGTTTCTGCAGGCTCCTTGCGCAAGTGGCTCTCAACGTGGTCCATCATCTTCGCAGGACGGGAGAATGTCGGTTCAGGTGACTTCCCAATACAATAGATGCATTAAGTCTTCTTGCAGATGAGAGGAAACAAAGCTGGATTCAGAGTAGCTTCCTTAACATCTATGCATGAATCTTCACCGGAGGAGTTCGCGCTAGAGGCCTCGATTTTAATGATTAAACGTGGGTCTGGCAGTGGGATCTCCTGCCGAGAGCATAGCTCTACCGAAAGATGAACTGCATGAATGCGACGACGGACAATATCGTGTGGGGTGAGATCCTTCCGGAAGTCACACATGACCTCCTGTAGTCGTGCCCTCTCCATTAGTTGATACTCAATAACAGGCGCTACATACTCATTAGTTTATATTTGGTTCAGTTGCCTCTCTAGCTCTTCATTATGAATGTGGTAGAAGTACTGCCGACGATATGCCTTCCTGAGATCATCCTCGCGTTTTTTTCTCATGCTATTTATCTTCGCGACGAGTTTGGTGTAGTCCTTCCCTACGTCGGTCCCTGCAGCCTGTTTTATAAACCCGTAGCGCTGTCGAATCTTGTGGTTAAGGCTTGCTTTGTCTTGTTCGAGCCGGCTAATCTTTCGGTCTGGAGGAAGAGCATTCCGAATGTGTTTCGGCACGCGGAGATGCAACGCAGGAACACCATCATCTTTCCCTTATCGCACTTTCTAAGCGCTTCCTTCCAACTCGCTTCCCTCATGTGTGAAGAGAACCTAGCAGGAGATTAGCCTTGGCTGGAGGACTATGAATGCTCTACTATACCGCTGCCATTTTTTCGTTATGTTATAGATGTTATCTTTCGTCATATCCGCATCTCTCTAAGGTAGAGAACGTGCCGCATTCAGCGTCTTATGAAGAGCTTGGTATTAGTCGGGGATATGCTTCTCCCTCTCGCAATCTTTGTTTCTTTCGGTGAGATGTCTCGTAAGCGCAGCTATAGCGTCGTAAGGTTGCTGCCTAGCGTCTGCGATTGCCATTCTGCTAGCGGAGGGTGTAGTTTATTGAGTGCAAGGCGATACCGAGTACAGGACGACAGTTGAATGCCGGCGGAATATATACTTTTCTTGATAGCGCTGAAATGGTAACAAGAAGAATGAAGCCGGGGTACTGCCGCCTTTTTAAAGGGATTGGGGCCAGCCATATCTGGAGGCCAGCTATTTCTAGATGCCAGGGTGACCAGAGGATCCGAAATCAGGAACCAGAAAGTCGTCCTGCGTATTGGATTATGGATCGTCAATCAAACTAGGCTAGCGATAATGCATGTGATAAAGTTGCACCGCAGAGTGCCGAAAGTAGCAGCCCAAACACCACTACCTAGACTTAAGGAGGAATTCAATTTAATTTTGTTCTTAAACAAAACGTTAATAGGAAAAGATAATATCCATTATGAATTTAACCTAAAGGACTTTACTATTCATTATCATACAAGAATCTAAAAATACATGCATCTCCAACTCTTTGGATCTGTTCTGCATGCCCCATTGCGTCCCTATCTCTACCATAACCCCCCGACCATATACAGCATCGAAGCAAAACAACCCAAACAAGACGCCGCTCCGCGCCCCTTCCCTTCCCAACCTGCCAAACAACAGGATCTCCCCTCATCGCGAAAAGAACGTCCTAAACCACCATCAGCCCCGTCACCAGGGCCAGCCCGACCCCCAAGACCCCCCAACCAACCCGCAGCGTCCCCGCCACACCCTCCGTGGCCGAGACCTCCGCGATCTTAAAGGCCGGATCATAGTTATTCGGCACTGTGGCATTGAGGCTCCCGTTCCAGCAGTACCTGTTGAAGCAGGTCTGGCAGGCGTCCGGGACGGTCGTGCCCGTCTTGAAGAAGCTGCGGCTGAGGATCGCACAGGCGACGCAGGTGGGCCACTCGGCGTCGAGCGTGCCGTTGCCCAGCGTGGCGACGTCGTAGCCGTTGCGGATGATGAGGTTGCGCTGGGTGGTGTTGTAGGCGGGGTCGAAGGTGGAGACGTTGGAGTGCGTGATGTAGGGCGCGTTGGGGACGTAGACGATGAGCGGCGACAGGGAGGAGGTGTTGGTGGCGTTGCAGCCGAAGAAGGTGGGGTGCTGGTTCAGGCCGAGGTTGACCATCGTGTTGACGTCGGGGATGGCGGGGAAGGCCGTGTGGTTCTGGATGGTGTCGTTGAGCGAGCGCTCGTAGGTGGCGACCAGGGCGGTGCCGTTGGGCCAGATGTAGGTCGTGTCGGCCGAGGAGTCGACGGCGAAGATGACGTCGACGGAGCGGAAGGGTTGGATGAGTGGGTTCAGGGGAATGTTTTGAAGGTCCTCGCCGCCGTCGACCAGCGAGAGCTCTTCGACAAAAGCGTCCCGATTAGTTGCGTTATTAAAGTGGTAAAATGGATTGGGCTGGTATTGTGCGATGTCGTTGTTATCATTTCCGATGTCTTTGAGGACAGAAGTCAAGGCATCGGTAAGGATGCTAGAGGTAGTCCCATTGATCTGGAACAGGAATTGGTTAAACAGCGACGAGGAAGTGCCCATAACATAGCCGGCGTTGTCGAAGCCACGGACGCAGGATTCCGATTCAGGGAGAACGCCGGCCTTGAACTTCGAGCCCAGATAGCGGAGGGGTGCGAAGCCGTATGTAGTAGGATCCCAAGAGCCCATCTCAAATGGATTGAACTCGTACAGGGTAGCGTTCAAAGAAATGATGATATCTCCAGGCGATCTCCCGTCCGCAACGAGCAATGGAAACGGTGTCTCTGCATTCGCAAAGTTGTCTTGCAGCGCAATCGATGAAAATGTATACGCCGGTCCCCCATTAGTCGCATTTATGAGCTGATAGCTCAAAGCTCTTCCCCAATAGTCCGTAATCGACGTGTTATAGCCCGCCTTACTCTTCTGATCCACCTGATCATTGATATCGCTGTAATAAGACGCCGTATTCAAAATAGACACCCCGCTCTCCTGCGGCCCCTTAAAAATCGAGTTTTGAAATTGCCACACCGAAGAGCCCGGGCTGCCATCCCGGAGCGCCGTCACGGAGCTGAAGTTATTCGTGAATATCGATCCGACCAGCCACCCGCCGCCCGACAGTCCCGCCAGATACGTCGAGGCCTGCAGCAGCCCGCCAATGCCGCCCTGCTGCGTCGAGTTCACCGTGCGACTGTCCGCGGCGGCCAGGAAGCCGGCGCCGTTCATCAGAGCCCTGTATCCGCCGCCCGACACCGCGATGCCGATATTCGGCAGCGCCGTCGCGTTGGCGCTGTACTTGTCGATGTACGCCGCCGCGTCGAAGCCTGCGATGCCGAGGCGCGAGAGCAGCTCTTTCATCGGCGCGACCGTGTTATTGCGCCGCCGAGACAGCCATTCCGTCTCGTTCGCCGACAGCGAGTCCGCGACGCGGATGGTCGGGCGCTCTGCGGGGCAGGAGACATTGCCCGGCGCGTATCCTCCCGTGGGAGAGTCCGGGAGGGCGCGCTTGATGACTCCTTCGGCGGCTGCGATGGCGACAGCTGCATACTCGTATGCTGATCCGTCGCGAGGGACGACTATTGTTGTTGCTGGGTAATGTCAGCTTGTTGCGCGGAGAGAGAAAACAACGCTTCATATTAATGGATGTTTCGACGTACCGAGACCCAATTCCGCGCAGGCGACGCATGCGACCAGGGCCAATTGAACCTTCATTTCTTAGACGACACTGAGACTCTTACACAGATCGATCCTGTAGAACATGCCCGTCCGGAAGATAGAGCAGAATTTGTACTGTGCGCCTTCGGAGCACGAAGTAGACCTTCCCCAGAGACACCGGATGACGAGGTGACGACGCAGGGGATGTAGGTACCTGGTTAGCAATCGAGGGACGGGTGTAAGGGGCACAGCAGCCATTTAAGCTCCAAGTAGCGGGCCGGGAGCGGGAGTTTCGCATGGTACCCTACATACATAGGTACCTAGGTACCTAGGTACCACTTTCATAATGCAACATTGAAATGAGAATCATCTATAGAGCCTCATTGAAGTACAATATATGCAATATCAATATCTACAACATCATTCTCCTGGTTACAAGCTCTCTCTATTCAAAACCTTTCTATTCAAAAACCATCTCACATCACATCATCTACAGTCTTTCACTAGAATCTGGCACGGTGGCTGAGTTGATATAGCAACGAGATGACGCGGGGCTCAGCCTCCGAAAGCAGCCAAAACCCCATAAATAACCTATTCTAAGCCCCCTGTCTCACTGAGTGTCGTGCCAAATTCTGCTTAAAGACTGCACAGCCACATACATAGTGAGATCTTACCAAGTGGCTTGACAGTAAGCTTACTACATCTCACGCAACTCGAAAGTTTCCGAATCGAGATCGCATCGCGAAGAGACGCAGAGGATGAAGTGCAGACTTTAGTATCTGGGAGGAGCGGGCTTGGCTTCAGTATCCCACAGAACTTGGGGTGATGGTTGACCCACCAACAACGGATTCGATGATGAAGTCGATGCTTTGCGAAGACAGACAAGGAACTTTAGTCTCGGAGCATGTTAAAGGGGTTACAGGGCCATCGACATTTCACCAGAACATCCCTCCTTAACATCTTGACGATCTCGCTCATATTCATCTAGAAAATCCAGTACGATATAGTGCCTAGACACCGCTTATCAAAACATCCCAGCCTCATACGTTCACAGACCAGCCTCCTCCTTGATGACCTCCAGCGCCCTCAACACCTTCTCGTCATCGTATCTCCTGCCGACGAGCTGCAAGCTGATCGGCGCATCCTTCCATCCCTCCACACCAAACTCATCCCACAGCTTCTTGTTATGCGCGTCCTTCTCGTTCCTCGCCTCCCAGGCCTCACCCTGATCCTTCGCCGGATCCACCGTTCCAACCGGGAAGATCACAGCCGGATAGTCCAGAACGTTCCACTGAGCCGTGTAGCCCCAGTACAAGCTCGTGTCGAGCTTTGGCGCCGCGCTGGGTGTCGCGGGGCAGAGGATGACGTCGACGATGCCCTCGTAGTCGGGACCGGTGGCCGTGGCGTTCCAGTGCGCGGCGTGCTCGGCGCGGTACCCGTCACGGCGGGCGCTGGATTTCCAGAGGGAGTGGATGGTGTGGCTCTCGACGTGGGGGTTCTGGTTGATGATGTAGTCGGTCAGGGGGCGGAGAGGCTCGCCCGATTCGGCGCAGGCATTGAGGTCGTCGGCGGCGCCGTCGGCGAAGTACAGGTTTGCCTAGAAACGTCAGCAGAGTGTCTTATTGATGCCTAGCATGGGGACTTACGATGATAGACCATGCCTCATCGTGCTTGTATGGTGTCCAGTCGACGACCTCGACGCTCTCGCTAGCCTTGAGCTTGTCGACAACTTCCTTTAATCCCCTCAGGATCGGTGGGTGTGGCTTCACAACACCATCATCCCAGATAACAGCAACCTTAAGCTTCTTGCCGCCCTTCTTCCAAAGCTGACTCTGGTCCTTCCACTCGAATGGCAACAAGCTTGGCTCAACAAGCCATGGCTTGGCGGCAATGAGGGTCTGAACGAAGACTTTGAGGCCATATAAACTCGTGCTCATTGGTCCGATACATGGAATAATGTGTTCAGCGCCGATCATGGCAGATGACCAGCCACCAACTGGGAGACGGAACGAGGTTGGCTTGAAGCCGTAAATGCCGTTATTGGAGGATGGGGAGCGGATGGAACCGCCAATATCAGTGCCAATGCCGAGAGGAGAGCCTTTGAGGCCAATGAGGGCGCCCTCACCACCTGAGGAGCCACCGCAGGTAAGAGTAGTGTTGAATGGGTTGACGGTGACGCTACAGGTGCGTTAGCCAATGCTTTCCTTGTGGCCTCGTATTATGCATGGCCAATGCCTCAGGATAAAATACTCACCCGAAGATGTTCGAACTGGTCTCCAAGTGCATCAATGTCTGCGGCTCAGTTGTTCTCGCATGGAAGACAGCTCCGGCGTTCCACAGAATCTGGAGGATGTGTGCATCTTCCGCTCCGACCCTGCCAACCCAGGCTACGAATCCAGCATTGATGTCGAGTCCCTTCATCGTGAGATGCTCCTTAACACTGATGGGAAGGCCATGCAGTGGGCCGATTGGTTTCTTGTGCTCCGCGAGATATTCATCGAGATATTTGGCGCGAGCCAAGGACCTTTCGGGAAGGAGTTCGGTGATACAGTTTGCCTGATGTTGTCAGCCTATATCCGCCATCTGAGTCTGAAGAGAGGTCGTGGTGAGCATACCAGCTTCTGCGCCAGTCCAGCACGACGGAGGAAGGCATTCGTCACAGCAACGGCGCTCAGTTTGCCCTCTGCGAGCTGAGGAAGCAGAAGCTCGACGGGGGATTCGGTGATGGCGACCTCCTCTGGGGTAAGAAGCTGTGCGGGCAAGACGGAGACATTGAGAGGGAGCTCTGCCGGGACATCTGGGACTGGTGGAGAGACGCGTGCAATGGTGGCATCACGGTAAGCTTGGGCGTCGGCGGCAACCTCCTGCCAGGTTGCACCAGATGCGGTGGTTACTCTTGCAGCAGCCATAGTAGTATACTTTGTTCTTTGTTTATGACGACTGCAGGAAGTAGGTGTAGGATGAAATATTCAGAGGTGATGTATGATGGAGGAAGAGTTGCAAGCAAGAACAGGAGGAGGAGTGGTAGTGGTTTAAATAATAAGAGAAGGAAGAAAGGAAGGAAGAAGGGGAAGAAGGGGAAGAAGGGGAAGAAGGAGAAGAAGTAGAAGGAGGGTAGGGAATCATGATGAAACTTATCTGGCGTCGAGGTGTCTGTGATTGAAGGATCATGGCGTATACAGTGTAGTATACACAGCAACAAGTGACCCCTCCTCCTCCTCCTCATCCTCATCTTCATCTCATCCTCATGGCGATAAGGACAAAGAAGCTCGCCGAGTCGCCATTCAACTTGTCTGGCGCGGTGGGGCTTATCGTAGCTTACTGTAGCTGATTGTAGCTCATTGTAGCAGGTCCAGGCGCTAGAGGATAGATAGAGGATGCTACCCCTCCTCAACGGAGCGCCGACGACACACGTGACACATATCAGAGATCAGAGATCAGAGATCAGAGATCAGAGCGGCCATGGCGTGCTAATGCCGTCTGAGCTCCATCGATGAGGCCGAAGATATCACGATAAACGCGCTTCCATAAGTATCTGGGTATCTGGGTATCTATATCCAGATCCAGAGTCAAACGTATCGCTTCGCATTCGGAATTTAACCAAGTAATTGAATTGATGAGAAGCTTGGAGAATGCTCCACAGTCCTATATATACAATATACGGAATTCGACATATGAAGGAAGGTTGAAGAGCGATGAAGGGCAGGACGAAGGGGAGATTCGATGTATGTAAGTACCACTGCTTAAACTCCTCGTATTGATGCCTCGTAATTAAGGCATCAATACAAATTACCAAAGCTCCCTCTTGACTCTCGCGCATGACGTCTACTCTCCCTCCTCTCCCTCTCCCTCTCTCACATCTCAGACCCCGACTTCCCGACTTCCCGACCTCCCAAACCCCAAATACTCTGCTACGTAACCAATCCATCCACATCACCACCACAACCGCCCCCACCCAACATGGGCGCCTCCGCATCCAAAGCCTCTCGCGCCGCACCCCGCAAATACCCAACCACCGCCTCTCCCACTCCGACCCTCACCACCAAGGGCCCCCGCGCGCAGACCTCCCCTCGATCCCGCGTCTCAACTACCCGCGATGCAGGTCCGTCCCCCCTCGCCCCCCCTCTCATCCTCGCCCCCCTAACAGCCCTCGCAGCAATAACCCTCGACGCCGCGGACCCCTCCCCGCCCACCTCCTCGCTGTACACGCAGCGCCTGCGCGACCTAGGCGCCGTGCAGCCCTCGCCGACGCCGCGCACGCCCTCGCGGCCGCTTGCGCCGAACCCGGCGCTGCTGGTGCTGGAGAGCCGGGCGCGTCTGGGCAGGGAGGCTGCGGAGGAGTTTGAGGCCGTCGCGCGGCTGGGGAGTCAGAGGCCCAGGCGGTTTGTGGATGTGGGCGTCGTGAGGACGGTGGTGGGGATGGTGCAGGAGGGGAGGGCGGAGGCGGAGATTGAGGAGGCGTTGGGGCTGAG
>Ga0209512_1000823_pt1 | contig 44383 bp, 45 predicted proteins | sample frozenSSSSmetaG_FD_184142 | JGI IMG/M metagenome (GOLD analysis project Ga0209512, IMG submission 184142) | Glacier valley bacterial and archeal communities from Borup Fiord, Nunavut, Canada, to study Microbial Dark Matter (Phase II) -... | ecosystem: Environmental > Aquatic > Freshwater > Ice >...
GGCACACCACAGTCCCAAGCGGCCTGATCACCAGGCAGTCAAAAGTTCAAAAAGGGATCATATCAGGAAGATCCGGGAAACCCGTGTCCAAGAAGTTCCCGATTTTCGTTCCAGCCGATGGAATCGGCGAGAAATCGCCTTCCCGAGTTCCAAATCCAACTGGATCGGCTTTTTGGAAATGTTCGTTTGGACAAAATGGAAGCGCTGTTCTGAAAAAGCGCTTTTTTGGGACAGGCTCTATAGTAGGGTTTGGGGCCGTTATAAATAGGCGTGCTTCCCACACTGCCATCGTCCGAGATAAGTTGGGTGGCTCTCACCGCGTTCACTACGCCATAGCCGAAGCGGTAGTCCGGCCCCGGATTCGCTCCAGCCTCATCCGCCGTGTGCGCCACCAGCGCTCTCATCCCTGAGCTGCGCATGGGGTGGAGAAGCCAATCGCTGTCTAGATAGACAGTCGGGGTTTGTGAACCCGGGTAACCGGCTCGTGAGATAGTCCGCCGCTGATTCACCAAGGCGAGCACACCGGTCACTGCGGGAGCAGAGAAACTGGTGCCCGCTTGCAGGGTGTAGGTCGCATCATCCGGGGTCGCAGGGGTAAATCCAGGAGTGACGTTTGGCCAGCCATTCGGATTGCGTGCTGTGACAGTGGTGGTTCGGGAGCCTTGTGCCACGACCTCAGGCTTGATTCGTCCGTCGTCGGTGGGTCCACTGCCGGAAAATGGAGACTGGACCACCGCTGCTGCAGTCGCCCAGCCACCCTCAAGGCTGTTGATGGAGCCAACTGTCAGAACGTTCTTTGCACAGGCCAGTGCGGAGAGTGTGTCATAGCCGCCATCATCACCGTCACTCCAATCTCGGACAACAGTTGAGGTGGTCGCGGTTGTAGTTAGGAAATAACTGGCGATTGCCGCGCCCGGCCCTTCATTTTGATCATTTCCTGCAGAGTACACCAGCGTGATGACCGGTGCCGAAATGGCAGAAGTATCCAGATTTCTGGAGGTGATCGCCGATCCAGACGAAGTATAAGCACCGAATTTCCAATCCTCCGTTGCGGTTCCGAAGCCGAACCAGCGCCAAACCGGCGCGGCTATGGTCCCGGAATTCAGCCAACCTGACGTTGTCCCATAAGAATTATTGGAATATTTCAGCCCGTTACTGGCTTCATCGGCGAACTCACCTGTAAAATCGGTGATGTTGTAGGCATTGACCGAAGATTCATACGCAATGCCTCGTGACCAAGTTCCCACGTTCACAGACCCTACGGAAAACGACGAAACCCCTCCGGCAGCGAGCACCCCAGCCACACCGGTCCCGTGATTTCCCTCTGGAGCGGGAACTGCATCGAGTTGAGTCACTCTGCCTCCAAACTGCTCGTGCGAGACGCGCACCGAATCGGTGGCGTCCCACATGCCGATGATTTCATTCGCTCCGCCGAGGTTTAAGCCCGTATTTCCGGCATCATTCCAGACGCCAGTGGTTCCAATCGGCCAAAGTTGATCGACGCCCAAGGTATCCGCACCAGAGATGTTCGTCCCGCTGATGTAGGTAGGCTGGTTATCGTCTGAGATTCCACTTAAGACAGCCTTTTGGCCCTCTTCACCTTCGAACAACATTGGCAAGCCAGCGGCCTCCGCCTTTGCTGCCAACGCCGCATTTTCAGCCTCCGATTTGGAAAAATACTCACGAGCATGCTCCTTTAAAGCATTCACCTGATCGCGATAAACGTCTGTCATCAATTGGCCAGGCTTCCCAACGAGTGTTCCATTGATATTCAGTCCGTTGGTGAGTCCGCTTGTCTCAGCGGATGGTGTTGTGCCTGCCGGGGGCGCGTGGCCTTTGAGAAGCTCCCGTTGTGGGGTGAAAACGGTGCCCACCGGCGCATCTACGTCGATCCGGACCGGCGCGGTATAAGCACCTTGCTCGATCAATTTTTGATAGGTCTCATCCACCTGTAAGGTTGCTCCCTTCTCCTTCGGCAGGCGGTCCTCGCTTGCCAGCGGCTTTTCCCGCTGAACGGTCTCAGACGGCTTTGGACGGTGCTGTTCTAGTTGAATCTCGTGTTTCCGGGGTAATAGGCACAGAGTCAATACGATTGCTCCGCCTGCGAGGACTGCGAATTGATATTTCTTTTTCATCGTTTTAGTTTTCGTTATTCCTTTTTCAAGAAAATCGACAGTTAGAATTTTTCGATAAATTCAGCAAGTGATCTTTTCGGCACTCTTGTTATTAAATGAGTCGGAATTCATTGGTAAATCAGGAAATTTCCGCTCCGATGCCACCAGAATTTTCTTTGTGACTACTTTGACACGGACGGTTGCTACGACGGAAAAAGGACATTTTTGGGGCAGAGCTGGTTTCGCTCAAAAATGCGCTGCGCAAATGGCACATCTCTGCATGTATCCGGATGACTTCTCCGCCATGGACACGCTATACATCACCACCGCAGAGGGCAAAAAAATCGAAGATCCCGCCTTGCTCCAGACTCTCACGGACCAATTCACCACCCTCATCTCCCGCCCTGAGACGTCGGATTGACCACATTTCCATCGTAATCGGCCCCTCGCGGGAAATTCATCAAGATTCTACTTGGCATTTTGCGGTGGATCCTGCAATTTCCGCGCCCGCCCGATTCCGGGCAATGCACAAGACGCTTTTACCATGTCCGTATCCATCCGACTCAACCGCAAGGGCACCAAAGACCGCCCTTACTATAAAATCGTTGCCGTTGACAGCCGCAAGCGTCGCGACGGACGTTACATTGAGCAACTCGGCACCTACGATCCGAAGATCGAAGGCGTGAACTACACCATCGACCTCGCGATCGCCGACAAATGGCTCGCCGTTGGCGCCAAGCCTTCCGAGACCGTCAACAGCATCATCCGCAAGGCACGCACCACCGCTGCTGCCACGGTTTGATCTGATCTGGACTTCAGAAAATTTCAAACAACCGCGTTCCGCAAGGAATCGCGGTTGTTTTGTTTCCCGTGTGAATCATGAACTTTGAGTCCCCTGTTCCTTTCGAACGCTTCATGGCGTGGGCCCTCCACGATCCGGAGCGCGGCTACTACGCCCGCCGGATTTCCGGAGTCGGTGGACGCGGCGATTTCACGACTGCACCGATGCTTTCGGACGCGCCTGCCAGAGCGATCGCCGCGTGGGCGGCGAGGGCGATGAAGGAAACCGGCTGCCGCGACCTGATCGAGATCGGTCCGGGTGAAGGCACGCTCGCTGCGGCGGTGATGAAATTCCAGCCATGGCATGTGCGCTGGAAAACCCGGCTGCATCTGGTGGAAACGTCCACCCCGCTCGCGGAACGGCAGCGGAAACTGCTGGGAAGGCGCGCGAAATGGCACCGGCACGTTTCCGAAGCGCTTCATTCCTGCGGCGGCCGCGCGGTGATCTTTTCCAACGAACTGGTGGATGCCTTTCCAGTCCGGCGATTTCAGAAAACTCCGGATGGCTGGCAGGAAATGGCGGTGCGGTTCGACGAAATCCACCGCGCATATGAATCCCTGCTGTCCCCCGCTCCGCTGCCGGATTCGTCAGGATTTCTCGAAACCCATCCGCAGGGACAGATCATTGAGGTTCATGAATCCTATCAGCGTTATCTGGCGGAGTGGATGCCGCTTTGGAAAGCCGGGCGGATGCTCACGATCGACTACGGCTCCACGGCGGAGAAAATCTACCACCGCCGCCCACGTGGCACGCTGCGGGCCTATCTGTTGCAACAACGTCTTGAGGGGCCGGCGATTTATGAAAACCCCAGTCGCCAGGATCTCACGGCTGACGTGAATTTCACCGACCTGCAAAACTGGAGCGCGCCGTTCGTCTGCGATCAGCGGATTGAGGACTTTCTCAGTTTTCTCGGAAATTTTTCAGAGCATCCCTTCCGGGAATACGACGGAGCAGGCGGAGCATTCATGGTGCTGGATCAGCTTCGTTAGAGAAAGAGACAGGTAGGAATGCCTGTGTCACGCCACAGAAAAAGCCGTGCCTCCCGGAGGAAACACGGCTTGGGAAGTATCAGGCAGATCAGTTGCCGCCGCGGTTGCGGCGGTCTCCACCGCGCCCGCCCCACATGCTGCCGCCACTCAGGATACGCTCCTTGGAGTCGTCAGGAATGCTGGTCGAAGCCTGGATGTATTGTTTGGCTGCTGCGGGATCTTCGGCCATCCATCGCATCGCGGTGACGCCGATGGAGCGGTTGCGGTCACCCTCGTCAGTGATGGATTCGGCGACCTTGATGATTTCCGAAGGTTTGCTGGTGTTGTTGCTCCAGACATAGGCTTGTGCGGCGCTGTCGCGGACTGGGCCGGCATCATAGGAGTTGATAAAGGTAAGCGCGGCTGCGGGATTCTGCACCGCCCATTGCTGCATCAGCGGACGCATGCCGTCCCGCAGGGCCTTTTCACTGTCCTGGCTTTTCAAAAACTCGGCTGCTGCCTGCGGATCTTTTTTCGCCAGATTGCCGACGACTACTTCGACCGCACGGTCCTTGGAATCGCCCGCTTCCATGGATTTCACCTCAAGAGCGGCTTTGGCTGGATCGGTTCCGGAAAGACCACCGATGGCGGACGCGAGCGCGGCGGCCTGATCCTCGGCAGGCAGCGTGCGGATCCAGGATTGCGCGGAGGGAAAATCGAGCGCGCCGTATTGGGCGGCGACGGATCGGTAAGCGCCCGGACGGTCGGTGGGATCCATGGAGGCGAGCATTTCAGCGGCTTTTTTCGGATCGCTCTTTGCAACCTCGCTGACCACTGCGGACATTGCCTGACCTTTACCGGCGGTGAGAGAATTGGCCCATGCCAATGCCGCCGCAGGATCTTGTTTCGCCCATTCGCTGGCGATGATGGAAGAGGCACCTTGGCCACCCATCGGACCGCCACGACCACCGCCCATTGCGTCCATCATCGCGAATTCACGAGGGTTCTGGCTGTAGTATTTCGCGGCGTTCGCCGGGTCCACACTGGCCCAGCTTTGAAGAATAGTGGGGCGGACGAAACCACCGGCCATGCCCATGGTGTTGGAAAACGCCATGGCGGCCGTCGGATCGACTTCCGCCCAGCGGCCGAACAGGAGGAACGATGCCATCATGCGTTCATTCATCGGAAGATTTTCGAGTTTGCCGGCTTCCTCGGTAAGTTGCTCAGGAGTGAGGCCCGCGTAGAATTCGAGCAGGGCTTGGATGCGGTTGGAATTGCCCGGCATCCTCGCGATCTGGTCCGGGCGGACGGCGTGGCTGGCTTTTTTCGAGCCTGTTTCGCCACTTGCATCCGTGCGGCTGGAGGAGCGGGTGCGCTGGGAACTTTCTTCGACAGCAGCCGTTTTTCCGGATGATTCGGTGTTTTTACCGGAAATATATCCGCCGGCGGCACCAACCACCAACGCTGCAACAGGAACGATCCAAGGACTTTTCATAATTTGATTTAGCTGCCGTGGAACCGCTCAAACAGCGAATGGTTGCGGCTTTTTCCAATTTCGTGAAATTTCACCTTACTCGCCCGCGTGTCGCACGCCGAGGCCACCATAATTCCGGCATTTTGGGATTGACGCTTGTAATCATCATTCATTTTAATCGCTCCTGAGACGCACTCTCATTAATTAACCATTACAGCAGCTACTTCCCACCAACTACATGACCACGTCACGCTCCATCACCGGATTCCGCGCCTTTGTTTCCTGCCTCGCCGCCACCCTGCTGGCAGATTCCGCCCACGCAGGCAGCCGCCGCTTCACTTACAGCTACGAAACCACCACGATGGCCGCGGGTGCGATGGAGCTGGAATCCTGGGTCACATGGAAAACCAACCAGGCGAGCGATCCGGATTTCGAGCGCTTCGACATCCGCCACGAGTTCGAATATGGCGTCACCGACCGCCTCCAGCTCGCGCTCTACTTCGCGGACTGGCGCTATGAGGAAAATGCAGGCGATAGCGGGAAAACGAGTTTTCACGACGTCGCGATCGAGGCGATCTACAACCTGACCGACCCTAACACGACGACCTTCGGCTCCGCGGTTTACGGCGAGATCAAGGGCAGCGACGATTTCATCGAACTGGAAGCCAAGTTGTTGCTGCAGAAAAACATCGGCGCATGGGTTTTTGTTTACAACGTGGGCGGTGAAATCGCCTGGGAAGACGATTACAAGAACGACGAGGCCGAGCTCATGCAGAGCGTGGGTGCCAGCTATCAGATCAACCCGTCGTGGTCCGCCGGTGCGGAAATCCTGCATGAAATCGCCGTGCCGGACGTCGATACCATCGGCGACAGCGGAGTTTTCGTCGGCCCCACCGTCGCCTGGCGGAACAACCGTTTTGCCGTCGCAGTCACCGGTCTCTGGCAGGTCACCGCGCTGGCTGACGAGCCGGATTTCCAACTCCGCACCTTGTTTTCGGTAGATTTCTGATCATGAAAGGCACCCCATCGCGCAGCTTGCGGATTTTCGGTAAAATCCTCGCAGGAGCTGCTATCATCTTTTCACCCTCGTCCTGCGGCCCGGCGTACGTCGCGCCGCCGGTCACGCCCCAACTGGTGAAAATTTCACGTGCCCCACTCTCCGAACTGGAGCGCGGCCACGCCCTGCATCAGGCGAAATGTGCGAAATGCCACGGTTTCGAAAATCCGGCGAATTATGAAATCGACGAACTGACCCAGGACATCATGCCTGAGATGGCGCGGAAGGCGAAACTCGACATGGCGGGAGAAAAAGCGGTGCTCGCCTACCTCCTCGCCGCTAGAAAAATGCCTGCACAGGAAAAACCCAGCGCGCGATGAACGCCGTTACCAGCCAGGATCAATGCGGTGGCTCGGGCGCAGGGGTCGGGGCTTCCTTCGACTGGCCGAGCTTGCCCTTGTCTCCGGCAAGTTTCGCGACAAACCCGAATTTCCCTTGGAGCAACTGGTCGCGAGCGTGAGTCGTCTTGCCCTCGCCGCCCGTGAATTGGTTCATCTCCTTGTCCATGTGGAGGTCGTCCTTCTCGGAAACCTTGGTGGGATCGATGCCCATGGAGCGGGTGGCCTCGTCGATGGCGCTGCCATGCGTGCCGATTTTCTGAAGCTGCTTGTCAAAGGTGCCAAGGATATTGCCGAGCATTTTCACGTCCTTCATACTCTGGCGGAAAGCAGGAATCAGGGCGGCCACCTCCGCTTGAGCGCGGGGTGAGTTGGCATACCAGGTGCCGGTGCCAGCGAAGAACGCGACAACGAGCAGGTTCACGGTCATGCGCTGGCGGAAAAGCTTCTTCTTCATCCGGACATCGCGCTCGTCGATCAGCGCGGCAAATTCAGGATCCGACTGGTGCTGGAGAGGGCTGGCGGCAGGAACTTCCTCAGCAGCAACTGGCGCGGCCTGAAGGACGGGAGCATCGGTGGCAATCGCCGCCGGAATCTCAACTGCGATGGTTGGCTCTCTCAAATTTTCAAGGGCGGGCGTGAAAGTCGCCGGCTTCGGAAGTGAGGGCGTCGGAGGTGCCGAACTGAGCGCAGCCATTGCCAACTGATTGATTTTTTCCTGGGTGGTCATGGGATGAGGAAGGGTGAGCAGGTTGTCGTCATATTTCTTTCAGACATCGGCATTATTCAGGTTTCCTTATAAAATACCATGCTTTCTTAATTACGTAATCGCGTGGTTATCAACGGGTGGATTTCGTTTGCAAGCGAACCGCATCCAGAGGATCAGGTGGCTATCGCTTCACCATGCCACCCGCCCGCAAAACCCACCGCGTCCTGTTTGTCTGTCTCGGCAATATCTGCCGCTCGCCGGCAGCCGAGATCATTTTCCGAAAAATGGTCGATGACGCGGGCCGCACCGCCGAATTTAAAATCGACTCCGCAGGCACCATCGGACATCACCATGGAGCGCCGCCGGATCATCGGATGGCCGCCGCACTCACCAGCAAGGGATTCACGATTTCAGGCAACGCACGGCAGATCCAGGCGGAGGATCTGGAACGTTTCGACCTCGTCGTCACGATGGACGAGTCGAATCTCGCCGATGTCCGCAGTTTGGACACAGCGGGGAAATTTCCTGAGAAAATCCGTCCGCTGGTCAGCTTCTGTAAGTCCCACGACGACCTCCGCGTGCCTGATCCTTACTATGGGGGCCAGCGGGGGTTCGACCACGTGATCGCACTGCTCGGCGACGGCTGCGCGGGGATTCTGGAAGAGCTGGGCTGATTTCTTTTACCAGGAAACCACGTCGCCCGAACCGGCATACGGGACGATCGCACCGACGGTCGCGCCGCCTTTGCCCTTTTTCCCGTCCTTGCCATAGGACCAGAGCACGTAGGCCTGATCGGCGGGCTTGGTATCCGTGTATTCGGCCAGACCCCAAGTATAAAGGCGGCTGTCGTTCTGACCATTGCTGAAGGGAACCAAGGTCGCTCCGGGCTGGTTGTAGCCGTTGATCGCGATCATGACTTCCCGCCCCCATGGATCGTAGAGTTTGCCGTCCTTGCCCACGCCGTTCTTGTTTTCAGCGCTGGAGGGAAAGATCATGTAAGGCTCGCCCCTCGGGTTCGCGCCCTTTGCAGAGAAAGTCTCATCGGATTTGCGTGCCGGATAGTCCTTGTCCTCACCGGCGAGCACGGAAACGAGGAATTGGTTCGTGTAGGTGCCGTCCGGATCGCCGTAGATCGTGTCAAATCCGGTGTCCCTCTTCGATTGAGGAATGGGCGGCTTCTGGTAATCCGTGATGAACATCGTCATCCCGACATTGAAGTCCCGGAACTGTGCCACGGCTTGCACTTTGCGGCCGCTTTCGATGAACCGCGAGGCACCCATAAAACCGAGCAACGCGAGGACGGCGATGATCGCGATCACGATCAGGAGTTCGACAAGGGTAAAGCCGCTGGAAACGGATTTGCGGGTGCGTGTCATAGGGTTTGCTGGATTTGGTCTCATGCTAACCTTCCATATGTCGAAAGTCTATCCGGCGGTTGGAAAAATTATTTCGCCGGAAAGCCGATTGTGTGGCCATTTTGCCGCGCCCATGAACCGTTCGGGAAAACTCCACGCCCTCCTCGCCACCGCCCGCATCGCAAACGTGCCGAGCGTGGTGAGCAACGTGTGGCTGGGAGTAGCGATAGGAATCGCCAACAAGACACCGGCCGGCGACGGATTCTCAGGACCGGTCATCCCGTGGGCCCAAGTGCTCCTTTTGATCACTGCCGGGATCTGCCTTTATGTTGCGGGAAATTTCATGAACGACTGGATGGACTTTGCTTGGGATCGTGAAAACCGGCCGGAACGCGCCTTACCGCGCGGGCTTTTCAAACGGGAAGCTTACCGAAACTCTGCATCGTCCCTGGCACTGGTCGGCGTGCTTCTCGCAACACTCGTCAATACGTCCGCCGGTGTCGTTGCCTCAATGATCGTCGCTTTCATCGTGATTTATACCATCTGGCACAAGCGCGGGGCGTGGACCGTCATACCGATGGGCCTCTGCCGGGCATTGCTGCCAATGATGGGGGCGCTTGGCATGATGGGACGAAAATCCAATAGTCTGCCAGAATTCATTTTCACCGTGATGGCCGCCATGATCGCTGGAGCAGCGCTGTTTTGTTACGTCGTAGGTCTCTCAATGTCCGCGAGGCGGGAATCGATGCCAGCATCAACGCAAACACCGGCAATTTCAGGCGAATTGTTCTTTGTAATCACCGGATTGGCCGCTCTCGTTCCCATCAAACTCACCCGACAACTGACGCTGCCATTCCTCCTCGCTCCGCTCCCCTACGTCACCTGGCTCATCCTCTGCCGGACGGTTTTCAGAAAGCCGATCCCGAAATTCGTCTCGGCGCTGCTGGCCGGAATTCCATTGATAGACTGGATGCTGCTGATCCCCTATTGTCTGTGGAATCTGGGGGAAAACACGAATCGGATTCCGAGCCATCCACTGGAACTGATCAGCCTCAGCCTCCCTCCCCTCGCCTTCATTCTCGCACTCCTTCTGCAAAGACTCGCCCCGGCGACCTGATCCGGCTTGCCCGGGCGGTCATCCCGCGTATCACTTCCGCAATCATGAGCATAGCAGAAAAACAGGAGCAGCTTCTCGAAGAACTCGCCCTCTTCCAAGACTGGACCGAGCGTTACGAATACGTCATCGGCCTCGGCAAAAAACTCGCGCCCATCAGCGAGGCCGCCCGCACCTCGGAGCATCTGATCAAGGGCTGCCAGTCCCAAGTCTGGCTCGATGCGTCGTATGACGGAAAAACCATCCATTTCACCGCCGACTCCGACTCGCTCATCACCAAGGGCATGATCGCCCTCTTTGTCCGCGTGCTCGACGGCGAGACGCCGGATGTGGTGCTCACCGCGGACATGGATTTCATCGACCGCTCCGGCCTCAAGGAGCACCTCGCCCCCACCCGCGCCAACGCCCTCAATCTGATGGCCATCCAGATGAAACAACGCGCACTCGCCTTTTCTTCCCCGTCATGATCCTCGCCTCGCTCTTCGAATTCGACTGGCTCGCCGATCCCCAAGCCTGGGGCGCCCTGCTCACCCTGACCATCCTGGAAATCGTTCTCGGGATCGACAACATCGTCTTCATTTCCATCCTCGTTGACAAGCTGCCCGAGGAAAAACGCAGCGCCGGCCGCACGCTGGGCCTCGGCCTCGCGATGGTCACCCGCCTGATGCTGCTTGCCACCATTACCTGGATCATGGGCCTCACCAAGGTGCTCTTCAGTATTCCCATTCCCGAATTCCTTCAACACTCCGAGGACTCTATCACACAAGGATCATCCATCGACATGACCGGAAAAGGGCTGATCCTGCTGCTCGGCGGATTTTTCCTCATCTGGAAATCCACCAAGGAAATCCATCACAAGCTCGAAGAAGAAGGCAACGAAGCCACCAAAATGGCAAAAGGCGCGAGCTTCGCCGCCGTGCTGATCCAGATCGCAATCATCGACATGGTCTTCTCGCTGGATTCCGTCATCACCGCCGTCGGCATGGCGAAACACCTATCCGTCATGATGCTCGCCGTCGTCATTTCCGTGGGCATCATGATGCTCGCCGCCGGACCTATCAGCGCGTTCGTTTCCAAGCATCCGTCGGTGAAAATGCTCGCACTCTCGTTCCTCATCCTCATCGGCACCGCCCTCATTGCGGAAGCGCTGCACTTCCACATCCCCAAGGGCTACATCTATTTCTCGATGGCCTTCTCGCTGGCTGTCGAAATGCTCAACCTCAAGCTGCGAGCGAAAACCCCGCCACCGCCCGCCGCCGAAATCTGAATCACTTCAGATCCCGCAGCCGCTGTCGGCACCACGACAGCCCCTCGCTGTATTCCTCGCTCTGGGGACGCGAGGACAGCAGGCCCTCCCACAGCGCCACCGCTTCGTTGAACACCTTCTTCGCCTCCTCCTTCTGGTTCGCCAGCTGCAACGCGTGGCCGAGATCACCTAACAAATAAGCACCCGAACTCTGCAACTGCTCCGGCCTCGGTCCGCTCGTGGAATCCCCCGTCTCCAGTTTCCCCAGCAGATCACGCGCCCTGCGGATCAGCGCGATCTCCTCCCCGCGGTTGCCGGACATCCCTATCATCCGCCCCTTCTGCCACCACAGCAGCGCCAGCCGGTAGGAAACCATCGCATTGTTAGGTGCCGACGCCCGGATCGCCTCCAACATGCGGATGCCCTCGTCAAATTCCTTCATCGATTCCGCCGCCATGCCCTTGTCCCGATGAATCCCGCCCATCAGCCCGAGCTGCGCGGCTTTCCGCGCCACCGCCTCGGCATTGTCCGGCTGCGTCGCCAGCAACTGGTCGAGCAGCTTCGTCGATTGCCCGGAAAGCGTCTCTGCCGCCGGAATATCGCCTGATAGAACCGCGGATTCAGCCATCGCGCCATAACAGCCTGCCAGATCGAGCCGCAGCAACGCGTCGTCGGGATTTTCCTTCAACAGCTTCACCAGTTCCACCGTCGCCAGCGAGCGCACTTCCCGCGCATCGCCCAGACTGCCCATGCCCTCAAGGATCGTCGCTGAGGAAAGATAACACGCCGCCAGCTCAGACCGCAGGATCGCCGCGTCCGGCCGCTGGTCGGCGATGCGGTTGAGCGTCTGGGTGGCCCGCAGCAGTTGTTCCAGCGCCTTCGTGTCGTCACCGCGCGTGGCTAACAACTTCGCCTCGTGGAAATCAAGAATGGAAAGTAGCTGGTTCAGACGGTCCGTATCCACCTCCGTCTGCGGCACCGCCTCCAGCGACTTGCGCGCCGCGATGAAAGCCGACGCGGTCTCCGGATCTGAGATCGACTGCCGCAAGAGCGCCAGCAGCAGCGAGTCCGTCGCCATCCGGAACTTCAGCTCCGGGTCCATTGGCAAAGCGGACCACGCCTTGAGCGCCTCCGCGATGCGCTTGGTGGCGGTCGGCGCGTCACCGGCCGCGAGCGAGATTTCCGACAACTGCAAACGGACCATAGCCCGCTCGTCCGCCAGGTCCGGAATGTCCGCCGTCCGTGTTAGGAAATCCTCGAAGTAGCGCTCCAACCGCTTCAGCCGCAGTTCCCGCCCGTCGAGCGGCGGCAGCTTGCGGTGGCCTTTTTCCATCGCCCACGAAAACAAGCGGTCGCCGATCTGCCGCGACGCCTCCAGCCGCGCGAGTGAAAGCTCCCTCTCGTAAGTCAGCGCCTGCTGCGCCTCCTTCATCTTCGTCTCCGCCTCGGCCCGCGCCCCGATCGCTTTCTCGCTGGCTTCCTTCACCACCAGCAGGTTGTTGTTGTTCTCGCCGCGTTCCTTAAGATGGAGCGTGTTCGACAACTGCCACAACCCGCCTAACACAACCGCTGCGGACGTCGCCACGCCTGCGAAAAACAAGGTCCGCCATGCCCGCCGTTCCGCCCTGCGCCGTTGGTCCAGCAGCGCCTCGCGCTCGCTGTCGGCCGTCAGCTTTTTCTCCACCGCCTCGAAGCCAGCCCGCACTTCCATCATGCTGTGTGGCCGTTGCAAGGGATCGAGGTGCAGGCAGCGGCTGATCCACTCTCGCAGCCCGGCCTCCAGCGGGTTGCGCGCCTCGTCCGGCCAGATCACGTCCGGCTGCGTCTCCAGATTGCGCGCCACTTTTCCCAAGTCCGCCTGGATCCCCTCCTTCCGGTTCTCCCCGGCTGCGGGAGCGACGAAACCGAACGTCTCATGACATCTCGGAAATCTCCCAGTTAGAACCCGGTAGGCCAGCACTCCGAAGGAAAAAACATCCCAGCGGTAGCCCGCCTCCTCCAGATAACCGTGCGGCTCCCGGAGCTGTTCCGGCGGCTGATAGAGCACCGCGTCGGTGAAATTGAAATGCTTCACGCCCGGCATGTTGCCCATCGCCCAGTCACTCAACAGCGGCTCGCCGTCATCGCCGGAAAACACATTGCCCGGCTTCAGATTGCCATGCGCCACCCGCCGCTCGTGCATCGCGGAAAGCGTCTTCGCCAGCGACCTCACCAGTTTCCACGATCCTTCGCCCGGATGTGCGTCGATCGTCATCTGCAAACTCCGTGGCACTATTTTCTCCTCCTTCGTATCCGCCAGCAGCGGCATCACCCAGAACGACCGCCCTTCCCTGAACGTCGCGGAAATCACCGGCAGCACGCCGTCCGGCCATCCGCCCGCCTCCAACCGCTCCGTCATGGTCTCCAAAATCCCGCGCGAAATCCCGGTTGTATCGAAAACTTTCACCGCCAGCGCCACCCCGTTTTCATTCGTCGCCTGATACACCCGTCCGCAGCCGCCACTGCCGATCAGCTTACCTGCTTGTAATCCATCCACTTGTGGCGCTTCCATCGGCACATTCTCTAGATCACAAATCCCGCCGCGCCAACCCCGAAGCTGCATCGAGATTCTTTTTTGAAATGAAGATTTTTGCACCATCGTATCGGACCGGTTGAGGCGCGGCGCTCCAAAACCTTTTTTACCCATGAAACCCATCTGCCCCGGAAATCCACTCGAACGCTACTCGTCTCGCCGCGAGTTCTTCTACGTCGGACTGCTCGGCGGGCTGGGCCTCACACTCCCGCAGTTCCTGCGGAACCAGGCGTTCGGCGATACGAAAACCTACACCAACCACGATGCCGTCGCCCAAGGCATCATCCACATCTTCCTCCCCGGCGGCCTCGCCCATCAGGAATCATTCGATCCCAAACCTTTCGCCCCGTCCGAATACCGCGGCCCATTCGGTGCCATCGATACAAAGATCCCCGGCATCCAGTTCGGCGAGTTCATGAAGGAAACGGCGCAGATCGCCGACAAGGTCACCATTATCCGCTCCATGTCCCACGGCGAGGCCGCCCACGAACGTGGTACGCACAACATGTTCACCGGCTACAAGCCGTCGCCCGCACTGGAGTATCCGTCCATCGGATCGGTCATTTCACACGAACTCGGACCAAGAAACGACCTGCCGCCCTATGTCTGCGTGCCATCCGTGCCGAACGAGTATGCGAATTCCGGCTACCTCTCCTCCGCCTACGGCCCCTTCGCCCTCGGCTCGAATCCCGAGCAGAAGGATTTCCAAGTCCGCGATCTCAATCTCCCGAAAGGCGTGGACGACGCCCGCTTCGCCCGCCGCCGGTCGCTGTTGGAAACCGTGGACCACCACTTCCGAACGCTGGAGGAATCCGATTCCATCGAATCGATGGACGCGTTCTATCAGCATGCCTACAAGCTCATCTCCTCGCAGAAAGCCCGCGAGGCCTTCGACCTCAAAGCCGAGCCCGACGCGCTCAAGGACGAATACGGCCGCACCGCCGCCGGCCAGCGCATGCTGCTCGCCCGCCGCCTGATCGAAGGCGGTGTGCGTTTCGTCTCCCTTACCGCCGGCGGCTGGGACCACCATGACAACATCAAGGGCAACATTCAGAAAGAGCTTCCGCAAACCGACAAGGCCATCGCCACCCTTATCCGCGACCTCGAACGCCGCGGCATGCTGGACTCCACGCTCGTCATGGTCACCACCGAGTTCGGCCGCAGCCCGAAGATCAACGCCACCGGCGGTCGCGACCACTGGCCCCGCGTCTTCTCCACCATGCTCGCCGGCGGTGGCATGAAACAAGGCTACGTCCACGGCGCGTCCGACAGCCTCGGCGGCGAGGTCGATACCGATGGCGTCACCGTCGCCGATTTCGCCACCACCATCTACAACCAGATCGGCATCAACGCCGACAAGGAACTCATGTCCCCCGGCAACCGCCCCATCGAAATCGTCGCCGGCGGCGAAGTCCTCGATGCACTTCTATCAAAGCGAGCCTGACCCTGTAGCGTCGGTCTGCGACCGTCGCTAACTGAAAACACCTCAGGACCACCCCGCTCCTGCTATCGACCCCTTGCCTCCTCATTCATTGAAGAGAATTGAACCGCAGATAAACACAGATAAGAGGAAGATTTCGGTCTTATGAATACTCCCTACCCACATCATCTTCTCTTCCATCCACGTCCATCTGCGTTCATCTGCGGTTAAAAAGTCCCGAATCCAAGCCTTTGAAACCACTCTCCATCCTCCTCGCCCTCATCACCCCGCTCGCCGCTTTCTCACCGATCCTCAATCTCGTGGACCCGCGCGGCGGCCAGCGCGGCACGGAAATGGAAATCCACTTCCACGGCGAGCGCCTCGAGGAAACCGCCGAAGCCATTTTCTACGAACCCGGCCTTTCCCTATCAGCCATCGAAATCAAGGATCCCAAACACGCAGTCGCCAAAATCAAAATCGCGCCGGACGCACCGCTCGGTGAGCACTCGCTCCGCCTCCGCAGCCCCGGCGGGCTCACCGAACTCCGCTCGTTCTGGATCAGCCAGTTTCCCAACATTTCGGAAACGGAACCCAACGCCACTTTCGACACCGCGCAGAAAATCGAACTCAACAGCACCGTCAACGCCACCGCCGGCAACGAGGACGATGACTACTACGTGTGCAGTTTGAAAAAAGGCCAGCGCTTCTCCGTCGAGGTCGAGGCCATGCGGTTGGGCCGCGTCATGTTCGATTCCTACATCGCCATTCTCGATCCGAAAAAATTCGAACTCGCCGCCTGCGACGACACTCCCCTCCTCCGCACCGATTCCTGCGTCTCCATCATCGCCCCCGAAGATGGCGACTACCGCATTCTCGTCCACGAGGCCGCTTACGAGGGCAACGACCAGTGCCAATACCGCCTCCACATCGGCACCTTCCCCCGGCCCCTGGCGGTTTTCCCCACCGGCGACATGCCCGGCGAGACCATTGAATTCACCTTCATCGGTGATCCTTCCGGCCCAATCAAACAAACCATAACCCTCCCCACCGAGGCTTACGACCGCTTCCCCATTTTTCCCATCCAGGAAAACCTCTCCGCTCCCTCGCCTCACTGGATCACCGTCTCCCCGCTGGAGTCAGTTAGGGAAGTTTCTCCCAACGCCGATTTCAAAACCGCCACGCCGATGCCGCCACTGCCCTGCGCCGCCCACGGCATCCTTGATGGCGATTCGAAGGCCGACTGGTTCAAGTTCACCGCGAAGAAGGACCAGAACCTCGTGCTCCGCGTGATCGCCCGCAGCCTCCGCTCGCCGCTCGATTCCGTGCTCTCCATCCACTCCGCCGAGGGCAAACAGCTCGCCGCGAACGACGACCAGGGCGCACCCGACAGCGTCATCTCCTGGAACTGCCCCGCCGATGGCGAATACGGCCTCAAAATCCACGACCAGCTCGACCGCACCGGCCCGGACTTCACTTATCGGATAGAAATCACCACCAAGTCCCCCGCCCTTGCAGCCACCCTCCCCGTCGTCGAGCGGGTGAACAGCCAGAAGTGGAAAACCTTCCCTGTACCGCGCGGCAACCGCTGCGCCGCCGTCGTCAACATCACCCGGGAAAACATCGCCTGCGATGCCACGTTCGAGGCCGGCTCCCTGCCTGCCGGAGTCACCATGCACACGCCGCCCGTCCCGCGCTCTATCAATAATTTCGCCGTCGTCTTCGAGGCCGCGTCGGACGCGCCCGTCGCCGGCAGCCTCCATCCGTTTTCCCTGAAATCCGTGGGCGAGCCAGTCCTTACCGGAAAACTCATCGACACCATCAACCACGTCGATGTGAACAACGAGGGCGCCTATCATTCCGCCAGTTTCGATCGTATCGCCACCGCCGTCATCAGCGATGCGCCTTTCAAAATCGACCTAGAAAAACCCATCGTCCCGCTCGTCCAGAATGGCACGCTCGCCCTGAAAGTCCGCCTCACCCGCAGTCCCGGCTACGCCGAGAAAATCAGCGTGCGCTTCCTGTGGAATCCGCCCGGCGTCACCGGCCCCGTCACCATCGACATTCCCGGCGATCAATCGGAAGCCGCCTACGAGCTCAACGCCAGCGCCGACGCCGCCCCCGCCGATTGGCAGGTCTGCGTCCTCGCCGAGGCGAACACTCCGCAAGGCCCCATTCTCGTCTCTTCCGCCCTCACCCCGCTCAAGGTCGCCGAGCCCTACCTCACCATGACGCTCGATCTCGCCGCCACCGAACAAGGCTGCAGCTCAGCCATGTTAGGAAAAATTGAGAACAAACACCCGTTCACCGGCCCCGCCACCGCCGAACTCACCGGCCTCCCCCACGGCGTTACCTGCCCGCCGCAATCCCTCGCCCAGGACCAGAAGGAAATCACCTTCCCCCTCAGCCTCGCCGCGGACGCCACCATCGGCAAACACAACGCCGTCTTCTGCCGCATCTCCGTCCCCGAAAACGGCGGTATCATCCTCCATCAGACCGCCCTTAATAGCACCCTCCGCATCGACGCCCCCTCACCCGCCGCTGCTAAAACAGAAACCAAAGCCGAACCCGCAAAGCCCGCCGAAGCGCAAGCCAAGGCGGAACCAGTGAAGCCGCTTTCAAGACTGGAACAGCTCAGGCAGAAGGGGAAGTGATTGGCCGCTGCGTTTTATGTCACCACACTTTTCGCGAAATTATTTGGATCGGAATGCGTAGAAGGAATGAAATCAGGTGCCGGAGAGCAAGCGTGAGGTGGAACGACCGCTGAAATAGCAGACGCAATCACCCGCCTGAAATAACAAAGGAGAGCGCGGGGCTCTCCTTTGCAGGTTTGAATTTTTTCGATCGGATTACTCGAGAATGTAAGTCACTGTGGTGACAGTTGAAGAGAACCCAGAAACCGTGACCTTGAAGAAAGTCAAGGAAGCACCCGTAGGCGTTTTGTCGTTTTTGTAAACTTGGGCGACATTCGCACGCGGATTTGATTTTGTCGGAAGGGTGGCATAGACATTGGCGGTGGTAGCGTCCTGCTTGAATGGGATCGACAGGCCATCAGGTCCGGTGAGTTGACCTTTGGTTCCAATTTTGAATTTGACGCTCGCACCCTTTTTGTAGTCAGGAATTCCGGCTGGGACAGCCACTTTCTTGGCACCACCGGAGAGCGAAGCTTTCAACGACTGACGCTCGGTCACCTTGAAAGTGAAAGTCTTGCCAGGAGCCCAGCCGCCGTAATCCTTGGCATTGACCGTTAATGGAAGAAGTGCCGCGCAGCACACGATGGTTTTGATTAGTAGTGATTTCATTGGGGGTATGGTTAATTTCCGAAGAATGAATTAGCAATCCCCCTGGCCTTTAACAAGTTGAAAAATCGAGCTAATTGCAATCTAACGAGCATCGCGGAGCTTTCAGGGAATACGGAAGATTTTCTGGTTGGAGGGATCGCGGGCAAGCTGGCCGGACTTGAAGCCTTCCACATCGATCACGTTGAACGGCTCGTACGGGCTGAGCACTTGGTTCGGATTCGCCGTTTTCGTGGCCGTCGGGTAGCCGCCGATGCCGGGCGGTGTGGGAGCGGGTGCCGGCGCCGGATCCGGGTTGACCGGAGGCGCGGGATCGATCGGCTGGCCATAGGCGTCCAGCATCGGAGTGGGCGGATAGGGTGGATTCGGCCGGAAACGCGCGGGTGGCGGCTCGGGTGGGATGCAGGCCACGAGCGAGGACAGGCAGAGGGCGGCGGTGGCGAGAGTGGGTTTCGACATGGGCTTTTGGGACGTTGGTTTCCGCGAGTCTATTCGACTCAGGAGGATCGTGCAATCAGATGCTTCGAGAGGATCGCCAGCTTGCGGGGCTTCGAGACGGTGTAGCGTTTTTCGAAAACGTGGAAATGACCGGCGCGCATCTTTTCCAACAGCAAATGGTAAATCTCGCCCATGATCCGGGCGGGCACCAGCGCGCCCTGATCGGCCGCCGGAAGCGACTCCACCGCCTCGCGGAAAAACCCATCGGCGCGGTCCGCTTCGTAGGCCATCAGTTTGAGGAAACGCCCGTCATACACGCGGGCGGCGAGGTCCTGCTCGGTGTATTGGAATTTCTCCAGATCCGCCAGCGGCAGATAGATCCGGCAGCCGTTCGACAGATCTTCGGCGATGTCGCGCAGGATGTTGGTGAGTTGCAGGGCCTTGCCGAGAGCGACGGCGTATTTCTCCGAACCGGGATCCGAGCAGCCGAAAAGCCTGATGGAAACCAACCCCACGGCGCAGGCGACTTTCCAGACGTAGCCTGACAGATCGTCCCACCTTTCGAACCGCTGCGGATGGACGTCCATCCGGCAGCCTTCGATGATCGCGACCAGCAGCTCGTTGGGAATCTGCTGGCGGTCGCGCAGTTCGATGAACTCCTTTTGAAATTCATCCGGCGTGTCGAATCCAGTGAGCAGCCCGTTTTTCCAAGCATCCAGGCGTTCCAGGCGGGTGTCGGCCGACATGCCGGGGTCGTCCGCCAGATCATCCATCGTCCGGCAGAACGCGTAGAAAACCACCATATCCTCACGCCTCTCACGGGGTAGGATTTTCAGAGCGAATGCCAGATTCGACTTCGCCCTGCTGGTGATTTCGGAAGCGGCGGACACGGCATCAACGGATGAAGCCCCAGTGCCCGGTAGTGATCGGCCACAGCGAGAAAAGCGCAGGACCGACGAGATTGAATTCCTTCACCGTCCCCCAATAGCGGGAATCGAGTGAATTGCCGCTGTTGTCGCCGAGGGCTGCATATTCACGCATGCCCGGCACGGCCTCCTTGTCCTTCAAATGGATCGAATCACCCGCCTTCAATAACAACGGCGGATAGGCGGAGCCACGCGAGCTGGCGAAAGAATAACCCAACGTCCCCGGGTGACCATAGAGCGGAAGCGTGTAAACATTCTCAAAACCAGGCTCACGCGCCACCTTCCCATCAATCAGCACATGCGGCGGCGCGATGGAAAGCATGTCTCCCGGCACCGCGCCGAGACGTTTGATGTAGTGCGTGGCGTCTTCCTGCTCGACAATGGCACCCTTCTTCGCACCCGCGCTTTTTTTCGTCCCCTCGATGCCGACGGTGTCGAAAACAAAAACCTCCCCGCGCTTCGGACTGCGGAAATGATAGGAAAACTTGTCCACCAGCACGAGATCGCCCGAGTCCACCGTCCCTTCGCAGATAACGGTGCCCTTCGGCAAAATCCCGTTGTTTTTTCGCGCGATCGCAAACGCGTTTTCCAGACCCACCTCCCTCAGCGGATTGAGCGGGGCAGGTAGCATCAGCGGCGAGCTGTCGGAAAAATACAGCTCCGAGCGGCTGAAAAAATGCATGTACTGAATGTCCTTCGCGTCCACCACCAGCCGATCCTGATCATTCACCACGCGGACGTAGCTGCGGCCGCGGAGGGCTTTTTCCATCATCCGCTGAGGGAAACTCGGCCACTTGTCCTGCGGCAGCGGGGTGGCGATGATGCCGTTCAAAGTCGGCTGCATCGAGCCCGTCGGAATCCGGAACGGTTGCAAATAGTAGGCGCGCAGGCCGAGCGCGATGACGATGGCCACGAACATCACCTCGACGTTCTCCTCCAGCCAGCCGACCGGTTTTTCGTAAGGCAGCGCCTTTTCGCAAACCGCACGGAGCTGCTTCGACGCCTCGTTCACCTTTTCGAGCTCCTTGGTCTTGATTGCGGCGAGCAGATCCTTGCGGCGGGACTCGATTTCCGCCAGACGGTCCGGCTTCAGGATGTCCCGCTTGTAATCCATGAACTTCCGCGCGCCCTTGGCCAGGTGCAGCGCTTCCTTTTTCCACTTCGGAGAAAACATGGCGGGATTCTTGTGGGGGAAAGGGCCTTCTGCAAGAGCGGAAACCGGGGAGCAGCACCGGGATTCCAGACCGGCCTTGCCTAACACCGAATAGGGCTTTACTTGGTGCGGGCCGCTCCACCACAGTGACTGATCCACAAAATGACCAAATTACAAATCGCCTACGTCCTTTGTACGGAAACGTCAGACGGTTTCCACGTCCTCGCCGCCAGCGCGGCGCTTACACGCACCACGGTCCCAAACTGCACGATGGTGTGCGTGATCGACCGCAAGACCCACAAATTGGCCAAATCCGCAGGAATCCGGCTCCGCGCCTGGATGGACAAGGTGGTCGTGGTCAAGACGCCTCACCGGACGCCGTTGTTCAAGAGCCGCTACCTGAAGACCACGCTCCGGTCCCACCTGACCGGCGATTTCCTCTACCTGGATATCGACGCGGTCATTGTCGATCCGCAGGTTTTGACGCGGTTGGATTGCGACTGCCTTGCCGCCAGCCAGAACAGGGATCATGTGGACCGTGTGGGCTGTTTCCCTGAACACATCGGCCGCAGGATCTACCAGCCAATGGGCTGGAATTACCCCTTTCTCCCTTACGCAAACGCCGGCGTGATGTTCTGCCGGGACAATCCCCAATGCCATGCCATCTATTCAAGGTGGCATGAACTCTGGAACGAACAGGTGACAAAATTGAAGAGCCATCTGGATCAGGCGGCGTTCAACCGCGCGCTTTGGGAATCGCCCGGCGCTCTAAAGCTGATGCCACCTGAATTCAACCCGCCGGTCGATGTCGGTCCCGAGTTTGAAACAGGAGCCTGGATCTATCATTACTACATCAGCTGCTACTCCGGCATACCCAAGGCCGAAAGCCTGTTGGGAATCACGAGCGACCTCATCCGCCGCCGGGGAAAAGTGGATCCCGGATTGCTGCGGTGGATGCTGGATCAAAAGAAGGCGTTCCTGAAAGTGCCCGATAAAATTCTACCAGCCATCCAACAGGGCCTGTGGGTCCACGCGTTTCATCTTTTCCAAGACCTCGTAAGAAACATGCCCGGAGCCAACCGCATGGACGGCAAGCCGGTCAATTCGCCGGGAACATGACCTCCGCGAAATGATTTTGAAACCGGAGCACGCGGATCGTTTTGAGAGCCGGTATCCATGCGGGTTTTGCGATCTGATCCGAGATTTCACCGGCGGAAATTCTGCTGCTGACTTTGCCACGATCCACCTTCAGCCAGAGCACCCGGACGCGATGGCGATATAGCCGGAACGCGTGGACGGGCCGGACATCAAGGAGGTATCCGCCCATACCCGGAAAAACATGCAGGGAATCACGCAAGAATTGCGGGAAACCATCGACTCCTTGTGATTGGCTCTTCGTATTTCAAATTCACAACTACCTGATTGTTAATGTATTTTAACAAATAATCCCCGCTTGGCACATCGCATGCGTTCCCATCGCCGGGCACTTGTGCCTTGGCCGTATCACCCGCCACAGCGCTTCGGATTCTTCGGGACGGGAATTCGCGGGCGTGCCGGGGGAAAACGACCGGATGGAATTCAAACAACTCTTTTCCCAATGCCTCAAAACACCGCTCCGCCGTCCCGATTTTTCAAGTTGATCCCGGTGGTCTGCCTCATGGCTGCTCCGTCCGCCGGTCTCGCGCAGACACTTTACAATTTCGGCAATCCCAACGCTGACGAACAACTCTACATCGAGCTCATCAACCGCGCGCGGGCCAACCCTTCGGCGGAAGGTGGCCGTCTGGCCGCCACTACCGATCCCGGCGTGACCGCTGCCTACACTCAGTTCGGCGTTGATCTAACTGTCCTTCAAAATGAATTCAACGCCATTCCCGCGACTCCTCCGCTGGCTCCAAGCGCGGCTCTCACCAGCGCCGCGCGCGGTCATTCACTCTGGATGCTCAACAACGCCACCCAGTCGCACGATGAAACCAATCCCGCCAATGATCCCGGCAGCCGCATCACCGCCGCCGGATACGATTGGTGGACCTACGGGGAAAACATCTATGCCTATTCCACCAGCACCTGGTACGGCCATGCAGGATTCGAAGTGGACTGGGGCACCGGCGGAACCTACGGCATGCAGAATCCCCGGGGACATCGCAACAGCATTCACAATTCGTCCTTCCGTGAAATCGGCGTCGGAGTGCAGCTCGGCAGCAATGGCACGGTCGGCCCCCAGCTCGTCACCCAGGACTTCGGCCGGCAGGTTGCCGATCCTTCCTTTGGCACCGGCGTGGCCTATTACGATCTCAATTCCAACAATTTCTACGATGCCGGTGAAGGGATCTCCGGCCTGAAGGTCGACGTCAGCGGCACCACCACCTACTGCCTCACCGCGACCGGCGGCGGATGGGCCGTTCCCATCTCCACCACCGCGGCCACACGCACGGTCACGTTTTCCGGTCTCGGAATGAACCGCACCGCCAGCCTCGTTGTTCCCGCTTCCAAAAATGCCAAGGCCGACCTGAAACTCACCTATTCCCCGCCGTCCATCACCAGCCCCGCCACTGCGACGGCCGGCAGCACTCAAAATCTAACGTTCAACGCCGTCGAGGGCAGCACCGGCTACCATTGGAACCGTTGGAACACCTCTGCCGCCGCCGCGGAAAACTGCGAGAGCATCACCAACGTCACCGCCACGAAAACCGGCACCTATTCCGTGCTCAGCACCTCGGTGAAACAACAGGGCACCGCCTCATTCCACCTCGAACATTCCACCGGCGGCAGCCAGTTCCTCGAATTGAACGGCACTTACTACGGCATGACCAGTCCGTCGCTCGCGTTCCAAAGCAGCGTCCGTTACTCCACCACCAGCGAGCGGTTCAAGGTGCAGGCAAGGGAGGACGGCTCCGCAGTCTGGCAGAACATCTACGACCAGCAGGGATACGGAAATTCCGGAGAAAGCGGATTCACCGCCCGCTCCGCCACGCTGAGCGGCATGGCGGGAAAATCGTTCCGCATCCGCTTCGTTCTTGAATTCAGCAGCGGCGGATACTATCCGAGCTCGGGCGACGCGTTCGGCTGGTTCATCGACGCGATCACCTTCACGAACGTCTCGTCGCTCACGAACAACACCGTCCAGACCCTGGCAACCAACAGCGGCTCCTTCACGCCGGCCGCCGGAACCTATCTGATGTCGGTGGCACCGGTCATCTCCGGCAATGATTTCCCGGCTTCCTATCAGACGCTCACCGTGTCAAGCCCGCCGCCCCCGTCCTTCACCACCTGGGCAGCCACGCTGGAAACCTCCAACAGCCTGGCCGCCGGAACGATTTCCAACAATCCCAACCTGGATCAGGACAAGGACGGCCGCTGCAATCTCATCGAATACGCGTTCGGCACCTCACCGGTGGTTCCTAACGACCCCGCGCCGCGGATGCCTGTCACGGTGGCGGATCCGGCGCATTATATCCTTCAATACCAGCGCGACACCTCGCTCACCGACCTCACCTTCACCACCTGCGCTAGCCCGGATCTGACGAACTGGAAAACTCCCGGCCAATCCGGAGCACCTGCCGGATTCACAGACACGCTCGTCTCCTCTGCCGGAACGATAGAAACCCGCCGGGCGAAAATCCCGGTCAGCTCCGGAGGCAGATGGTTCATGAAAATGCAGGTGACCCGACCCTAACCAAGTCGCAGCAGCCGCTCGCCCGCAGCCCGCAGCGTTTCCTCGTTCTTCGCGTAGTGGAAACGGATCAGATGGTTCACCGGCTCGCGGAAAAAGCTGGAACCCGCCACTCCGGCCACGCCGATCTCGCGGATCAGCCACTCGGACGCCTCGGTATCCGTCGCAAAACCGAGCGAGGAAATATCCATCATCACATAGTAGGCACCCTGCGGCTCGGTGAACGGCAGCCCGGTCTTGCGCAGCAGGCCAAGGAAAAGGTCGCGCTTGGCGGTGTAGAGATCTCGCAGGCCGAAATAGTAGCTGTCCGGCAGCTCCAGCCCGGCCACCGCGGCCTCCTGCAGCGGAGCGGCGGCACCGACAGTTAGGAAGTCATGCACTTTCCGCGCCTGCGCGATCACCGCCGGCGCCGCCTGTACGTAGCCGAGACGCCAGCCGGTGATGGAGTAGGTTTTCGAGAGCGAGTTGCAGGTGATCGTTCTATCAAACGCACCGGGCAGGCGGCGAAATGGACATGCTCGTGCGGTGCGTAAACGATGTGCTCGTAAGGTTCATCCATGATGACAAACGCATCATGCTCTTCCGCCAGACGCAGGATTTCCATTAGCTCGGCGCGGGTGAAGACCTTGCCGGTGGGATTCGATGGATTGCAGACGACGATCGCTTTCGGCTTCTGTTGGAACGCTTTGGCGAGTTCCTCCGAATCGAAACCAAAACCCGGCGGACGCAGCGCCACGTAGATCGGTTCGGCACCGGAGAGGATCGCATCCGCCGCGTAGTTTTCGTAAAACGGTGAGAAGATGATCACCTTGTCGCCCGGATTGCAGGCGGTCATCATGGCCACCATCATTGCCTCGGTACTGCCGCAGGTGACGACGAGATGCTGGTCCGGATCGATGGGCAGCCCCGTGAAATGTTGGATCTTCCGCGCCAGCGCCTCGCGGAACCGCGGTGCGCCCCAAGTCACGGCATATTGGTGATGCGGCCCTCGCGTGGCACGTTCCAAGGCTGCCAGGATTTCCTCTGGCGGATCGAAATCGGGAAATCCCTGCGACAGGTTGATCGCTCCATATTGGTTGGCCATCCGCGTGGTGCCACGGATGACGGACTCAGTGAATACGGAAAGGCGGCTCGCGGTGGCTGGCATGGGTGGTCGGGAATGGACGCTGAGAATGACGCGCCATTCCTGAAATGTCGATACCCTGCCGCAACCCACGCAGGGCTACCTCATTCTGGAAGTGCCTGATTTTCAAGGCCGGGCCTCGCGAAAAGGTGGTTGCGGCGTCTCGCCCAATACTGTCAGGATAGGGTTAAAAATTAAGAGAATCCAACCGCAGATGGACAGGATGAACGCAGATGGACAGGACGAAAACGTAGTCTTTATCTGTGTTCTTCATCTGCGTGAATCCTTTTCATCTGCGGTTAAAAATTCTTAAACTGACAGGATTGGGCGTCTTGCCGCAATGCGACGTTGCAGCGAGACGCAGCAACCACGGTCCGCCAGCCCTTTGGAACGGGTGATTTCAAAATGAGGTGGCCCTGGCACCCCACGCGTCAACGGTAGTGGTATCCACCGCCGCGATAGTAGCCACTGCCACCGTAATAACCACCTCCACCGTAGTAGCCGTGATCGTGGTGATGGTTGTTGTTAGCCGCCGCATACCCGATCAATCCGGCAGCCGCGACTCCTGCCACGGCCAATCCGGGATCCACCGTCTGCATCGGGCGTCCGTAGGCGTCGTAGGTGGTCATACAGCTCACGCTCATGCCGACCGGTATTAGCAAGGCAGCGTACAAGCCTAATCGGATCGTCCGGAATTTTGAATTGGTTTTCACACCTCAACAGACGGCGCGGAAAGTGGATTATTCAACCGATTTCGAAAACTCCGCTCACACGCGCCGGATTTTTCCGCTCGCGGTCATCGGCAGTTCGTCCACAAAACGGATGCGCACCGGGGCCTTGTAAATCGAGAGAACGCCACGGCACCAGTGAACGAGCTCGCGGGCGGACACGGTCTCGCCATCGTGCAAAATGACATCGGCCACCGGCACCGTTCCGAGCACCGCATGGCTGGAGCCGCTCACCCGGCAGCGCCGGACGGCGGGATGACGCTCGAGCACTTGTTCCACCTCCTCGGGGAAAACCTTCATGCCGCTCACGTTCAGCACGCTCTTTTTGCGGCCCTTCAGATAGATTCGGCCGGCCGCGTCGGTCTCCGCCAGATCGCCCGTCGCGAACCAGCCGTCCACGCATATTTCATCCACCGTCTGCCAGGGTGATAGATACGCGTCGAACATGCCCGGTCCCTTGATCCACAGCTCGCCCGTATTTCCAACAGGAACCGGCATGCCTTCCTCATCGCGGAGTTCCACGTCGAATGCCGGAAGTGGACGCCCCACCGCGGTCGGTGAATCCCCCGCCCCGCCGGTGTTCACCAGCGGCAGGCCGATCTCGATGATCCCCAGGCCCTGCACCAGCGGCTTGCCGAACCGCTCGCGGAAACCTTTGGCGATCGCCGCAGGCAATGGCGCGGCGGTGCTGACCGCCAGACGCAGGTCCGGCCAGGCGTAGCCGCCGTCGTCCGCCGCCAGCAGTGAGTGATGGAACGGCGCGCCGTAAATCACCGTCGCCCGCGTGGCTTTGGCGGTTTCCAAAATTTCCGCTGCCAGATGCGAAGTGCCGATGACGGTACACGCACCATGATAGAGATAGAGCACGATCGAAACGGCGAAGTGATGGGCCATCGGCAGCATCCACAGCACGCGGTCGCCCGGGCCGATCTGCAGCGCCGCGTTCGCCGCCAGGATGCGCTCGCGCAGTTTCCGATGGCTCAGCACCACGCCTTTGCTTTTACCGGTCGTGCCCGAGCTGAAGCGGATGAACGCGGGATCCAGCTCGGAAAATTCCTCTTCGTTTTCCAGTCCGCCACCGTCCAGCGGCAGCCACACTGCGGCGGTCGATTTTTCGAATCCCCGCGCCTCGTCCCGTCGCCACGATTCCCCTTTACCCAAAATCAGTCCGCACAAGGCCGTCCGCTCCACCACCTCCGCCCGCTCGGCCGCGGTCAGCTCCTCGGCCACCGGCACCAGACAACCGCCCGCTTTCAAAATCCCCAGCGCGAGGATGACGTAATCCACCCCGTTTCCGCAGGCCAGACCGACCCTCGGCACCCCATCCTTCCGGAATCCCGCGCAGCGGTCCAGCCACGCCGCGACCTGCGAAACCCGCTCCAGCAAGTCGCCGAAAGTCAGCATCACCCCATCCGCGATCAACGCCGGCCGCTCGGCCGACGCACGCAGAATGATCTGATCCACAATGTTCACCGCGCGCAGGCTAGCCGTTTGGAGGGGCATTCTCAAGGCATTCCTGCCAGCGCCACAGCCCGGGGTCCCCACGCTAGGGAAGACCTCGGAAGCGGGCTTGAATCCGGCTGTTTTGAAAATCAGCACAGAAATAGGAATCGAAACTCTTGTGGCGACAGGAATGTCGCCACTCCTTATGCCTCCACCCGCTTGATCTCCTCCTCGCTCAAGCCGTTGCCCCGCCTTGTAGCTGCGCTCTGCAAGCGTCGATGCCCATGAAACGCCATCGTCTGAAAGGAGTCGCGACATTCCTGTCGCGGTAGCGGATGCGGAGTCATCGAACTGCGCGAAGCTCTCCCCAAAGGCCTCCCGTCCGCATCTGGGAATGGTTCCGGGGCGAAACTCTTCAAAAAAAACACTTTTTCTGAGGTTAGCCCCGTATTTGTCCCACCCCGGCCGTTAAAGTCATCGACAAAGCAGCCTAACTCCGTCTCCCCCATCGGGCAATCCCGCCTCCCAGCGCTACGCCCGCACCCATCCTGACATTTGCAGTTTGACACCTCCCCATCAGACCCGCCTAACTCATAGCAACTCGAACAGCCACCATTTTCCTTACCCGTGCCAGCCTACGCCCACACCCACCCGGATTTCCCCACTAATCCTGACAAATGGGAACATCTATTCACTCCGTTCGGAGAAACGGACACCCAGTGCCAGAGGGAGAAATGCCAACACTGTCAGCATTTGGAACCCGACCACGGCCATCTCAACAAAGTCGCCTGGTGGACCGCCAAGTTCGCGTCGGAAATGTTTGCACCTGATTACCCTGCGCCCAAATCCGCCAACCCGGCGCGGCTCACCTCGCACCGGGAGTTCACTGACCCATGACTTCCGATTTCATTGCCCATCGCCGGCAAAAAGACGGCTTGATTCAATCCGTTGGGTTGCATTTGGCCGAAACCGCCGCCCTTTCCGAAAATTTCGGGGCTGCGGTGGGTCTGCCCCTTTGTTGTCGCATCCTTGGGCTCTGTCATGATCTGGGTAAATATTCGCAAGCCTTCAATGACTACATCAGCGCGGTCTCCGGCATGCTTGGTGAAGAAATACGAGTCGCCTTCGAAGCAAAACAGGGGACCATCGACCACTCCACCGCTGGAGCGCAGCTCATTTGGAATCGGCTGAATAAGGGGAAGCTTTCCCGCTCACTGGCGCAAATCCTATCTGTTGCGGTGATGTCCCACCACAGCCGGACGGGAATGAAGGATTTCATTTCGCTCGAAGGGAAGTCGCCCTTTCTCACTCGTCTCGCAAAAGATCACACAAACACCCATCTTCAAGAAGCGTTGAAGAACGCCGATGAAGCCATCATCGGTGAAATCGAGTCCATTCTAGCGTCTCCTGCGCTCATCGCCGAATTCAAATCGGCGATTGCGGGTATCGAGCAAAACGCGAAAACTCCGCATGCACTTCTGTGCCACTACGGTCTTCTAACCCGGCTCCTTTTTAGCTGTTTGCTTGATGCTGACCGCCTTAACACGGCCGACTTTGAGAAACCCGAATCGATCCAGCATCGCACCACCGGAACCATCCCTGATTGGACAAATCTTGCCGGATTGTTGAACTATCACATGGGAACGTTCACAGTCAGGAACCCAATCGACGAAGTGCGCAACCGTATCTCGCAAGAATGCCTCGAGGCAGCTTCAAGGCCAGAACGCCTCCTCACGCTTACTGTTCCGACAGGTGGTGGCAAAACTTTGGCGAGCCTTCGTTTCGCACTGCACCGGGCGGAGCAATCCAAGAAACCCGCCATTGAGCGGATCATCTACGTTCTCCCTTACACCTCCATCATCGATCAAAACGCCAGAGAAGTCCGTAAGATCCTCGGCGAGGGAAATGTGCTGGAACACCATTCCAACCTCATCCCAGAGGTGGACACTTGGAGGAATCGGGTGCTTTCAGAAAACTGGGATGCGCCGGTAGTGTTCACCACTTCGGTTCAACTACTCGGCGCGCTCTTCGACCAGTCTACCAGTTCTGCCCGCAGAATGCATCAGCTTGCTAATTCAATCGTGATCTTCGACGAGATCCAGACGCTTCCTGTTAAGACGATTCATCTTTTCAACAACGCTATCAATTTCCTGACGACATTCTGCAACACAACGGTTGTCCTTTGCACCGCTACTCAGCCATTGTTGGGTAGCGTCGATCCTTCCCGGGGCGTCTTGCCGTTCACCGCGCAAACCGAAATTGTTCGTGATAAGCGTCAACTCTTCAGTGATCTCAAGCGGACGGAAATCATCGATAAGTGCCGCCTTCAGAAATGGACCTACGAAGAAATCAAGGAATTCGCCCTCGACCAGCTAACCCTTCACCAGAGCGTCCTAATTATCTGCAACACCAAGGACTCTGCCCGTCGATTGTTTGACAAGCTCAGAGCAGGATCGGATGCAACGATCATCCACCTCAGCACAAGCATGTGCCCCGCCCATCGACGAGATAAGATTGATGAAATCAACGCGTGTCTAAATCCAGCTTCCAGCAAACCGATCATCTGCGTAAGCACTCAATTGATTGAAGCGGGAGTTGATTTGGATTTCGGCTGCGTCATTCGCTCTTTGGCGGGAATGGATTCCATCACCCAAGCCGGGGGGCGCTGCAATCGTCATGGGAAGCGGGCTATTGGATACGTTTACATTCTGAACTTCGCGGAAGAAATCCTCGGCACGGGTCTGGCGGAGATTTCCACCGCGCAAGAAATCACCGCGCGGGTATTGGGAGAGTTCAAGGAAGATCCGGCACGTTTCCAAGACGATCTCCTTTCAGAAGAAGCGATGGTTCAGTTCTATGAATACTACTTCTTCCGACGCGCCAAAGAGATGACTTATCCACTGAAAGCCGGGAAAGGAAACCCGCCGGTTGCGCAGGATACCAATATCCTCGACTTGCTCACAATGAATCCCGCCAGCGTCGAATCAGCGAAACGGGAAAACCTGACGGGGGCGCTCAGCCTTCCTCTGAAACAGGCATTTTCGACAGCAGCCCAAGCTTTCCAAGTCATCGATGCACCCACACAGGGGATTTTAGTTCCTCATGGGGAGGAAGGTCGGAAGCTGATCGGCGACATGGCGGCAGCTTTCGCGAATGAAGCCTGTCCTCTCAGCCAGCAAATGCCTCTACTCAAAAAAGCCCAACATTTCACCGTAAACGCATTCCCAAACATGATCGAGAAACTTCAACAATCAGGAGCCATCCGCGAGGTTCAGCCCAAATCAGGAATATTGTGCCTCGACGAAAGGTATTATCACCCGGACTTGGGAATGACCCATGAAGCCCTTTCCAAACTCCATCTCTCCCACATCTAATGAGCCATTCCACGCCAAAAAACAGCCTGTCGTTCACAGTGAGAGGGCGCTATGCGCTCTTCACGGATCCGTTAACGCGGATCGGTGGAGAGAAGTGCTCTTACCACATCCCGACCTACGAAGCGATCAAGGGAATCACCGAGTCCATCTACTGGAAACCGACGTTCACTTGGGTGATCGACCGAGTCCGAGTCATGAAACCGATCCGGACGGAAGCGAAGAACATGAAACCGATCAATATCAGCGGCATTTATCCATCGATGAAAAATCCAGCGATAAAGAAACAGGAGCCTTTCAACACGTTGGCAACCTATACCTATTTATCCAACGTCGAATACCAAGTCATCGCACATTTTGAATGGAATCTCCAACGGGACGATCTGAAACATGATCGGATCGAAGGGAAGCACTTTGATGTCGCTCAACGGATGCTCAAGAAAGGCGGGCGCCGGGACATCTTCCTCGGGACCCGTGAGTGCCAAGGCTATGTTGAGCCTTGTGACTTTGGCTCTGGTCCGAGTTCCCACGACGAAGCGGGTGAACTCGGCTACGGTCTGATGTTCCACGGCTTCGATTATCCGGACGCCATCGGAAAGAAAGAGCTGCACAGTCGATTTTGGCAGGCGGTGATACGAAACGGAATCATCGACTATCCCGACCCGAAGGCACCAGGGATCATCAGGCGATTCGTTCGCGAGATGGAGGACAATCGGCCTCCAAGCGTAGGCCTTAACGAGAAAGGGCTCTTCGAATGAACTGGATTGAAACTCTCTACCGAACCTATGAGAACTGCGCGGCAAGCGTTGGCAACGAGAACGACAAAATTCCGCTGGTTCCTGTCGCCCACGTCGTGCAACAGACGCACATCGAAATCACGATCAATCAAGATGGTGAATTTCAACGAGCCAAAGTGGAGCCACTTGTCACTGTTATTCCATGCTCTGAAGCCTCTGCAGGGCGAACCAATTCTCCGGTCGCTCATCCTCTGGCAGACAAACTAAAATACGTCGCCGCTGATTTTTTCGATCTCACTGGGGAGAAGCTTAAAAAGGAGGGTTTGAACCCGCATTACAAAGCGTATTTCGAGGCTGTCAGATTATGGTCTGAGTCCCAGCATGCTCATCCTAAAATCCAGGCGGTCTTCAAATATCTTAAACTCTCAAATGGAAAAGTTCTCAATGACCTCTGCAAGGCGGGAATCTACCCATTAAACGACAGCGGCCTCATTCAAAAGAAATGGCTGGGCGACAAAGATTCAGCTCCGTCAATCTATGATTACACAAAAACTTACCCTGCACCTTGGGATATTTTTGTACGATGGAAGGTAACCATCCCCGACACTCCAGAGGATAGAACCTATTGGGATAAGTCCGTCTGGGATTCGTGGACCGCTTTCTACTTATCGACCCCGTCAACATCAGGGCTCTGTTACGCAACTGGCGATGAGACTCGTCTCGCAGCACAACATCCAAAAAAAATCCGCAGTATTGGAGATGGCAGTAAGCTCATCTCGTCGAATGACAGCAGCGGTTTCACATTTCGCGGACGGTTCACCGATCCGGAAGGCAGCCAGGCTTGTGGCGTCAGCTTTGACGTCACCCAAAAAGCGCACAACGCTCTGAGGTGGTTGATAGCTCGACAGGGCCGGCGTGACGGGGATCAGGCCATCGTAGCTTGGGCGGTTTCAGGAAAAGATATCCCGCCAATTGTAGCAGATACGTTCAGCCTACTCAGCGAAGAAGACGATTATGTGGCACCCGTAGCCGATGAATCTCCCAGTGGATCAGCTCATGCCGAGGTTGCCCAAGATTTTGCTCTTCGTCTGAGGCAAAAAATCGGCGGCTATCAGGCGGATTTGGGGAATGCTGAGAAAATAGTCGTTCTCGCTCTCGATTCCGCCACTCCGGGTCGAATGTCGATGACTTACTACCGAGAGCTTGCCTCTTCAGAGTTCCTGCAACGCTTGGAGCGATGGCATGCGGAATGTGCATGGTCTCAGAATTTCGGGCAAAAGCGCCATTTCGTCGGCGCGGCCTCACCCAAAGACATCGCGACCTGTGCCTATGGGACGCGCCTCGACGACAAACTCCTCGCGGCGACTCATCGCCGACTACTTCCATGTATCATTGAATCCGCCCCTCTACCCAAGGACATCGTCGAAAGCTGCATACGACGCGCCACTGCACGCATGAGCATGGACCACTGGGAGTGGGAAAAATGCTTGGGCATCGCCTGCTCACTTTACCGTAAACAACAAAACGACCTCCAATTACACAAACATACTATGGCACTAGAACGTGATAGAAATACTAGAGACTACCTATACGGAAGACTCCTCGCCATCGCTGATCGCCTTGAAAGCAGTGCAATGACTGCGAGCGAAAAGCGAGAAAGCAACGCGGCCCGCTTCATGCAACGGTTTGCCGATCACCCGTTTTCCACCTGGCGGACCATTGAGCTTTCGCTCGTGCCTTATGAGCAACGTCTCCGTGTAAATGCACCCGGGTTGCTCGCGGTTTTCGACAAAGAGCGAAATGAGATCATGAATCTTTTCACCGCAGATGAATTTGAGAAAGACGGAAAGCTCTCCGGTGAGTTTCTCCTAGCCTACCATTCCCAGAGCACCGCGCTTTGGAAGAAGCAGCCCAAAGATACTGACGAAGAATCCAACGACTCCACCACACTCGAATCCTAAATCAAACCAACACCTACCAATATGAGCATTAGTAAAAAAATCGACTTCGCCGTTGTCCTCACCGTCAAGAACGCCAATCCAAACGGCGATCCTCTCAATGGCAATCGCCCTCGCGTCAACTACGATGGCCTGGGTGAAATCTCAGATGTCTGCATCAAACGCAAGATCCGCAACCGCCTGATGCAAATGGGCGAAGCCATCCTTGTTCAATCGGACGACAACAAGAATGACGATTGCAACAGCATCAAATCCCGGATCGACGCGTCAAAGCTGAAAACAGACGATAAGGACTTCAAAAGGAAAGCCTGCGCTCAATGGTACGATGTCCGCGCCTTCGGACAGATTTTCCCTTTCAAAGGAAAAACGAAGGGTGAAGGGGTTTCGATTCCTGTCCGCGGTCCCGTTTCGATCCATCCCGCATTCAGTCTCGAGCCAGTAACTGTCAGCAGCATCCAGATCACCAAAAGCACCAATCTTGAGGATACAAAAGACGGCAAGCGTGGTGCCGACACGATGGGCATGAAACACAGAGTCGATCAGGGCACTTACGTTTTCTATGGCAGCATCAACGCTCAACTTGCCTCAGATCAAACCGGCACAGGATTCACGGACAAGGATGCGACGCAACTTAAGGAGGCACTACGGACATTGTTTGAAAATGACGTTTCTTCCGCCCGGCCGGATGGAAGTATGGCTGTCAAACAACTCGTATGGTGGGAGCATAGTTGCGCCAGTGGTGATGTTTCATCAGCCACAGTTCACGGAAGTTTGGGAATCGCCGAAGACGGAACCGTGAATGCACCTGAAATTCCGTTTAAAAAGGATGAGAAGGAGATGGTTCTGAAGCCATCCGTGATAGCTGGATTTTAACCTCATCCGCCGCATCTATACTCCCGCGCCTCATGTTTTGTGGAAACTCCCCGGGCATTTTCCACAAATTGCCATGCGCCGCATCTAATTCGCTCAATACCATGCCTAAATTCATCACCTTTCTCATCGAACACGGAGACTTCTCCGTCACCTTAATTCACAGTGCGAGTGACACTCTCCGCGACCTAGCTGAAACGATTCTTCTATCGGTAAATTTCGACGAAGATCACTGCTATGGATTTTATGACAACCTCAAGAATCCCTACAAGAGCAACGAGGAATATACGCTCTTTGCCGACATCGGTGAGGAGGCGAAGGAGAGCGACACGGGAGTGGGAAGCACGGGATTGGAAGGTGTGTTCAAGCCAAAGAAAAAGCTGCTCTTTCTCTTCGACTACGGCGACGACTGGCACTTCATCGTCACTTGCGTGAAAATTGAGGAGACGACCAGCAAGGCACGAAAGCCCAAGATTCTTGATCCAAGGGGTACCCCGCCGGAACAATACCCGGAATCCGATGACAACTGATCCGCACTCTCCCATGAACTTCGACCAAGGCGAACTGGATCTATCCGGTAATGGGTCCGACGCTGGACACCGAAAATGGTTGCGCGACCTTGAAGAGAGAAAACGTGCCTTCGAGTTGCGCTACGGGGTGATCGTGGGGCGGCGGGTGCGGGTGCAGCTTTCCGGAGAACTGAACCCGATGGAAGGGATGATCCACGTGGTTTCGCAAAAGCCCGGGCTACCGGTTGCGAAGCTGCGGCTGATCATGGGCAAGCGCGAGTTCGGCCCGACGGATATCGAGAGCATCGTCCGGCTCGATGATTCTTGAATCTCAGATCCACCATGTTCGACGAAGACCACCTCCTCCCGCTTTCCGCGCTCCAGCATTGGCTGTATTGCCCGCGCCAGTGCGGGCTGATCCATCTGGAACAGGTGTGGGCGGAGAACAAGTTCACTGCCCAAGGACAAGTGCTCCATCACAAGGCACACGAAGGGGAGGACGAGAGCAAGGGCGGCGTCAGGATCACGCGGAGCCTCGCGGTGCGCTCGTCCGTCCTCGGAATTTCCGGACAGTGCGACATCGTGGAGTTTCATCCGGACGGACGGGTGGTCCCGGTCGAATACAAGCGTGGCAAACCAAAAACCCATCGCGCTGATGAAGTCCAACTTTGCGCCCAAGCGATGTGCCTTGAAGAAATGCTCAGCGTCGCGATCTCCAACGGCTGCTTGTTCTACGGAGAAAACCGGCGACGAACGGTGGTGGAGTTCGCCTCGGATCTCCGCCAACTCGTCACGGAAACCTCCGCCGCACTGCACGCGATGATCGACTCCCGCGAGACCCCGCTCGCCGAGTATCTCGCCCGCCGCTGTGACGCCTGCTCCCTCATCGAACTCTGCCAACCGAAAGCCATGCGCTTCAAACGCGGCGTGCAAGCGTGGTTTTCCTCTGCTCTCAAATCTCAAATTTAAAATCTCAAATCCCCAGAAAGCCATGACCTACGAACGCTTCGAAGACCTCCCCGTCTGGCAGGATGCCATCCGCCTCGCCGAGCGATGCGAGGATTTTCTCATCGCAGCGAAGGACAAGATCACCTTTTCCAAGCGGGACCAACTCGACCGCTGCTCACTCTCCGTTTCCAACAACATCGCGGAGGGATTCGAGCGTGGCAGCACCAACGAGCTAATCGCGTTCCTCTACATCGCCAGGGGCTCCGCAGGGGAAGTGCGGTCGATGCTGTGCTACTTCGAACGGCGTCCCGCACTCTCAGATTTCAAATCTGAAATCTCAAATTTAAAACCTATAGCGGAAAGCTGCTCTCGCCAGATTCGTGCATGGGCGGATGCGCTGCAAAACTCTGACATCAAGGGCCCGCGCCACCTGAACGACTCATCCCGTAAGGAATGGGAAAAGAAAAACGCACGCGAGGAAAATGCCAAATCCTTCGCCGCGAGAGAACGCGAAATCATAGGTAAGCTCCCGCCCAATGATCCGGCCCGCCGCCTCTGGGAACAACGCAACGGGCCCCTTCTTTGATTTGAGATCGGAGATTTCAAATTTGAGAAATCAGATCCGCCCTCTCTGCCATTCCTTTCAAATTCTCAAATTCTCAAATTCTCAAATTCTCAAATTCTCAAATTCTCAAATTCTCAAATCTCACATTTCAAATCTCAAATACCTCTCCCCATGCGCCGTCACCTCAATACCCTCTTCGTCACACTCGAAGGTGCTTACCTCCGCAAGGACGGTGCCGCCATCGAGATCCGCCATGAAGGCGAATCCAAGCTGCGCGTCCCGCTCCACAATTTGGATGGCATCGCCTGCTTTGGCTGGGACATTTCTTGCTCCGCCGCACTCATGGCCGCTTGTGCGGAAGCGAACGTTTCCCTGTCATTTCACAACCCATACGGGAAATTTCTCGCGGCCTCCAACGGCTTCACTTCGGGAAACATCCTGCTGCGCCGCGAACAATATCGCCGCGCCGATCACGAACCGGCATCGCTCGCCATCGCCTCCAACATGATCGCCGCGAAACTGGCGAACACCCGCCATGTCCTGATGCGCGCCGCCCGCGATCACGGGGAAAAATCCGCCGACCGGGCATTCGCACTGACAAATGCCGCCGATTTCCTTGCCGTCCGCATCGGCCTGATTTCCCGCGCCACCACTCTTGATACGCTGCGTGGCATTGAAGGCGATTCCGCCGCCGCCTACTTTGCCGTCTTTCCCCATCTCCTCACCAATCACGATCCGGAAATCACAATCTCCGGCAGATCCCGGCGACCACCACTCGATCCGGTCAATGCCTTGCTGTCTTTCCTCTATGCCTTGCTCACGCACGACTGCCGCAGCGCCCTGGAATCCTGCGGGCTAGATCCCCAATGCGGCTTCCTCCATCGCGATCGGCCCGGCCGCCCATCGCTGGCCCTCGATCTGATGGAAGAGTTCCGCGCCTTTTTCGCCGACCGCACTGCACTCTCGCTCTTCAACCGCCAGCAGATCACCAGCAAGGACTTCGACATCAAGGAAAACGGCGCGGTTCTTCTCAAAGACGACTCCCGCAAGAAAGTCCTCGCCGCCTGGCAGGAGCGAAAGCAGGACGAGATCAATCACCCCTTCCTCGACGAGAAAACCACCATTGGCCTCCTCCCCCAACTCCAGGCTCGCCTGCTCGCCCGCCACCTGCGCGGCGATCTCGACGCCTACCCGGCATTTCTGGCGAAATGATTTGAGATCTCAAATTTTAAATTTCAAATCCATGTACATCCTCATCACCTACGATGTCTCCACCACCACCCCAGCAGGAAAATCCCGCCTGCGCCGCACCGCGAAAACCTGCCTCGATTTCGGCCAGCGCGTTCAAAACTCTGTTTTCGAATGCAAGGTGGACCCCGCGCAACTGGTGACTCTGAAATCCAGATTACTGGACATCATCGAGCCAAAGACTGATAGCCTGCGCTTCTACCACCTTGGCAGCAATTGGCATCACAAGGTGGAACATCACGGCAAAAACGACGGCTACGACGTTGAAGGAACCCTTGTCGTCTGAGCTTCAGTCCGTCACTTTTCGATCCATCAAGCGTCCCGCACGCAGCCCCGCGAACCCCAAGCGATCTCAAAATCCCGGGAAGGTTCGCGCCAGCCGCTAGGCCTACCGCTTCCGCTCTTTGACATCCAGATTGATGAAACCCACAGATTTACCTGCGCTTAATTTCATGGGTTCGCGGAACACTCTGTTCTTTTCCTACAACGGAAAGGATCGCAGAGTCCCGCAGTCGCCCCCTTCGCGGGGGGCGCGGATTGAAACGATTTTTGAACTCATGGCGTTAGGGCGCTTCCGGTCGCCCCCTTCGCGGGGGGCGCGGATTGAAACATCTCAGCTTTCAGTCTGCGATTCTGCGGATCGTGTCGCCCCCTTCGCGGGGGGCGCGGATTGAAACAGCAAGCGCTGGACGTTTATGAGTTCCGGCAGGAGTCGCCCCCTTCGCGGGGGGCGCGGATTGAAACAAAGGATATGTTTGAAACTCGCAAGGAACTTTTGTCGCCCCCTTCGCGGGGGGCGCGGATTGAAACATCCGATAGGCGTCCTGATAGCGTTCGGGAGTGAGTCGCCCCCTTCGCGGGGGGCGCGGATTGAAACCGCAAGGATCGTCGTCACCCGACCGTAATAACGGGTCGCCCCCTTCGCGGGGGGCGCGGATTGAAACATCGTCCACCGGCCGTGTCCGATGGGCTACGCGAGTCGCCCCCTTCGCGGGGGGCGCGGATTGAAACCGCGCCAAGCGCCGCGTGGCCGGAAAGCCCATCGTCGCCCCCTTCGCGGGGGGCGCGGATTGAAACTCCGCCGGATGATTGCTCGGGAGTGATGTCCGGTGTCGCCCCCTTCGCGGGGGGCGCGGATTGAAACACCCAAGCAGGCAGGGCGGGTTCTTGCCACCCGCGTCGCCCCCTTCGCGGGGGGCGCGGATTGAAACCACAAGGACAAATGCGCGAAGTTGCTGGAAAGTGTCGCCCCCTTCGCGGGGGGCGCGGATTGAAACCCGCCGGCACGAAGCGCAGATCCGTGCCGACCGTCGCCCCCTTCGCGGGGGGCGCGGATTGAAACCACGAATCGCAGGATCGATGTAATTCTGCACCACGTCGCCCCCTTCGCGGGGGGCGCGGATTGAAACTTTCGCCACGTCTTCGATTGCGTTGATGTGCTTGTCGCCCCCTTCGCGGGGGGCGCGGATTGAAACGCCTTGAGCCAGTGAATGCGGCGGAGGATTTCCAGTCGCCCCCTTCGCGGGGGGCGCGGATTGAAACCTCGGGGGTCCATTGCTTCCCGGGGTAGCCCGTGGTCGCCCCCTTCGCGGGGGGCGCGGATTGAAACTAATGAGGCCACGGATGAAGCCAAAATTCGCCTTGTCGCCCCCTTCGCGGGGGGCGCGGATTGAAACCTCGGGATCATCGAGCAATAGCGGGGAGCCTTCAGTCGCCCCCTTCGCGGGGGGCGCGGATTGAAACCATAGGAGCTTGAGATGGAGGGCGGGACGCGCGGGGTCGCCCCCTTCGCGGGGGGCGCGGATTGAAACGAGACATTCCGGATCGGCGCGGACTCCGATCTTGGTCGCCCCCTTCGCGGGGGGCGCGGATTGAAACTCCACGGACTTCAGCGCCAAGCCGCTGCGTCTGGTCGCCCCCTTCGCGGGGGGCGCGGATTGAAACAAAGAACTCGGGGGCAACCCTCTCGCCGTAATCAGTCGCCCCCTTCGCGGGGGGCGCGGATTGAAACGATTTCCGAGTTGAGGGCGTTGACGAGGCGCTCGTCGCCCCCTTCGCGGGGGGCGCGGATTGAAACTCGTTATCGAGATCACGCGACGGGTCCTTGTAGAGTCGCCCCCTTCGCGGGGGGCGCGGATTGAAACGTCACCGAAACCCAAGCCCGCGCCTATGCCCGCAGTCGCCCCCTTCGCGGGGGGCGCGGATTGAAACCGCTGATATTGCTCGATCCGGCGCGCTGGCCGGCGTCGCCCCCTTCGCGGGGGGCGCGGATTGAAACATCAAGGGCGGTGTGCAGGTCACAAACGTGACTAGTCGCCCCCTTCGCGGGGGGCGCGGATTGAAACGAGTTTTTGCAGGCGGGCTGCATCAGTCTTATCAGGTCGCCCCCTTCGCGGGGGGCGCGGATTGAAACACGGACCGACTGAAAATGGGCGAGACCTACAAAGGTCGCCCCCTTCGCGGGGGGCGCGGATTGAAACGCCTCGATGGTGTGAGACTCATCACTGAAAACGAGTCGCCCCCTTCGCGGGGGGCGCGGATTGAAACCCCGAGGTCGGTGCCGGTGTAGAGGTTGGTGACTGGTCGCCCCCTTCGCGGGGGGCGCGGATTGAAACAATCTCGCCGTATGAACGCCGTGGAACACAGACGTCGCCCCCTTCGCGGGGGGCGCGGATTGAAACGCCGTCCGGTAGATAGAGGCCCACATTCAGGAAGTCGCCCCCTTCGCGGGGGGCGCGGATTGAAACCCCGAGGGGATTGGAGCGTTGTATCCTTTGTCTGGTCGCCCCCTTCGCGGGGGGCGCGGATTGAAACTTCTGATCCGCGATCAGCTTTAGATGGCTGTATTGTCGCCCCCTTCGCGGGGGGCGCGGATTGAAACACTTCGAGCAATAATGCAGGCCGCCGAGCACCGGGTCGCCCCCTTCGCGGGGGGCGCGGATTGAAACGCCAAAACGATCTCCTCACGGAAATCGGCGAAGAGTCGCCCCCTTCGCGGGGGGCGCGGATTGAAACATCGAAGGCTTGTGGGAAACCGAGGGCTTCGAATGTCGCCCCCTTCGCGGGGGGCGCGGATTGAAACACCAACGTGGCCGGCTTCCAGGCCATTTACGAGTGTCGCCCCCTTCGCGGGGGGCGCGGATTGAAACATGTCACCCGTCTCGATCAGCTCCTTCGCACCCTGTCGCCCCCTTCGCGGGGGGCGCGGATTGAAACCTGAAAAAAATGAAGGAATTCCCCGAGCTCGTCGTCGCCCCCTTCGCGGGGGGCGCGGATTGAAACCTTCGATCTGCCATTGTTGCTCGCGCCAGGTGGGTCGCCCCCTTCGCGGGGGGCGCGGATTGAAACATCCCCTCGGACGTCGATGAAGATGCCAAAGAGGTCGCCCCCTTCGCGGGGGGCGCGGATTGAAACTTTGACTTTGTCGAAGGCGTCATCGGTGGCATCGGGTCGCCCCCTTCGCGGGGGGCGCGGATTGAAACGACTACGTCCTGATAGAGGAAACCGAGCGGCGCAAGTCGCCCCCTTCGCGGGGGGCGCGGATTGAAACCACTGGCATGACATGGAAGCGGGGATGTCAAAAAAGTCGCCCCCTTCGCGGGGGGCGCGGATTGAAACTGAATCTCGGGTGAACGACCATGTGGATACGCGGGTCGCCCCCTTCGCGGGGGGCGCGGATTGAAACCCAGCCTGCCGATGGCTCCGCTGTGGCTGCAGAGGTCGCCCCCTTCGCGGGGGGCGCGGATTGAAACGGCTGTGACTTCGGTGATTTCGTGCATGACAACGTCGCCCCCTTCGCGGGGGGCGCGGATTGAAACTCCGAAGAGAAACGGTGTGATAGTCGTTGGTGTGGTCGCCCCCTTCGCGGGGGGCGCGGATTGAAACTATTTTTCAAGCTACCAGGGTCCGCCTGGCCGGGTCGCCCCCTTCGCGGGGGGCGCGGATTGAAACACGGCCTGGTTGAGTCTGTGTTCCACGGCGTTCGTCGCCCCCTTCGCGGGGGGCGCGGATTGAAACCCCGAGGTCGGTGCCGGTGTAGAGGTTGGTGACTGTCGCCCCCTTCGCGGGGGGCGCGGATTGAAACTCAACGATTGGCATAGTAACTCATTGAAAATGAGGTCGCCCCCTTCGCGGGGGGCGCGGATTGAAACTTCACCTTCCGGCTCTGCGGATCCGCATCCTCCGTCGCCCCCTTCGCGGGGGGCGCGGATTGAAACTCGGAGACGATGGCGCTGGAAACGGCGGCGACGGGTCGCCCCCTTCGCGGGGGGCGCGGATTGAAACACAATCAATCCAGACGGCACCATGACCATTTCAAGTCGCCCCCTTCGCGGGGGGCGCGGATTGAAACTTCTGATCCGCGATCAGCTTTAGATGGCTGTATTGTCGCCCCCTTCGCGGGGGGCGCGGATTGAAACATCTTCGCGACCAGGCCTCCCACGGTAGGTGCGGTCGCCCCCTTCGCGGGGGGCGCGGATTGAAACTACGGTGAGCGGCTGGGCGAGGATCTGCCAAAGCGTCGCCCCCTTCGCGGGGGGCGCGGATTGAAACACCTTCCGCTCCAGCAATTCCCGCGCTGTCATGCGTCGCCCCCTTCGCGGGGGGCGCGGATTGAAACTACGATTCCGGGGTATTGTGATAGATCCTTCATTGTCGCCCCCTTCGCGGGGGGCGCGGATTGAAACCTCCAGAGGCTTGTAGAGCTTCGGGTCGATCAATAGTCGCCCCCTTCGCGGGGGGCGCGGATTGAAACTTGCAAAGCCGCAGACACGGCATTGCCGGTATTGGTCGCCCCCTTCGCGGGGGGCGCGGATTGAAACCCGCGAATCTCCGGCGGCAGCGCCAGCAGGATGGGTCGCCCCCTTCGCGGGGGGCGCGGATTGAAACGTGCGGGTGCCGCCGAGGCGGTTAGGCGTCTGGGTCGCCCCCTTCGCGGGGGGCGCGGATTGAAACCAGGACGCGGGACGCCGCCGCGATTTCCGGCAACGTCGCCCCCTTCGCGGGGGGCGCGGATTGAAACTTCGAGAGCGGGTGCCAGCCGCCATCCGGGCAGGGTCGCCCCCTTCGCGGGGGGCGCGGATTGAAACAGAAAATCGGCCTCAACCGCCGCACCGCTTACCGGTCGCCCCCTTCGCGGGGGGCGCGGATTGAAACAATGAGTTCCCAGCCCCGCGATGAAGCCCACAATGTCGCCCCCTTCGCGGGGGGCGCGGATTGAAACCATGCTGTCAACGTCAACTTCTCCGCCGGATGATGTCGCCCCCTTCGCGGGGGGCGCGGATTGAAACCCACGAAGATGGAATTGTTTATTGGGCTGATAACGTCGCCCCCTTCGCGGGGGGCGCGGATTGAAACACCAAGCTCCACGCCCGCTAACCAATCCTAACAAGTCACCCCCTTCGCGGGGGGCGCGGATTGAAACACGCGCACGCTGTCAGCCGCGATCGCCAGTCCGCGTCGCCCCCTTCGCGGGGGGCGCGGATTGAAACATCCGCTACTTCGACGCCACCGTCGTGAAGCTGAAGTCGCCCCCTTCGCGGGGGCGCGGATTGAAACCTTTGAGTGGCCGCCGTGGCGCTGGCCAGCGGCTATGAAGCACATTACACGCTGGACCCCACCAGCGGACCGTGGACGTCCATCAACTCAGTAACAGACTCGCAGAAGATCCTCTTCACCGGCCTGCAACGCGGGAAGGATTACTACTTCCGCGTCCGCGCCCTAGGCGCGAAAGGCCCCGGCGGCTGGAGCGACGTGGCGACGATGATGGTGGTGTGAGAAAAATTTCCGGGGCCATACGGTGTCTATACTGCCGCGCATGGCAATTTGTGGAAAATGCCCGGGGAGTTTCCACAAAACATGAGGCGCGGGAGTCTATTGGTTGGGGCGCATCACCGCGGGGTGGTGCGCCCTTTTTTGGCAACAGGCTCCTGCTTGAAAATGACCAGATGCCGGTCCACGGATTTTCCAACGGCGTCCGGCAGGGAGCGGGAGTCGGGAGCGCGGACGTTCCATAACAGTTCCGCGCCGCGTGTCTTGAGGGCGGCGAGGAGGAGTTCGTGCTCTCGGTCGAAGTAGGAGGTGCAGACCAGCAGGCCGTCCGGTTTGAGCGCCTTGAGGGCGTTATCGAGCAGGCGGTCCCAGACTACCGGATCGTCCCAGTAGTTCTGGTGGCGGATGAAAATCAGATCG
>Ga0209512_1000824_pt1 | contig 44371 bp, 42 predicted proteins | sample frozenSSSSmetaG_FD_184142 | JGI IMG/M metagenome (GOLD analysis project Ga0209512, IMG submission 184142) | Glacier valley bacterial and archeal communities from Borup Fiord, Nunavut, Canada, to study Microbial Dark Matter (Phase II) -... | ecosystem: Environmental > Aquatic > Freshwater > Ice >...
TTTTTCACATGTTTTTACTAATATAGGTCAAACAAAAAATCGTATAGTTCAAAACTACACGATTTTGTTGTTACTCTAATCAATTTTTAAGAATTTGCACCCCAACTATTGACATTGAGCCGGATTAATGCTTAAAGCTGTGGCTATTTATATATTTAAAAAGTAATAACAATTTTGTCATCTAAAATTTTAGAATTTAAATTATTTTGTTCATTCCAAGAATTAAGTTGTATATTAAACTCTGAAGCTAAAACTTTATCATATTCATGAAAAGGAATTACCTCTTTTTTATCCTTTATGTATATTGGTAACATTTCTAAAGATTTTATTTTGTTATCACCACTTATATTAATATTAAAAATATATGACCTCTTTGCAATTTCACTATCTGAATCAGTCATTATGTATCCAGTAGAATAAATTATAGGTACATTTTTATATGTTATTATAGGATAGATACCTAATGAATGTGAGCCCATAACTAAATCAGCTCCATTATCAATTGCGCTATATGCTATATTTTGCATTTCTTTAGTAACTCCAAATATGTACTCTCGTCCCCAATGAATATCAACTATAACTATATCAGCATTTTGGCTTGCTACAGCTATATCATTTTTCATTTTTTCTTCAGAATATACATTCATTCCATAATCAGTATAATTATCTTTTGTCCCGATAAAAACATTATTAGCTGCTATTATTGCTATCTTTTTACCATTTTTTTCTAAATATAATGTAGAGTTATTTATTCCAGAAATATAAGTGCTATTTTCTTTAAGAAGACTTGTTGTATTGTTGAATATATCTTTTGGAAAATCTGTCATATGATCAGATGATATATTCACAGCATCTATTCCAAGTGATACAATTGCACTTTTTATATCTTTAGTAACTAAATATTTACTTTTTGGATCTTCAATTTTATCTAAATTAGTTATGTTGGTAGATAAACTAGCATATGTGAAATCAGAATTTCTAGTTAAATCAAATATTTTTTTAAATGCAGAACTATATAAATAACTAACATTTGTTGTAACATTACCACCCATCATCATTTCACCTAAAATAGTAAATTTAATTTCATTATTACCTGGAACTACAATTTTCGGGTCACCAGTTTTTTCTTCTGTAGCAGCAATATTTTCAGTTTTATCTGTTTCAATATCTGCAATAACATTTTGAACTTCATTATTAGCAGTAGCTATAACAACTTTATTATGATTTACATTTATACCTATAAAAACAGATAAAATTATTAACATCACAAGTGATCCCAAAAGTATTACAATTTTATTTATTTTATCGTTCCTAAAATTAAATCTTTTTCTAACGAGATTAATTCTAATTCTTGAGTTGTTCCCCATAATTTTTTATCTCCTTTTACTTTTGTTTTAATATAATTTGAAGTATATCCTAATAAGTAACCTTCTTTATATTCTTCAAGTAATACACCAGCAACCGTACCTATATTTTTATTTAAAAATTGTAGTTGTAGTCTTTTACCAAGACTAATTAATTCTTCACTTCTTGTACTTGCAACAATTGGATCAACAGTAGTATCTAAAGAATAAGCTTTCGTATGATTTCTTTTTGAAAATTTAAATACGTTCATATCACTGAATTCAATCTTTTTTGCTCCATCCATTGTTTCAATAAACTCTTCATCAGATTCATCTATATATCCTACAATTATATCGCATGTAAGAGAAACACCCTCAAAAGTTTCTTTTAATTTGTCTACAACACTAAAAATATATTCTCTTGTATACTTTCTATTCATTCTAGATAGTACAGTATTGCTTAAACTTTGAACTGATAAATGAAAATAATTGCATAACTTGTCTATTTGGCGTAGTCTTAATATATTATCATTTGTAAGCCATCTAGGTTCAATAGATCCGAAGTCTTATTCTTTCTAATCCCTCTATAGCATTTGCTTTTTCAATAACATCAATTAAAGACATATCATTTTCTAAGTCTTTACCATATGATGCTATTTCAATACCAACAAGAATTATTTCTTTTGTTCCATTCTTTACTAAGTTTTTTATTTCAATTAAAATATCTTCAATACTTCTACTTCTTACTCTTCCACGTGTATATGGAATAATACAGTAAGAACAAAAATTATTACATCCATCTTCTATTTTTACACTTTCTCTTAGTATATTAACTCCTTTTTCTAAATTACCGGGTTGAACATATCTTTTAACTTTATCTATATCTGCTACTTTAAATAGTTTTGCCTCTTTAGATGGTTTTCCACTATCCATAAACTCATTCAAATATTTAATAATATCTTTTTTCTCTTCATTTCCAAGTATAATATCAAATATATTTCCATTAAGAATATTATTTTCACTAAATCTTATTTCTTCTGCATAACAACCAACTAATATGACAACAGCTTTATTATTTAATTTTCTAGACCTACTTAACATTTGTCTTGTTTTTCTTGTAGATAAATTTGTTACACTGCATGAATTAACAACATATACATCAGCTTTTTCTTCAAAGTTAATTACTTCAAAGTTATTATCTTCAAACTGTTTAATCATTAAGTTTGTTTCATATTGATTAACTTTACAACCCAATGTACAAAATGCTACTGTCATTTCTTCACCACTCTCTTTAAGGTATATTATATCAAATAATACAAAGATAATCAATTGATTATTCAAAATATGCTATTTTATAGGCATTAATACAAAAAAGTATTACAAATTTAATTGCAATACTTTATTCTACCTATTTTACAAAATCATTTAAAAAACTAAAATGATTACCTTCTACTTTTACTTTTCCATCCACAGTTACTTTTAATATTGTTGCTGAAGTATTTGCAAATATTGTCTTAGTTAAACTCTCTACTGCCATCATTCCACCAGCTGAACCATTATCAAACTTGTTTTCAGATGATGTTTTAGAAATGTCAACTACTCCTTTATTTCCGTTTACAACTAGTTTATTTATCCCAAGACCTAACTGTGAGTTCATTACTTTAACTATTTCTTTATTTTTGTTTTTATTATATACATCTTCATTTATAACAAAATACTTAACTACTGTACCTGTAGCATCACTATTTGGGTGATATATTTTAAGTGTTACCGTTTTATCTTTTATATTGCTACTAACAATATTTAAATTATTACTAGCAATATATGTTAGAGTTAATGTTAATGCTATAATCAAAACTATAGTCGCAATAATAAGCCAAGTTCCTTTACCTTTGAAATTAATTTTTATTTTCATATTCCCCCCTATTTAATATAAGTATATGATGCTACTCATATTTTTATAATATATATAAATATTTTTTGGCTGTCTTGTCATACTTTTTTAATAGATTTTTCCACATTATAAATAAAAAAATTGTACTAATTAAAAAATCAGTACAATTCCAGTTATTTATAACAAATTTTAGCTTTTTTGACTCCGACTATTGACATTGAGCAACAAAATGTATAACTGCTTTTGCTTTATAAATTGTAAAATGGTGGCAACACAGAAATTGCAGATACATATATTAATATATATATAATTGTTGAAATAGTGCCTGCTGTTATTATTGAAAGTGATACTATTTTATAATGTTTTATTTTTAACAGTACAATTCCAAATGTAATTATAGTTAGACCTAATAATAAGGAAGTACAAAAGAATAAATTAAGTACATCTTTTTTCTCTCCAACATATACATTTGAATATTCTTGTAGTAGTTTAACTGAATTGTTTTTTATATCTTGGGTAGCATTCTCATCTTGTATTATTTTCTGTAAATATCCAGCAGGTCCTTCCATAGGTACCCCTTCTACTTTTGAAAAATATTGTGTAATAGTGCCTTTATAGAATGAATATATTGGAATGCCAGCTGTTATAAGTAATATTAAAAAAGTTGCTAATATAAATTTTAAAATTTTCATAATGATTCCTCCAAAATTATTATATAACAAATGTTAAATAATAGCAATATAAATGTAAAATTTTAGTAAAAAATAACAGGTGAATTTACCTGTTATTTATACATTGTTATACTGATAACCAAGTTATCACTTTTTGTTGTTTTGATTATATTGTTATATTTAAATTTGCCACATTTTCTAAATGATACAATATCATTTTCTTTCAAAATATATGTTTTACTAGTTACACATTTTGAATTTATATATAACTCTTTTTTAAAAATTTTACTTTCTGCTTCACTTCTACTTAATTTGTAAACGTGTGCTAAAACAGTGTCTATTCTATTTGATGGAACTATAATATTTATATTTTCAAAATTATGAATTATTTCTTCTAAATTATTAATGTCCATAACATCAATAGCTATTTTTGAATTACCTACTTTTGTATAGTTAAGTAATATAAACTCTAAAACTGTATTCATTAAAAATATATATGCATAATCCTCAAATACAATAATATCACCAATCATATCTTCAGTTATACCCATGTTGTATATACTTCCCATATAGTCTTTATGTAATAGTTTAAAATTATTATTTGGAGTTACTTTTATACATGATACACAAGAAAAATTATAGTCTTCAGTATACTCAGGTAATATTGCTATGCATCTTTTTTCAATCACATCATTTAGAGAAAAAATCTTGTATTCTATTTTAGACTTGTTCAACAAGTCTATAGAAATTTTAAATTCATTTAAATCTAAAAAATTAGTTGTAACAAGAAAACCTGTTTTTTCATATTTGTTTATCTTGTCTAGAATATTTGAAGCAAATATTTTATCATCTTTATCACTATACTTATTTAAAATTTCTTGTCTATTTATCATCGAATGCACCAATAACTATTTGTTTCATTTCATCAATGCTTTCTGACTTATTAATCATATCTCTATACTTAGCTCCGTTTTCCATTCCTTTTAAATACCAAGCAAGATGTTTTCTAAGTTTTAATTTACTAGTTCTTTCGCCCTCATATTTACATGCTAAGTCAATATGATTTAATATAATAGCTAGTTTTTCACTATTACTTGGAGTATATTCCGTGCATTCTAATATAGTTTTAAAAATCCAGGGTGTACCTAAGCTACCTCTTGCAATCATAATTCCATCACAACCAGTATATTTAAACATACGAATAGCACTCTCAATATCTGTAACATCTCCATTACCTATTACTGGAATGCTTACACTTTCTTTTACTTTTTTTATAATATCCAAATCACATGTACCAGAATAATATTCTTCTCTAGTTCTTCCATGAATAGTAATCATCGCAACTCCAGCGCCCTGCGCTATACGAGCTACTTTAACTGCTGTAATTATATCATCATTAAAACCTTTTCTAGTTTTTAATGTTATAGGTTTTTTAGATACTTTAACGGCTGTTTCTAATATATTTTTGACATTATCTAAATCAAGTAATAGTCCTGCGCCATCTCCGTTTTTTACTAGTTTTGGAGCTGGACATCCCATATTAATATCTATTATATCTATTCTATCATCTTCATTTAGTTTAATTATCATATTTTTTATAGTTTCTGCATCACTACCAAATATTTGTACTACAGAAGGTCTTTCATTTTCTAAGACACTTAATAATTTTTCGGTTTTCAAACTTCCAAATTCCATTGCTTTACTACTTGCCATTTCTGTGAAAGTAAGTCCTGCATCATAATTTCTAACTATTCTTCTAAATGCCAAATCAGTAATTCCAGCCATAGGAGCTAAAAAAACATTATTTTTTATTTCTACATTTCCTATGTTTAGCTTATGTATATATTTTTCTAGTCTATTAGTTTCCATATAACACTTGACCTTTATATGCAGATCCCTTTAAATAGTATATGTTATGTGTATTTTCAGCAACTAGAAACACATCTTTATTTGCAACTGTACCTGTACCTTTTCTTATTGTATCATTTTTAAGTAACCCTATATTTACTACATATAATTTATTATTTTCATCAGAATTTAATTTAACATTATTGTAAAAATCATCTCCTAAAGAATTACCTGAAACTATTTCATTTGTAACTGGTAATTTTTCATTTTCTAAATAGTACACATTAATGTTATCTTGAACTCTAGATAAACTAGCTTTATATTCTTCAAAATTAGCTGCAGCTATAGATCCAGCACCTATAACTGATGCTGATGTTATTATAAGCATCATAACTACAGTAGCTGTTATTACCACGAGTAAAGTTATACCACTTTTGTTTTTCATATTTGTACCTCCTATATATTTTCAAATTAATATATATAATTATACCTTTATTTTAATAATTATTAAATAGAAATATTTAAAAATACTTCTTTTTACTAATTTTAGTGTTTAATATAATAATTAATTGACAAAAGTTTAAAAATTATATATAATTATTATATTAAAGGATGTGCAAATATGATAGTATTACCAAACTTACCAAATAGTTTAGATGAAGTTACAAACATTTGTGATATATTAACTAAGGATGAAGTTATATCCAATTCAAATATATCAAGTGAAGATGTACTTAATATAAGTATAAATGATATAGAAATTAATAATTCAAAACTTAGAAATATAAAATTTGTAGCTTGTAGTTTTGAAAAATCTTACTTTCTTAATGTTATATTTGAAAACTGTGATTTATCCAACATAAATTTGTCAAATAGTACATTTAAAAAAGTTCTCTTTATTGATTGTAAATTACAAGGTACTAATTTTAACAGATCTTTTCTAGAAAATGTGTATATGAATAATTGTAATCTTAGAAATATATACTTAGATGAATCTACCATATCAAATTCAAACTTTCAAGAATGTAATTTTAAAGATAGTTCACTAACTACTATACATTTTAAGAATATATCATTTGAAAACTGTAGTTTTACATCTAGTAATTTTTCTAAAACAAAACTAAAAGGACTGGATTTTACAACATCTAATATAGATGGTATAACAGTTTATACAGATGATTTGAAAGGTTGCATATTAACTGAGTTACAAGCTTTAGAGTTTATAAAGATATTAGGAATAATAGTAAAATAAGAAAAAACAGATAGTAACTGCTATCTGTTTTTCTAATTTCAAGAATAATCATATATCATTGTAATAATTATTCATTTAATTTTATTTCATATAATATACCTTGTGGAGTTCCACCACTAGAATTTGCATCATATATAAGATTTGCAATCCAATATGTATTAGCTGGTATTATTACTGTATTATCATATGCACTGCTATTAATTGATACGAATGATATATCCTTTTTAGAACTATCTTTAAAAATAATTCTTATACCATCTCCAGACAATCCAGCCATTTTAACTCTTATCTTTTTGCCTATCATACTACTATCTATTCTAAGATATTTTCCACTTAGATTAGTTCCTGTTGCATCATTTCCATCAAGTACAGTTGAAGGCATCGCATCGGATGGTCCAGTTGCTGTTAAACTAGTTATTATTCTAGTTTCTACACCATTTTTATCTATTCCTTTAGCATAAAGTGTTTGACCTTGTACTATTCTTACAAAGGTATCTTGATAATTTATCCAGTTTATTGCATCTATGCTATATAATCTTTGTGCACTTGATGGAGAATATTCTATTGTTACATCTGAATATGAATTTACTACAGTTTTAGTTATATCAAAGTGTAATAAAGGATAATTATTTACTACAGTAAATACCGGTTCATTAGCTGTTTGTATTTCATATAACATACCTGATGGAGTTCCACCACTAGAATTTGCATCATACATAAGATTTGTAATCCAATATGTATTAGCTGGTATTGTTACTATATTATCATATGTATTACTTACAATTGAAACATTTGATATATCAATTCTATTTATATCTTTAAACGTAATTTTTATACCATCTCCAGACAATCCGGCCATTTTTACTCTTATCTTTTTTCCAATCATACTGCTATCAATTTTAAGATATTTTGCAGTTAAATTAGTTCCTGTTGTAAGAATTCCATCTAGTACTGTTGATGGCATTGCATCAGCTGGTGCAGTTGCCGTTAAACTTGATATTATTCTAGTATCTACTCCATATTGATCTATTCCTTTAGCATATATTGTTTGACCTTGCACCACTCTTATAGGTTGATCTTGATAATTTATCCAATTTGATGCTACTCCTATGCTATATAATCTTTGTGCACTTGATGGAGAATATTCTATTGATACATCTGAATATGAATTTACTACCATTTTAGTTGGGTCAAAGTGTAATAAAGGATAATTATTTACTACAGTAAATATTGGTTCATCTACTCTTTGTATTTCATATAATGATCCTGATGCACTTCCACTAGAATTTGCATCCCATATAGTGTTTGAAATCCAATATGTATTATCCGGTATTGTTACTATATTATCATATGTATTACTTACAATTGAAACAAATGATATATCAGTTTTATTTATATCTTTGAAAATAATTTTTATACCATCTCCACCACTACCTGCCATACGTACCCTTACTCTTTTTCCAATTATACTATTATCTACTTTAAGATATTTACCAGTTAGATTAGTTCCTGTTGCATCATTTCCATCATAGACAGTGAGTGGCATTGCATCTGCTGGCATTGCAATTGTTTTACTTACTGACATTTCTAATCCCGATGCTTTTTTAACACTTTTTGCAAGTACTGTTCCTGTTATCATATTGAACTGCCCTATATATGGTAACCATGTTGTTCCAGCATCTATACTATAAAGGTTATTTATATCTGTTCTATTATCATAAGTTATTGTAGTTTTAGCATCATATATTACACCACTAGAAGTTAGTGTTGGATATCCTGCATTTGAATTAATAACTGGTGCTATAGGTTTATCTAAATCTAAAGTTACTACTTTTTTTTCTGCAATAACTTCATTACCTGCTGTATCTTTTCCTTTTGCATATACTGTTACAGTACCATCACCATTTTGCCAATTATTTGCGAGTATTGTATATGATGATATTGCAAATGTACTTGTATAATTAGTCCAAACACTATTGCTTGTTCCTACTTTATATTGTTTAACAGTTGAATCTCCATAATTTACTGTAATATTTGAAGTTAGTCCTACTGTATTTTCTGGACTTACTGCTATATCAATTATTGGTGGATTCAAATCTACATTTGTCACGTTTAATGTATATACTTGTTTGTTTCCTACTTGATCTTCACCGTAAAATGTATAGTATCCATTAGTTGTTATATTTACTATTGTTTCATTCGCTATTTCAGTTCCAGAAGTTGCAAAATAACTTTCACCTAAAATACCTGCTGACCATTTTATTCTTCCTACTGCTACATCATCTGTTACATTTACTTTTATTGCTACTTTTTGTTGAGCGGCAATAAAATCAGCTGTTAATTTTATAACTGGTTGATTTTCATCTATATTTGTTACTTTTAACATTCCTTCTGCTGACCATACTTCAGTTTCATCCATTCCTTTTGCATATATTAATGTGTTATTTCTGTCTATTGTTATTGGTCCAGTATAGTCCATCCATATTCCTGATATTTCACCTGGTTTAATTACTTTGTATTGTTTTTGCACAATAGCACTGTTATATGTAATTGTTGCTTTTACACTAATTGATGGCTCAGTTGGAGTTATTACTATTTGTGGAGCACCTAATGCTGCTCTATCCCATCTCATAAATAGATTTCCAAATAACTCACTTATTGGCACATCTATTAAATAGTAATCTCCTGTGAATGTTATTAAATTACCGTTTTCATCTTCTATTTTGATTAATGTTCCGTTTTTTATTACCTCATCTTTAAACTGTGGTTTTATTAGTAATATTCCTGCATCTTTGTATCCATTCCATGTTCCATCAGTTTTCCATTTATATTCTTGTGCCTTTGAACCTGTTGGATAATTTAATTTTAGTAAATAGTAATTGCCCTTATCCAGTAGTAATATTGGTGGTTCTGGCACTACATTTTCTATAGTATAACTTGACTCTGATTTTTGTCCTAATTCATTTTGACTATATGCATATATTACAGAACCGTTTTTTGTTACTTCAATCCCAGTTACATAGTCTCGTAAAGTGCCTCCATCTATACTATATCTTTTTATAGTAGCATATTTATCATAAACTATAGATATTGCTACTTTACTTGCTTGTGCTCCATTACTTGGACTTGCAGATATTATTGGCTCTGCTATTCCACTAGATAAATTATCTATAGTTTTAGATACTTCACCTCTCGAATTTACACCAGTTGCATATGCATATATAGTACAATTGCTTGTTACTTCAAATGCATCTGTATATGTTTGCAATGTTCCATATCTTCCAATTGAATAGTACTTTGCAGTTGCCTTTATATCATAATCTATAGTTACACTTGCTGTCGCTACTCTATCAGTTGATAGAGTAGGTTCCGGATTTACGTTTATATTTACTGCTAATTTCTTTATAGCTATTGGAGGTTTTAATTGTCCAATATTAGTTATATTTAGAGTTGTCTCCGTTACTCCATTTGCGTTAGTTCCTCTAGCATATATTTTCTTGTTTTCTGTTACTTTAAATGGTGCAGTATATGGATTATATACTATCCCATCTTCACTATATTCTATAGCAGTTGTATCACTATATGTTATTGTTACAGTTACTTCACTTGCTCCATAACTAAAGCTCCATGGATATGGATTTGCATTTATATATACATATGGTTTATTATTTTTCTTTATGTTATTTACAACTCCATAACCTGTATTAGATTTTTCGCCTGTAAATGTTCTATAGTATGAATAAACTTCCATGTTTTGTCTTACTGTTATAGCTGATGTATATTCTTGATACTCAGCATATCTTCCTAATTTTATATATACCTTATCTGCGTTTGCAGGTGCTTCTATACTTACTTGTACTGATTCTGATAATGTAGCAGGGTTAACCTTTACTGTAGGAGCAGGTACATCATTTGGTATTACAACAGGTAAAGATTCACCTGGAACATATGGTGGATTTGGATTGTAAGCTACTGGCAATTCAGCTACTGCTCCACTGCTTGTATCATTTATTATTATTGAAACAGCTCTTGATTTTTTATTTGAAGAATCATAATAATATGCTATTATTTGTGTTCCATAATTTACTACATTTATTTCACTTGTATAATTTTCTTCTACTCCTGAATTTATTTTATATATCTTTTTATCTGCATTTGCAGGATATGTTACTTGTACTCTTGCTTTTTCACTTCCTATAGCTGGTAATCTAGCTATTGTTGGAGCTGCTAAATCAGTTTCTTCTACTCCAGTATTACCTATATATATCATATCTTTTCCTGCAACATTTCTAGTTGCAAGAATTGAGCCATCTGTGTTGTATATAGTTTCAGTTTTTTTAGCTCTAGCTTCTATTATACAATTTTCAGTTACGCTAAATTGTTCAGTATATGCAATCCAACCACTATCTCCAACTCTATATTCTTTAGTAGTAGCGCCCTCGTCAAAGTTTATTATTACATTTACTTTGTCTACTTTAGTAGCTCCTGTTTTATCTGGAACTATATCTACTAATAGTGTTCCTACTGGTGGAACTATCACATCTTTATTATCTATTTTATATTTTATCCATACATCTTTAATTCTATCTAAAGGTATGGTAATAACTCCGGTGTAGTTTTGCCACATCAGCATAGAATCTACCCTTAGTTCACCTTCAGTTCCAAGTCTCCATTTTTTATCAGTTGAACCTGCTGGATAATACAAAGTTAGTTTTATCCAACCATCCCATATTTCTTCAGCACTTACTGGTACAGTAGCGGATCCTGAATAGGCAACTCCACCATCTAATGTATGCCACCTTTTACCTTCAAATACATCACCGTTATAGTCATATATTTGTCCTGTAGTTACATCCAATATATATCCTTTTTCTTGTTTTGCACTTGATAGTTTTACACTTATATCTTCACTACTTATCCAAGCTAAATTTGTTGTATCAATACTTCCACTTAATTCTTCTATTTTAGTATTAAGCGACGGTACTGATTCTTTTATATATGTTTTATCTTCCTCTGTTAAAAACCCTTTTAAAGGTAGATCAAATTCACCTGTAGTTACGTTATATTTACTAGTAGAGTATAGATTTACTCCTTCTTCTACTGATGTAAAATCACTCATAAATTTTGCCTTTTTAGATTGATCTAAAACACCACTATTATTTATAGACATTACAACTACTGATGCAATGATAATTATAATTATTATTGTAATTACTAATAGTATTAGCGATATACCTATTTTTTTCATATGTTATCCCCTTATTGCTTGATAGTTGATTATTTGATTATTTCAAACTTAATTTCACTTACCTTGCTATAGTCCCCTGCAATTCCTGTAGATAGAACTTTTTCTTTATTTGGATATAAATTTTCTACAACTTGGACCATATTTTTAAGTTCATTACCATTTTCATCTTTTAATATTATTTTAAAAGTAACGTTTTTAACGCTATCTGTTCTATTATACATTTTAGCTCTTATAGTTGTTATACCTGATTCAAAAACCTTTGTTATGTCTTTAATTTCTATTTCTTGAATTTTTGCAGCTTCTGTTGCTTTATTGTCTTCTATAGTAATATCAGTTACTTCAACTTTTTTATTACTATTAATCAATACTATAATAGACACAACTATTACCAATATTGCACATACTAAAAATATTATACTTTTTTTATTCATTTAAATCTCTCCCTTATATATATATAAATTATATATTATATACATTTTTTTGTCAATCAAAGTCGACATATTTCGACATATGAAGTACTATATGTTTATTTTTTTTATTTGAATGGTTATATTATTGGAAAGAACCGTAATAAATATGCATTTATTACGGTTCTTTTTTAAATTAGTTTATTAATTATTAGAATAAGAAACTTTGTGATATATTAACTATTAATAATTTTTTCAAAATAAAAATAGAATACAACTAAATAAGTTGATATAGTTATAGTCCACCAACCTTTTTTACCTTTAGAATTTACTAAAAATTTGGTTCCTATAACAAAACCAACTATTGTAAGAAATGGTATAAATGGATTGATGATTCTAATAACCGCCGGTATTAGAGGCGATATATAAAATAACAAAGCTAATACTATTAAATATATGATAAATAAAATATTTGATTTCATAATCAATATTCCTCCTTACAAATTATTGTATTGGTAGAAATTTAAATTCACCATATTATACCATATTTTTACAAATTGTCAATTGCTTTACTATATTAATAGCTATATATAGTAAAATTGATTACATAATTATTAGAACAAGAAACTTTTGTTTTTTCTTGCTGATATATTAAGTACTATTGCAATAGCTATTAAATTAGTCATTAAACTACTTCCACCATAACTTACAAATGGAAGTGGTACTCCTGTTATAGGTAATAGTCCAATTGTCATTCCTATATTTTGTACAAAGTGAAAAAACAACATTCCAGCTATACCTATTACAATATATTTTGCAAATAAATCACTTGTATTAGCAGATAACTTTATTAATCTAAGTAATAAAATAACAAATAATATAATTACTGCTGCAGACATTGCAAATCCCATTTCTTCTGACAAAACTGAAAATATAAAGTCAGATGATTTTATTGGTAAATATCCAAATTGTGTTTGCGTACCTTTAAGTAATCCAGTACCAAAGATCATTCCTGATCCTACTGCTATTTTAGATTGTATAGCATTATATCCACTTCCTAATGGATCTAGTGTCGGATCTAAAAATACCAATATTCTATTTTGCTGAATTGGCGACAAAATAAAATTATATATCAAAGGAGCTACTAAACAAACTATTGCTATTATAGAAATTATATATCTATATTTGAGTCCACTTGCAAATAGCATAAAAAATGTTATAACTACAAAAACAACTGCTGTACCAAAATCTGGTTGCAACATTATAAGTGTAAACGGTATAAAAAACAGTGCTGCTAAACTAACAAATTTTATTATTTTATCTTTTCTAGATAAAATATCTTTATGAAAAAAACTAAGTAATTTTGCTAAACATAATATATATCCTATTTTCATAAGTTCGGAAGGTTGATATAAAAAGTTACCAAAATTAAACCAACTTTTTGCACCCATCAGTGAACTGGTAGTTAATACAACCACCAGTGCTATAGCACTAAAAAAGTATATAGCATAACCTGCTATGTCAAATGTAGAATAATCAATTGCCCATATTAAAATAACTGCAACAATCATAATACCAAACCACATTATTTGTTTTATATATTCATCTTTATTTAAATTAGTATTATAGCCTGCGCTAAAAATACCAACTAGTCCTATTGCAAAAAGCAAAAGTACTATTATTAAAATTATATAGTCTGTATTTTTTAGTAATGTTTTAAACATAAGCAATTAATCCCCCTTCTTGTAATTTAATGTTTTAAACCTTATTTAAAAAATGCTATATATGCTTTGTATGTCATATATATATCTCCAATTCCAGCCACTTCAAAAGGTGAGTGCATTGAAAGTACTGGTGTACCACAATCTATAACATTTACTCCTTTATTAGCTAGAATATATGCTATTGTTCCTCCACCACCTTTTCCTATTTTCCCTAAAGTTCCAAGTTGGAAAATTATATTATTTTTTTCGAAAGTACTCATAACTTCTGAAACATATTTTGCATTTGCATCACTTGCACCAGATTTTCCACCGCTACCTGTATATTTTTCTAAACAAACTCCAAAACCCAAAATATTTGAATTTGGTATATCAGAAAATTCTTCGTAGCAAGGATCAACACATGTAGATACATCAGCTGATAACATTTTTGAATTATAATATAATTCATATATATCTGTAACCTTTTCATTTTTCAAAGTTAATATTTTATTTATGAACATATCAAAAATATTAGAACTCATTGATGTATTTCCTACACTTCCAATTTCTTCTTTATCTACTACCATAGCTACCATTGTTTTATTTACTTCGTTTTTTGACTCGGAAATCATTGCTTTTACAGTTGCATAAGCACATACTCTATCATCTTGACCATATCCACCTATCATACTAGAATCTAACCCTATATATCTAGGTTTAAATGCTGGTACAAATTCTATTTCACTTCTTGCAAAATCAACTTCTTTTATTCCGTATTTATCATTTAGAAGTTTAAGAATATTTTCTTTTACATCATTTTTTTCTTTTTCCTCGGTTGTACTTTTTAAACTTCCAAATAATATAGACATTTTTTCGGGATCTATAAATTCATTAGCATTAAGTTTCATTTGATCTTTTGCTAAATGAGGAAGTAAATCAGACATAGTAAAACATGGATCACTTTCATCTTCTCCTATAACAATATCTAATTTTTCACCTTGTGAAGTATATATTACTGCATGCATAGCAAGTGGTATTGTAAGCCATTGATATTTTTTGATACCGCCGTAATATTGTGTTTTTAAAAGTGCTACTCCTTTATTTTCATAAAGTGGCATAGGTTTTAAATCAATTCTTGGACTATCAACATGAGCTCCAATTATGTTTAATCCATTTACTAATTTATCTTTGCCTATTACAGCTGCATATAAAGATTTTTCATTATTTTCAAAATATACTTTATCTGATAATTTTAATTCTTTCTTTGTAGAAATATCAACAAATCCCTCTTTTTGAAGCATTTCTTTAACTATTTTTACTGCTTTATATTCAGTTTTAGCTTTTCCTAAAAAATCTACATATCCAGAAATATATTCATTCATCTCTTTTATTTCTTCTTTTGATAAATTTTCATAAACATTTTTCTTTTCATATTTTAAACTCATATTATCGTACCACCTTTTCTTCTATTAAATATCTTTTTATACTAAATATATTTCTTTTTGCATTTTGCAAACAGGTATACCACCAAATTTTGTTACTACAAACATTTCTTCTATTGATCCTCCATTAGGTATTGCTACTCTAGGTTCTATTGTATATACACCGTTTTCAAGTAATCCTAACTCAGATCTCTTATTTGATTTATTTGATAAAACTGCTCCTACATCATGAACCTTAAGTCCTACAGGATGACCTGTTGCATGATTATAGTTTGGATAACCATCTCTTAAAATTCTATTTCTTACAATATCATCTATTTCGTATCCTTTAACATCAGGTTTCATAAGATCTAATGCGTTTTCTATAGATTCAGTTAATGATATAAATACATTCTGTACACTTCTAGGCGCTTTTGTTTCATTTTTTCTTAAAGCATATCCCATTCTTTGAATATCAGAATATATCTTTTCACCATCTTCATATGTTGCACAAATTCCAAAATCAAAATATATTGTATCACCTTTTTTTAATGGTTTTTCACTAGGAATTGTATGACCAATTTTAGAAAGGTTTATACCTGTTAAAACAATTGGACAATTTTCCCAAGCTAATGAAAAAGATATTATATTTTCACCCAAATATTTATTTGTAATATTTTTAGTAAGCTCTATTATATGTTTTGCAATATCAATCTCACTCATACCTATTTTTATTGTTTTAAATGTAGTTTCAAGTATTTTTTGTGTTATATTAGCTACATATTTGATTCTTTCAATTTGATTATCAGTTTTTTCCCCAAGTAGTGAATACATAACCTTTTCAGCAGAATTAAATTTTATTCTTTTTCTATATTTCAAATATGGATTTTTAATCATATTTGTAAATTCAATAAATTCACCATGTCCTAAAATATCTGTATCTTTATCTCCCATTGCTGAATATGAAAGTGAAACTTTTGAAATAAATCCTAAATCTGATATAATATCTTCTATTCTATTTAACAAATCACACGATGTATTATAACATATAACAAATATATTGTTTTTTGCTAAATATTCATTATCAAGATTATCTTTATCTAAATCATGTATTAACAAATATGTTTTATTTGTTGATATAAAGCACATAGATAATGAATAAATAGTTTTAGATATATATTTGTAAAATATAGCATCACTATTTTCTTTATTAATCAAAACCCATAATTTTAAATTATGCTTAATTAAAAGTTTTTGTATATTTTGAATATTGCTAATCATATTATTATCCTTAACATTCATGGCAAATTTGCTCTGTTTGATTTGCAATTTCTAACTCTTCATCTGTTGGTATTACATATATAGGTATTCTAGAATCATCTCTAGAAATTAATGCCTCTTTAGCAGAACCACTTAAATTACGTTCTTTATCTATTTTTATACCTAAGTATTCCATATCACATAAAGTCATATCTCTCTCACAAAAATTATTTTCACCAATACCACCTGTAAATACTATGGCATCAACTCTATTTAATTCAGCCATATATGCACCAATATATTTTTTAGTTCTATTAGTTTGAATTTGTCTAGCAAGTATTGCTTTTGCATTTCCACTATTTGCTTCTGCAATTACTTGTCTTTCATCTCCTATACCACATATTCCAAATCTTCCTGATTCTTTATTAAGTAAGTCATTAACTTCTTGAATTGACAAATTCTCTTTTTCCATAAGCTTAGTAACTATTGCTGGATCTAAATCTCCGCATCTTGTTTCCATTACTAAACCTTCTAATGGAGAGAATCCCATTGATGTATCATGTGATACACCGTGCTTTATAGCGCAAATACTTGCACCGCCACCTAAGTGACATACTATTGCGTTAATTTCACTTTTAGGTTTATCTAATATTTCTGATAATCTATTTAATATATATATATATGAAGTTCCATGAAAACCATATCTTCTTATTCCATACTTCTCATAAAATTCACGTTTAATAGCATATAAGTAATTATACACTGGAATTGTTTGATGAAATGCTGTATCAAATACGGCAATATTTCTCATGTTTTTATTTATTTCTAGAATTGTTCTTATTCCCATTATAGCTGCAGGGTTATGCAAAGGTGCAATATCAGATAATTTATCTATTTCATTAATTACAGCTTCATCTACTAAAACTGCTTTGCTAAATTTTTCTCCACCATGAACAACTCTATGTCCAACTGCTGTTATATCATCAAAGTTTGTTATAACTCCTTCTTTGTTATCAGTAAGGTGTCTTATTAAGACTTCCATAGCTTCTTTATGATTATTCATAGGCTCTGGTCTTACATAAGATATATTATCTCTAACATTCTTATATATTAAGTTTGAACTTTCTACACCAATTTTATCACATCTACCTTTTGCAATTACCTCATTATTGTCCATATTGTATAATTGAAATTTTATTGTTGAACTTCCACAGTTTATAACTAATATTTTCATAAATTCACTTCCCCCTTTAATATATATACTAACTATTTTTCTTTATGCATTGACTTTCTGCTTGTACACATGTTACTGCAACTGAACCAATTATTTCTTCTACGTTACAACCTCTTGATAAATCATTAATAGGTTTTGCGAGTCCCTGAGTAATTGGTCCTATAGCTGTAGCATGAGCAAATCTTTGAACTAATTTGTATCCAATATTACCCGCTTCTATATTAGGAAATATTAAAACATTTGCATGACCTGCAACTGTGCTACTTGGAGCTTTTAAAGCAGCAACTTCTTTTATAATTGCAGTATCTAATTGCATTTCTCCATCTATTTCAAAATCAACTTCTAATTCTTTAACTAACTTAACTGCATTACTTACTTTATCAATAGATTCACTTTTTGCGCTTCCCTTTGTTGAATAAGATAGCATAGCAACTTTAGGTTCACCTTTAATTAAGTTTCTATAACTAATTGCAGATGCTATTGCAATATCAGCAAGTTGCTCTTCTGTTGGATTTTCTATAAGTCCACAGTCAGAAAATATATATTTTCCATTTGAATCCAAATCACAGTTAGGTATATCCATTATAAAGAATGATGATACATTTTTAACACCTTCTGCTGCTTTTATTATTTTAAGTGCTGGTCTTAATGTATCTGCTGTAGGATGAATTGCTCCACTTACTACACCATCGCAATCGCCTACTTTAAGCATCATAGTAGCAAAATACATATTATCATTTATAAGCTGCATCGCTTCTATCATTGATAATCCTTTGTTTTTTCTAAGTTCATATAATGAATTAATGTAAAACTCACGTTTTTCACTAATTTCAGGATTTTCAACTTTTATTTTATCAAAATTCATATTTATATTGTTAACTTTACATAGAAATTCTATTTCTTCTAAGCTACCAATTAGGGTAATATCAGCTATATCTTCTTTTGAAATTATATCAGCTGCTTTTAAAATTCTAAGGTCGCTACTTTCTGGCAAAACTATTCTTTTTTTGTTTGATTTTGCTCTTTCTATTATATCTTTTGTAATTCCGTAAAACTCCATCTTTCTCACCTCAATAATATTATATACAATATATGTGTTAATGTCAAGAAGAAAATATTTTGCCACATACTATTGTATAATTTTACCTATTTTATCTATATTTTTAAAAACATTCATATATGTAATGCCATCAAATCCTGTTATATATTTTTGATATACTATATTTGTGTTTTTAGCTGCTATTCCTATACAAGCTATTTCACTTGATATTACATTTTGTAGATTTTGTATATTAGCGCTTAATTCATCTACAGAGCTAGTACTTAATTTACTTATTGCCTGATTTGTACTTTCATTTATATTTATATATTCATTTAAATATGTTATATCGGGATTATCATTTATGTATACAGTAGTTAATGTAAGATCATAATCACCAGTTTTCATTTTTTCTATAATCTCACTATTTTTTAATCTTTCTATATTCAATCTAATACCAGTATTTCCAAGCATTTGTTTTATACTTTCAGCAATATTAATCTTTACGCTATCTTCAGAATTTACTAATATTTTGAGCTCTAGATTAGTAGAAACTCCATTTATTTTCTTGTTATATATACCGGAATATTTATTCCATGATTCTGCTATTAAAGCATTTTCAGCTCCATAGATATCATATTTGTATCCTATTTGCGAATATATATATGGAATATCTATTACTTCTGTAAAATTTGGGCTTATTTGCTTTATAATTTCATTTCTATTTATTGAATATGCTATAGCTTTTCTTACTTCTTTCAAAGCAAATAACTTTGAACTTTTATTGCCAAGCAAAAAATATGTTTCTCCATCTCTATATTTTTTTACGCTATATTCATGCTTACCTATAAGTCTCATATCTTCTTCACTAGAAGTTAAAAACATATCAATTGAATTATTTCTAAAATCACTTACTAAGTTGTCACTATCAGCATAATCAGTAAATGATAAACTCTTTACAATATCCCTAGTAACTTCATCATTTCTAGCAAATGATATATCTTTGGGAATATCAAGAAAATTTAACATGTTTGTATTATGATTTATTTTTTGTGCATTTACTTCTTTTTGCTCTATTTTAAAATTCAATGAATATATAATATATGGATTAGAAGTATTCAATACAATCTTAATAGTATTAGTATCTTTGAGTGTAATTGAAGATATATTACTTAATGATTTGTAGTATCTGTTATTATTATTAGCTTTTAATTTTTCTATTGTATATATAACATCAGAAACATTACTTGTATCCTTTATTTCCATCTCGTATGTTGTATCATCAATTTTAGTTATTTTACTTGCTATGTTGTATGTTATTTTGTATTCTTCATCAATAGTTATTAATGTTCTATATGAGTATTTATATAACTCATTAATCAAAATATTATTTTTATTATCTAAATTATTTATACCTATTTTAAAATCATAGTTTGCTACTAGTTTGATATCCTTATCATTATTTTTAAACACACTAAGTAAAGGATTGTTTTCTAAATTAACTATATATTTAGATAAATAACCTATTGCAACAATAATTAAAATACAACTAACTGCTTTTAATAATATTAAAAATATGCTATTTTTTCTTCTTTTTTTATGTTTAGCTTTTTTCACTTTATCAATGTTACTATTATTATTAAATGTGCTGTATGTACCTTTTTTATATTTTCCACTTTTAATATTCTTAATAGATTTTTTATCTTTTTTTGCCTTATCATTCCTAGTTATTTTTTTATATTTATGTGAGTTCATAATATCAGGATTCAAACTTTTCACCACCCTTTATATTGTGCATATTATATCACAATTTTAGTCTAAAAGATAGATTTTAAGTGCTTTTAAGTCTCATATATACAAAAAAAACATATAACTTTACTATTTTGAATAAAAAAAAAGCAGTGTAAATTTTTACACTGCTTTTTAAATACTAGTTTTAATATTATGGGATAATAATTCCTGAAACTAGTTTGTATGCACAACTATTAAAGAGTACACCTAAACTAACTGTTATATAGGCATTTGCATAGGTTTCTTTATATGGCGACCGCTTATCTTTAAACTTCTCTTCACTGATTGAATCAGTTACCGCCATATCAGTATATTTCTTTTTGTTGTACGTAAAATCTGCCCGGAGCTTATCACCATACTGACCTGAACTTTTTAAATAAATGGTGAATTTAGAAACTTTAACAAATATCAATGATTCATTTAGTTCTTGCGCTTCTACTTCATTAACATAATTACCAATTCCGAAAATATTAATTGGTTTGTCAATAAGTCTATCAAGTAACGATAAATCTAAATTACCTGTTGGTCTTGCTGTAGTATAGGTTGAATTTTCAGTATGATAATTAAACCGTGTACTAGGATTATTGATTAGTCCTTCAGCTTCTACTATTTTTAACATGTAATAGTTTCTAGCTTCCATTGATGGAATTGGACCATCATTATTTTTTGTTAATCTAATCCATGTACCATATTCATCTTTACCTGCTACGCACCGACCACTAAGTTTCCGAGAATTAGCTAATATTACAATTTTTTTACCCATAAAGTTCCTCCTATAAATGTATTATTTGAATATCTTTGTTGCTACCTTTAATCTCTTCTACTACTAATTTTCTATGACATTTATCTGGCGTATCCTCACTACATAAATAACATACTTTGTCTAAATCTTTGTTTTGAAGTTTTATTATACAACTCCTTTGCTGCATTATTTTAGTAAATTCATCAGTGTATTCTTCAAAACTCATTTTGACTTTTTTGTCATTGTATCTTTTTCTTAATTCTTTAGTAGGAGCGAGCATTATATTATGCTCATATTCTATTCCATGCAATTTCAAAAAATACTGTAAGTCAACTCCTTTTGCAAAGCCAGCTAACTGACTTTTGTTATTTAACCGGATATCTACTACCTTTTTGATTCCATTTTTCTTAAGAAGTGCAAAAAATTGTTTTGCAGTTTTCTTGGTAAAACCAATAGTATAAATATTCAATTTATTTCCTCCTGTATGCACATAGTATATTTTGCTTTGTATAGCTTTGAGCTAAAGCATCGTCCATATTTGAAAATAGATCTAACTGAATATTATCTCCAAAATGAATTCTTACTAACTCGTCCTCTAACTGTGATTGTTTTACATAGGAATTGAGATCTTTAATGTGAACTATTCTAAATTCTCTTTTAGCTAATTGTCTTGAAATAGCTAAAAATCGATGACATTTAATAGGATCTTGCTCTGAACACATAATTGCTACATTATTTGTTACAGATAGTCTTTCTAATACTGCAAGACCTCCTAAAAATAGTTCTGTTTTTGCAAGCTTTTCGTAGTCAGCAATTCCATTTTCATCATAAGCTGATTGATCTTTAGGTCTTCCACCTAATAAATTACCCATCCACTTATATGAAATATTATACTTAGCAAGTTCAATTTCAAATATGTCCTTGTTAAATGGTGCACAATACTTACTGTATGGCGTACTTCTTACATCAACTATACAATCAACCTTATATCTTATTAAGGTCCGTATAAATGTTTGAAGTTCTGTTTTACCATATCCGATAGTTACAAAACCTTTTTTCTCTTCCATAATGTTTCCTCCCTTATATTAATAATAGAGTTTAAATTTTTTGATCCTTTATATTCTACCACACTTTATGTATTATGTAAAGTAAAATGAGGCATTTAGCAGTATATATGCCAAATATGTATTATTTGCTTAAATTATATTTGACTATAACAAAAAAAAAAGTAAGTAAAAGTTTTATAACTTTTACTTACTTGCTCTAAACTATTATATATTACAAAATTAATTGCGTGGTTCAACTGAAAATTTAATTGCTGTTCTTTCTTCGTTATTTATCATTATTTCAGTAAAAGCTGGTGTGCATATAAGATCTATACCTGATGGTGCTACAAAACCTCTTGCTATAGCTACTGCTTTAACTGCTTGATTTATAGCTCCTGCTCCTATTGCATTCATCTCTGCTTTTCCATTCTCTTTTATAAGTCCTGCTATAGCTCCTGCAACAGCATTAGGACTAGATTTAGATGAAACTTTTAATATATCCATTGTTTCTCCTCCATTTTTTCTTATGTATACAAATATTTATCATACTTGTATACATATTATATATTTTATTATTAAAAAAATCAAGTGGTTTTTGACAATTTAACACTAGATTTATATATATTGACATGCATGTTATAATATATATACAATTAATTCAATATTTTATTAAAATTTTAATAAAAGGAGCGGATATTATGTTAGAAATTTGTCCAATTCCTGATAGCCTAGACAACTTGTTTTTTATGGGAGAAGAAGGTTTTGAAAGCACTATATTCATCTCTGAATTTGATACTGTTACTAAGTTTTTTAAACCTTATGTATCAGATAAAATGCTTTTCAGAAAAGAGGGTATTTTAATATCACTACACTTTTGCGAAATTTATAATAAACACAAGATTATACCAGAAATATATAAGCTCATATGTAAAGACAATGGGAATTTCATTGGATATACTATGGAATGTGTTGCAGGTCAAAAGTTAGATGAATTTTGCGAAGATATTTCTGTAGCAGACAAATTACTTTTGTTTAGTAATTTGCAAGATACAATTAAGATTATTAATGATAATGGATATTGCTTAACAGATTTTAACCCAAATAATTTTTTAGTATCAAAGAATCTAACTATTAAACTTGTAGATATTGATAGTTTTTGTTTAATAGATGATTCATCAAAAGGTTTTTTTTGCTATTACAAGCACTCATGTACTTTTACTAGAGTAGTTGATGTAAAATATAATATCTATTCCTTCTATTCACTCTTTGTAGATATGTTATTTAACGTTAATAAAGTACAAAATAGTAAAAAAAAAATAATTCAAAAAATTACTGACGAAAATGCACTAACAGATTCTATTAAAGAAAAGCTAATTTTCTTTGTGAATTTACGGAGGAAAAAACAGTTGAAAGACTTAGATTACTTGTTCTAATTAACAACAACTCATTTCATAATTATGAAATGAGTTGTTTCTTTTTGTTAATATTCAATTTCATCTAACAAATAGTATATCATATATATATTAGGTAGAGCCATAAAAGCATTTGCAATACTAGATAGAGTCCATACCATTTCAAGTGCAGATACTGCTCCTATATACACACATATAGTATATATAATCTTGTATATATTTTGATATACTTCTTTGTTGTTAAAAATATATCTTACAGCTTGGCTTCCGTAGTATCCCCAGCATGGTATAGTAGCAAGCCCAAAACTTGTTAAACAAAATGTAAGCAAATACTTGCCAAACGGAAGTAATCCGAATACATTTTGAACAAGTGTAACAGGATTTGTTTCGTTTATATACATATTACTAGCTACAAATATTATACCAGTTAAACTACATAGTACAACTGTATCTATAAAAACACTTGTAGATGAAATTATTGATTGCTCTTTAATATTTGTATTATTTACAGTTGTTTCAAATATAGGTGAACTACCCATACCTGCTTCGTTAGAAAACATACCCTTAGATAAACCTGTTGATAATGCCTTCATACCTAAAAACGCTAGTATCCCAACAGAACCTGATTTAAAATTTAAAGCATCTGCTACAATAATAGAAATACTATTTAATATATTGTTTCTAAATATATATATTAACATTATACTCATTATCAAATATATAACTGTTGAAATAGGAACTATTACACTAGATATCTTAGCTATTTTTCTTTCGTTTGAAAATATTATGTATGATGCAACTACTGTAATAATAATTCCAACTAATGTTCTATCTATATTCAAATTCTGCGATAAATTTTCAGCAACAGAATTTGATTGTATCATGCAACCAATCCCAAATGATGCTATTATAACAAATATGGCAAATAAAAATGCTAATATATTACTTCCAATTCTGTATTTTAATACATACATTGTTCCACCGTAATACTTAGTATATGTAGCATTCTTTTCTTTCTTTATCTTCCTATATTTCATACATAAATATGTTTCTGCATATTTAGTTGCTATAGCAAATACTCCTGATACAAACATCCAAAATATGCTGCCTACTCCACCTATTACAATAGCAGTAGATACTCCTATTATATTACCTGTTCCGAATTGTTGCAGCAAGCACTGTCATAAGTGAATTGTATGATGATATTCCTTTTGTATTTGAAGGTTTAAACATAAGTCTTAAACCTTTAAATACATTTTTCTGTGGAAATTTAAGTTTGAATGTTAAATATATATGTGTAAATATAAACAAAGCTACAAGTGGCGTTCCCCAAATAATTTTATCTATATTTGTTAATATACTTCCCAATATTAAATCACCTCAAAAAAAAGCACTATATAAACAATATAGTACTTTTTTTATTACTTATTCTAATTATTATAAATTTTGCTCAAAATTCCATGTATCTCTACACATATCTTCTAAACTTCTAGTAGCTTTGAAACCAATTTCTTTTTCAGCCTTAGTAGTATCAGAATAACAAGTAGCTATATCTCCAGGTCTTCTATCACAAATTTTATATGGCACTTTTACATTATTAACTTTTTCGAATGCTTTAACTAAATCTAAAACACTATAACCGTTACCAGTACCTATATTATATGTAAACACTCCACTTTTTTCTCTACGTATTTTATCTAAAGCATTTAAATGTCCTGATGCAAGATCTACAACATGTATATAATCTCTAACACCCGTACCATCTGGAGTATTATAATCATTTCCGAATACACTTAATTTTTCTAATTTTTTTGATGCAACTTTAGATATGTATGGCATTATATTATTTGGTATTCCTGATGGTACTTCACCAATAAGGCCACTTGTATGTGCACCAATTGGATTGAAATATCTAAGAATTGCTATACTCCATTCATTATCTGATACAAATATGTCTCTTAGAATTTGTTCTATATACAACTTTGTAGTTCCATAAGGATTAGTAGTTGAGAGAGGCATATCCTCTGTTATAGGACATTTTTCTGGTTTTCCGTATACAGTTGCAGATGAACTGAAAACTATCTTTTTACAGCCAAATTGCTTCATTACATCAAACAGTACTAAAGAGCCAGATATATTATTTATATAATACTCTATAGGTTTTTGAACTGATTCACCTACTGCTTTAAGACCAGCAAAATGTATTACAGATTCTATATCATTTTCTTCAAATATTTTAATTAATTTTTCTCTATCCAAAATATCTGCTTCATAAAATTTAAAATCTTTACCTGTTATTTTTTTTACATTTTCTATTGCTTGTGGTGTACTGTTATAAAAGTTATCCACAACAACTAAATTTTCACCTTTGTTTAATAGTTCAGTGCAAGTATGTGTTCCTATAAAACCTGCTCCACCTGTTATTAAAATTGACATATATGATTCCTCCTTTTAAATATTATAGTGGTTATTATACCATATATTATATTATTTGTCAAAACCACAGTATAATTCAATAATTGTTATTTTTATTCCACATCTTTAGAATTATCAACTAATTCATCTGATGTATCATCAATTACTATTTCTGATTCATTACTTCTTCTTCTTGAAGGAGCAGTTTCATCTTCTACATTTGTTTCATTATCTTTTTCTACAAAATATAAAGTGTCTGATTTATTTAATTTATATAGCTTTCTATATAAATATACTATTTGTGCAAATTCAAATAAACAAAATGCAAACAATGCTAAAACTAACCAGAATGCTCTTATATACATTCCAACACCACTTAAAAAATTATCTAATTTAGAAGGTGTAATTTCTATTAATTTATTTGCTTCATCAACAGTAGCACCTGCAACTACAGCTGCTATATCTTTAGTAACCTTAATTGTATATTCTTTTGTTGTAATTCCATCAATAGCAGTTACTTTAACTTTAATTATATTTTCACCTTCAACTAATCCTTCATTTCCAGTAATTTCAATCTTTGAATTTTCAGTCTGTGCAAATGCAAGGACTGTTAATTTTTCTATATCTGATGTAACTGTTCCAATGTCATATGCTAAATTTTCAGCAGTAAATTCTGGAGCAAGTGTTTTTCCATCAATAACTATACTACTTAAATATGCATTTGCTTTTGCTACATCTGCGGCTTTTGTTACAATTATAGTATAAACTTTCTTTGTACCATCAGTAGCAGTTACTGTAACACTTACTGTATTATCACCCATCTGTAAATTATCTTCTCCAGTTATCCAGTATTTAGCTCCAGTTGCTTCTACACCAATACTAAGTCCTAGACTAGTTGCAGTAGCTGGTACTGTTAGTGAATATTTTGTAACAGAAGAATTAAAATTAGGTGACAAACCTTCATAGTTTGGTACTAATCTTTTTAAATTTGCATTGCTTCCAGTAGTTGCTGTTGCCGTAGTTTTTGCTGGAGTTGTTGGTGTTGGAGACGTAACAACAGGTGCCGTAATAGTAACAGCAGTACTTCCAGATAATCCAGACGACTTATAATTTGTATCTGAAGCTGTTCCACTTAAACTTATATTAGCGCTTCCTGCAACACCAGTTTTAGCTTTAAATGTATATGATGGTAAAGATTCTCCCTCAGCCCATGCATAACTTGTATCTCCAGAAATAAGTGTAAGTTTTGATGTATCATATGATATATTGAAATTTGCAGCACAAACATCACCACTTAAACTAACTCTTACCGTAAAAGTATTACCTTGTAATACACTTGAAGGACTTGATGATAATGTAGAACTTATACCATAAACTGCAGTTGAATCATAAATGCTAAATAATAATACTATAATAAAAGCTACTAAAAAATTTAGTTTTTTCATATTAACCTCCTAAATTATTGAACTATAAGATTTACATTTGTAAGATGTCTTTTTAATCTTAACAAATCTGTAACATCTGGCTCTCCACCAGTTTTTGAAATATTTGCTGCTTTATTAGAATATTCTCCTAATACTAATTTATTTGTAAGCTTTCTTTTCAACATAAGTAAATCTACAACGTCTATTGTTCCGTCTCCATTTATATCTCCGTAAATTACAATTGTATATTCTTGTAGTACGTCTGTACCGTTTAATATCTGTACTTTAGTACCTGTTCCTACTTTGTCTGTATCATTTAATACTGTACCACTTACATTTACAAGTTTTTCAGTATAAGTAGTTGTTATATTTCCTTTAATTGAAGATGCAGTAGTTCCTAATACAACTTTTGTAATTATGCCCATATTATCTACTGTTAAATTCTTTAATGTTGCTACGTTTTCTGTTACTTTTACAGTAAATGTACAAGTTTTATTACTTCCATCTTTAGTTGTAAGAGTTACTATTGTATCTCCTATTTTTAGTCCTTTAATTCTACCATTTTCTACTACAGCAATTGTCGGATCTGTTATCACTATATCATAACTCTTATCTGTTGTTGTTGCTGGTAATACTAATGGTGCTACTTGTTGATAATTTCCTATTACAAGTGGATATTCAGTGTTAGTAACTGATATGCTACTAGCTAATGTTTTTTCTACTGTAACTGCGCATGTTGCAACCTTAGTTCCATCTAATGTTGTAGCTGTTATATTAGCTGTTCCAACTGCTACTGCAATTACTTTTCCATTACTATCAACAGTTGCTACATTAGAATTACTACTATTCCATGTTAAATTCTTTATATATGAATTTGTAGGTAGAATACTAGCAGTTAAAGTTGTTGTTTCAGTTGCTTTTAAAGTTGCTGTTAATTGATTTAGTGTAACTCCTGTTACGTGTGTATAATTATAATTTTGTGCAAATCCTTGAAATATATATCCTTCTGTTCCATTACTTAGTTTTATTTTATCCCATCCATTTGTACCTATTTGTGTTCTAGTAAATTTAGTTCTGTTTTCTGCACCTTCTGATTGCTCAACTATTTGTGCAATTGTGTTATAGTCAGTTCCTGCACCAGATCTAACATTAAAATAATCAGTTCCATTAATTTCATTATCATCTAAATATATGATATCAGTTCCATCTATTATTGATTCAGTTATTTCTGAATCAGGATGTGATGAAATTGCACTTGGCATATTATCATATACTGGTACATAAAATACAAAATTTGAGTCTAACATATTAGCTTTTAAATATGCATTGTATGTTATTTTAGATTCACTCGATGGTGCTAAAATATTTGTCATGTATTGGAATGCATATAATGCTACTGCATTTCCGAATATATTACATACATCAAATTTTTGAAAATATACTGTATTTTGGCCATATTTAATATAACTAGACCAAAGTATTTTTGCTCCTGCATCTATTGATGCAGCTGGAGTTGTCCATCCTTGACTAGAAGCATATGCTAATCCGTTTGTTATAGAACCATTTCCATCAGCATTTGGTGTAGATTTTATATTAAAAAAGTTATATACACCTGGATATGTAGCTGAAGATCCATTTATTGATCCATTATTTATTATTTCTAAAGAAGTTTCTTGTTTCATTCTACTTGCAAGGAATACTGCATTGACACCACTTCCACCAGAATTTCTTCCAGCATTTTGTATTATTTGTGCCCATGTTAAACCATTTTCTAATGTAGCCATAGCAAAAGATTTTTTGTATTGAGTTGGATAACTTGACATTGTAGAACCCAATATTACTTTATTTATGCTATCTAAATTGCTTGTTTCAGCATTAAAATCTAAAGCTTCAAATTGAAATACACCTGTTCCATTTAAAAAGTTTCTAGGATCCATTGTGTATGCTACAGCATTTTTAGAAGCTATTACAAATGATCCATCAACACGATTATCTATTCCATCTTTTTTCCAATTTGCACTATAACTATCAGGTACTAAACTAATACCTGCACTTACTTCATAACTTTCTTGTCTTACTGATTCTGTCCAATCAAGTCCTGTATTTAATGCTTTAAAAGTCCAACTTGGATGTGCTGCTTTTAAATTTCTAATATATGCTTTATAACTTTCTGGAAAAGCATTACTATTATCATTCGCATCATATCCTAAAGTTGATGTAGGCAAATTTGTATTAATTGAGGCATTTATTATATTAAAAAAGCTAGACATAGATATGTTTAATATGACTGTCATCACAGCAACATATTTTAGTACTTTGCTTGTCCTATTTTTAATCTTTTTTTTATTATTTTTTATCATTGTCTCCCCCTTTATATTTCAATATTTTTTATTTCATATATCTATATATAAAGTATATCATATAAAAAAATTAAATTAAAGTCTTTATACAAAAAAAAGTAACAAAATACAATATTATGTCGTATTTTGTTACTTTTATTACCTTAAATATTAATTAATTATACAGTAGGTTTTGTTTCTGTTTCTATAGCTTTATTTCTTGATAATCTTTCTTTTCCATAATTTATAATATATATAAGTAGTACTACAATGGCTGCTATATCACATATATTGTAAATTATTGTCCCTGTATATTTCAAGTATATTTTATGTTCTCCTATGTTTGAAATATATATTTTAATGAATCCATTATCACTAATATTATAGTCAACTTTAGTATTGTCAATTTTTATTGTATAGCCCTTGTAATATATAAGTGGCAATTCTAAAACTACATTTTGTGAACTAGTTACTACATTAGCATTCAGTATACTATTTTTCTTATCCAAACTAGTTATAGATGCGTTACCATCTAATACTATTATATCTGTACCCCTACTTTTCAGTATTTCTTCATCTAATTGTTTTGGAAGATAATCATATGAATACCCTAGTGAACTAGCGATACTCCAATAATCGTCTTTCTCTGTTAATATCTGATTTTCAAAATTCACTTCACTATTTAATTTTTTAGCTAATCTTATTTCTGTTCCAGCTAAATATATAAATATAAAACTAAATCCGAGTACAAAGAGTAAAAAAGCATATTCATTTTCTTTAGTTAATATTGATTTTAATATATATCCAGAAATAATTGATATAAACAATACAGAGAATGTAAGGAGCCTCCACGGGAATTGAATTACGTCTAATACACCAATTTTATTCCAAATCAATGGTGTTACCATCATTAATATTGTTATAAATAGTAGTGTTGAATATTTAATTACATTATTTTTATCTCCATTTTCCTTTATTTTTGCAAATGCAAATGGTAATAATGCAAGAAGTAATATAGGTGTTAATCCTATCATATAATTCATTTCTTTATCATTTGAGAAGTAACTAGAGTTTCCAACATTACCTGATTCAATTTTACTACCAATCAATTGTCCAACATGTACTACACTATCAGCAACATTTCCACCCATCATCGAATTTACATTATATATGTTCATTATTTGATGCTCCGCTAAAGGAACTAAAATAGGTGAACATAAAAGCAAAATTACTAATAAACATTTGCTTAGTTCTAACAGTGTTTTTTTATTTATAATTGATTTAATATTAAGTAACAAAAATATTGCTACAAAAATAGCAGTGTATACTGTTGAAATGATATGAGAATACACTATTCCAGTAACACCAAATACAAAATAATATTTGTATTTGTATTCTTTTTTCAATATTTTAATTAATCCAAACATAATTAGTGGTAAAAATGTAAATAACAATAGTTCTCCAAATGCCCCTCTTACAATTATTTGAGTCATTTTGAATGGAGCTAAAATATAAATAATAGTTGCAAGTAATGAGCAAAATTTATTATTAAACAGTTCATTAAATAGCTTATATGAAAATAATCCAGCAAATATACTAGCAAGTATTATAAATATTTTTTCAGCTGTAAATAATGAAAATCCTATAGTCATAAAAAAAGCAGGTACAACAGCTGATATTGGTGGATAAAACATTCCCCAACCATAACCAAAGTTATTTATCATATTATAATATATTCTACCAAAAAAATCTAAATTAACTAAATTACTATATGCTCCGACAGTCCTAAACAAATGGATTAATCCATCATGTGAATAATAGAAACCAGGAGTATATAGTGGAAATAAAGATAATAATACTATTATACATATTACTATTTTTTCTTTTTCAAAGAAACTAACCAATTTTTTCATAAATCATTGATCCTTTCATAATGTATTTATTTTCTCTTATTTATTTTTCTCTTTAATTATGTATAATGGTCTGTTTTTAACTTCTAAATAAGTCTTTGATAAATATTGTCCTATAATTCCTATTGATAGAAGTTGAACACCACTTACAAACATTATTATACATATAGTAGACGGCCATCCACCTGTTACATCACCATAAATTAAAGTTTTAATTATTATAGCAATTATTACTATTACTGAAATCAAGCAAAACAAGATTCCAACAAGAGATGATATAATTAAAGGAGTTGTTGAAAATGCAGTTATGCCTTCTAATGAATACACAAACAACTTCCAAAAAGACCATTTTGAATCTCCTGCAGCTCTTTCTACATTCTCATATGGCAACCATTTTGTATTATATCCTACAAAGCCAAAAATTCCTTTAGAAAATCTATTGTATTCAGATATTTCTAATATACTATTTAACACTTGTCTTGTCATTAATCTAAAATCTCTAGCGCCATCAACCATATCAACATTAGATATTTTATTCATTAGTTTATAGAACTTCTTAGCACAGTAACTTCTTATTTTAGGCTCATTCTTTCTAGACATTCTTCTTGTAGCTACACTATCATATCCATCTTCATTTATTAATCTGTACATTTCTGGTAGTAATGATGGTGGATCTTGTAAGTCAGCATCCATAATAGCAGCATAATCTCCTGTAGATTCTTTAAAACCTGCATACATAGCTGCTTCTTTTCCAAAATTTCTAGAAAATGATATATATTTTATCTTCTTATCTTTTTTAGCTAACACTTTAAATATTTCTAATGTAGCATCTGTACTTCCATCATTAACTAGTATGATTTCAAAATCTATATAATTCATACTATACATTACCTTTTTAAGTTCATTATAAAATATTGGTAATACTTTCTCTTCATTGTAACAAGGTACAACAATTGATATTTTTTGCATATTGTACATTCCCTTCATTTGCGTTATTATACCATTTATTTACATCATTTTCAATGAAAATGCCGTTTTTTAACTGTTTAGACCTTTCTTTATTATAATTTAAATAAAAAAATATTGAGATATAAGTAATTTAGGTTCTATAATATATGTTGGGGTATGAAAATACTTTAACATATATTTTTTTATTTTTTGGCATAAAAGTATTGCATAATATAAGCCTTTAATATAAAATATTGTTGAGCACAAATTTTAAAGGAGGCATATATTATGCAATATAAAGATTGTACTATAAAATTATTAGGAATTCAAGGTGTTGATGTTAAAAAGATTGAAGAAAATGAAAAAGGTATAAATATACATATAGAAACTAAACCAAAAATACATTTCTGTCCTTCTTGTAAAAACACTACTAAAAATACCCATGATTATAGAAAACAAAGAATTCAGCACATTCAAACAAATGGATTGACTATATATTTAATACTTAATAAGAGAAGATACATATGTCCATATTGTAGTAAAAAATTCTATGAAAAGTATTCTTTTCTTCAAAGATATTTTCGTAAATCTAATTCTGTTTTCTATAAGATTATTAGTGACTTGAAACAGTTAAAAAACTTTAAGACTATTGCAAAAGATAATCATGTATCTTCACCAACTGTGGTTAGATATTTGACTTATCAAACATTTTTATCAGGTAAAAATGTTGTTAATACTTTGCCCAAACACATAGGTATTGATGAGTTTAAAGGTAATTGTAACAGGACAAAATATCAATTTCATATATTTGATTTAGACACACACACAACTGTTGATATCTTAGAAAGTAGAAAATATGATGATTTAGAAAGATATTTTTCTAAAATATCAAATAGATCCTCTGTAGAAATTGTTTCTATGGACCTTTACTCACCATTTAAAAGAATTATTAAGGACAAGTTTCCTAAAGCAAAAATTGTAGCTGATAACTTTCACTTTACAAGAATTGCTATGCAACCTTTAGATGATTTAAGACTAAATTTGTGGAGGAATGCAAAAGGAAATGAAAAGAAATATTTCAAATATTTAAAACTTTCTTTAATGAAAGATCTATCAAAAGTTAAAGATTCTGATACTGAAAAATTACTTTATGCTTTTGAATTATCTCCAACATTAAAAGCTGCATATATATTAAAACAAGATTTTCTTAATATTAAGAAATGTATTACTTTCGAAGAAAAAGAAGCTAAATTTAGAAAATGGTTATATGATGCAGACTGTTCTACAATCAAAGAATTTAAAACAGCCGTTTCTACTCTTAGACAATGGCATGAATACATCTCTAATTCCTTTAAAACTAATTTCTCTAATGGACCAACTGAAGGAAAAAACAATCTTATTAAAACTATAAAAAGAATCTCTTTTGGATATAGAAACTTACAAAACTTTAGAAACAGAATATTATTGGTTCAACTTTAAAGAAATTATATATGTTTTACTAATTTTTCAACCAAATATACTTTGGTTATTTTACCATGCATTTTTTACATGTTTTTATTAATATAAGTTAACAAAAAATCGTGTAGTTCGAAACTGCACGATTTTGTTGTTACTCTAATCAATTTTTAAGAATTTGCACCCCAACTATTGACATTGAGCCGAATTTATTTAGTTGTATTACAAATGTTCATGATATAAATACTTTAAATTATTATAACTTCAGATTATATTTCAAAAAAAATATTTTTGATTATATCTAATACCACAAATAATTCTTTGAATACTAGATATTACACTTAAAATAGTTATAACAATACATATATAATTTAAAATAGTCAAACTATCTGAAGTTATGTGATTTAAAAATATTGCAATACCTGGCATAATAAAATATGCAACAGATGTGATTCTTCCAATTACATCAAATATAAATAAGGATGAAGAGGCATTTATACTTCTTCTCCTTAATATTAAAGATGTAATTGTAAATTCTATAAACTTTAAAATTACTATTATAAAAAACCACCATAACATAATATTATTTAAACATAATATAGTATAAGATAATATTATATATATTAAATCTATAATTACATCAAATATTCCGCCAAAAAACGAATCTATCTTTAAATATCTGGCTATTTTACCATCAAAAAAATCTGTAAAACATATTATTAAAAATATTATTATGTTTGTTAGCAAGTACTCTTGAGTTTTAACATAAATACAAATAAATATTACAAAAACAATTGACAGCAATAATCTAAAAAAAGTAATTAAATTTGGTATTTGATTAATTATTTTACTCATTGCCATTTACTCTTCAATTGATATTGATAGATTATACGCATCAGTTAAATTTTTATTTTTATCAGAAGTATAATATTTTACAAATTTAGATTGTTCTACATTTCCAATTGCGGTTTTTATTATATCTATTTCTGGTGATTCTTTACTACCACCTGATATGAAAGATATAATCTTTTTATCTGAGACATTCTTAATCCTATTAATATATTCTATAAGCACTTTAGAAGGTGTTCCAATATATACTGGTGTACCAAATACTATAATTGAATACTTAGAAAGATCTGCATCTAAAAAATCTCCAGGATAATTAATAGTTACTTCGTATCCTTTATCATTTAAACCCTTTGCAAATTGATATGCTAAATCTTTAACAACACTTGTCCTAGATGGCTGATATATTACGATTGCTTTCTTTGATTCAGAATTTTTACTATTTAGTATTACTTCATTGCTTTTATTTTTATTATCATTAGCTGATATTATAAATAACATTATTAATATAAATATAGCAAAACTAATACCTATAAACTTTAATATAATCTTTAAAACTTTTAACATTTTATATTCCCCCTAAATTATTATATAATTATCTCTAAGAAGTGTCATCATATACTCTGCTACTTCTTTAACACTCATATATGTAGTATCAATTAATATAGCATCTTCTACTTTGATAAGTGGTGAATTTTCTCTATTCATATCTTGAAAATCTCTTTGCTGCATTTCTTTTTCTACTTCTTCTAATGAACATATCTGTCCTGTTTTCTCTAAATCTTTTTTTCTTCTTACAGCTCTAACTTTACTATCAGCATCTAAATAAACTTTAAGATCAGCATTTGGAAAAACAACACTTCCTATATCTCTACCATCCATAACTAAAGATGTATTTTCTCCCATTTTTCTTTGCATATCTACTAATCTATCTCTAACACATCCAATTTTAGATATATTTGATGCACCCATTGACATTTCTGGTGTTCTTATTTTAGCAGTTACATCAACGTTATTTAGAATAATAACGATACTACCTTCAAAATAATTTAATTTAATATCTATATCTTTTATATATTTATTTGCATTCTCTTCATTTATCTCAATGTTGTTAGTAATAAAGTAATATGCACATGCTCTATACATAGCACCTGTGTCTACATAAGTTATTGATAATTCTTTAGATAATAGCTTTGCAGTAACTGATTTACCTGTTGCACTTGGTCCATCTATAGCTATTATATATTTTTTTTGAAGTTTTTCCATTATTTTTGCCTCTTTTCTTTATTTTTTATCTTAAATATGTTATCATATATATATACAAAAGTAAAGAGAAGGTGAATGTTTTGTTTGAAAATTTAGATATATTTGATAAAAGAATACTTGTTTTGTACATTCTAGACATTGCAAAGAAAGCACTTACGGTTGATCAGATAGTAAGTTTTTGCTCTGAATTTGATGATATAACATATTTTGATATATGCGAATATACTCAAAACTTAAAAACTAATCACTATATTGAAGAATATTCTGAGGATAATATTAAACTATATAGGTTAACAGATAATGGTATATTAACATTGCAAGAACTCTTAGAATTAATACCAGGAGTTAACTTATATAAATTAAAAAAGATTTTAACAAAGAATATTGTAAGTGTTAATACAGAATATTCAATTGGTAGCAATGTAATACCAGTTAAATCAGATGAATACAAAATATCTTGTTATATAAAAGATGGAAATGATGAACTTGTTAATGTAACTATATATGCAGGAAATAAAGATAATGTAAGAAAAATATCTAGAAATTGGGTAGAAAATTCAGAAAATATATATGCAGAATTATTAAAAATGATGACAAAAGAATAAATCTATTGTCATCATTTTTTTATACCTTTATAAATATGTAATTTAATAAACTAACTATAATAAGATTTATAGTTTGATTTAATACCTCATCATTTAATTTACTTTTGTTTGCTACTGCAAGCGAAAGTATTTTTATATAATTAGCTATTATTTTGTAATCACAATTGTTTCTTTCTTTAATATCAATGTTATTTAAAATCATAAGTGCAACATCTTTATCAAATGATTTACTACTTGTAGCTTCAGGTACTTTTAATTCTAATGCTATCATATCATCATCATCTAAATAATTATATATATTATTATCTCCAAATGTTAAATCAGTTAGAAATTTATTTAAACTTTCTTTATCTAAGTTAACGTCAGTTAACATATCTTTTATGCATTGTCTTTTATATACAATAACTTCATATATAAACATTTCCTTTGATGTAAAAAAATTATAAAAAGTTCCTTTTGCAATTCCTGTAACTTTTGTTATATCTTCTACTAAAGTTTTTTTAATACCATATTGTTTTATCAAATTGTAACCATTTTCATACATAGTATTTTTTGCTCTTTCTCTACTTTCATTTTTAAAAATAATTGGCGACATCGAAGATTCGCTCCCTTCATAATGACTATTATATATTATGTAGTCATTTATTCTAAATATATGATATCATCAATTAAATTATTTGTCAATAGATTAAAAAAAATAACCATAAATATATATGGTTATTTTCTAACTGTTTTTCTATTCAATGTTATTTTCTATTACTTCTTCTTGTACATTCTCTTCTAAAACAATTTTAGGTTTATTCATTAAGAATATTAAACCAACTATTATTGGTAAATAGAATGTGTACATTCTCCAAAATAATATTGATAGTTCTATTGTATTAGCAGAAAAGAATGTTTTAAACATAATATAAAATCCACCTTCAGCTGCTACACCTGCTCCAGGAGTTGGCATATATACAGTTACAAGTGTAAGTATTGTTTGAGCTGAAAGTATTGTTATAAAATCTGTTGTATGTTGTCCAAATGCTCTATATACAACATATGTAATTGAATATAAAACTGTTATCTCAATTGCAGTATACAAAGCTACTTTAAATATCATAATTTTTTCTTTTTTCATTAAATTAAGCTGTGCACGAAAATCGGATATAACTACTTTGACATCATCTATTTTTTTATTTGAATCTTTAATTATTTTAAATCTGCTTAGTAACAAAATTATACTTTTAATTACATTGAATACAATTTTTTCATTTATTACAAGTGATATTAAAAACATTATTACTAACATATTTAATATAAGACCAAAAATAGCAAAATACATATAATTGTTAAGCAATTCTTTAAAATACGAATATTGAAAAACAAATACAATTAATGTATATATAATTAAAACTGCTTGATACACTATAAATCTTGTTAATAATATACTAACTCCATTACTTACTGATTTACCTTCTTGTTTCATTGTGATTAATTGTGCTGGTTGATCTCCACAAGAAAATGGAGTAATATTATTAAAAAGTCTTCCTATCATAGCAAGTCTAAAACTGCTCATAAATTTTTGTTTTTTATATATTTTTTTAGTGACTACATAAAAACATAATCCTTCTAATAGCCAGTATATTACTGTAAGTATCAAACCAACAATAACCCACCAATAATTTACGCTTTTAAGTACTTTAATTACATTGCCTATACCATCAACATTAATCATGTAGATTGGTAATCCTATAAAGACTAGTAATATAAAAGTTATATTTATTATGCTACTTATTTTTTCCTTTTTCATCTATTTAATCCTTTCATAAATGATATTTATATTATGACACATTTTAACCAACATAATTCAAACATTATTTCGGTCTTATATTATAGTTTATAATATATTTCTAATGATAATAAATTTTTATTTATTTACTTTGTTTATATTTTTATTAAAAAAAGTTGATTTTATTACAGTAACAACTACAGGAATAACTGAAATAAAAATAATTGCCAATATTATAAATGATAATTTGCTCTTAACAATTTCCATGTTTCCAAAGAAATATCCTAGTCCTAAAAATAACGTTACCCATATCACACCGCCAATAGCATTAACTTTAAAAAATTTCTTATATTCTAATTTACCCATACCAGCTATAAATGGTACAATAGTTCTAATAATTGGAATAAATCTTGCTAAAAACACTGCTTTACTACCATGTTTTGAAACAAATTCATCTGCTTTAAGTAGATGTTCTTCTTTAATTAATTTTATTTTTTTATATTCTAATATTCTTCTTCCAAAATGTTTTCCTATTTCATAATTAACTGTATCACCTAATACAGCAGCTATAATTAAAATAGAATATAATATGAATATATTCAATTTGCCTGCTCCAGCAAATGCGCCAACAGCAAAAATAAGCGAATCACCAGGTAAAAATGGCAAAAATACCAAACCAGTTTCGCAAAAAATAACTATAAAAATAACAACATAAACTAGTTGTCCATATGATGAAATTATTGTTTGTATATAATTATCACAATGTAATATAAAATCAATTATTGGCATATTTTCTCCCACTTTCCTTAACAAGATACTTTATTCTTTTATTAAATTTTCTACTTATTATATGATATAAATATTCTTTTGTCAATGTTTTTTAATCTTTATTCGACTTTTTGTTATATATTTTTTTGCATTTATATAAACAATTATAGAAAACAAAAAATATCCCTTATACTAAAGTAGAAAACATTTGTAGAACTAAGCTCTGCAAATTTATGTTTTCTACCTTGCTAGGGATATCTTACTCTTATTTTTTATAATATTCTAGTTTGAAAATTATTGGCCAGTTACACCAACATTACCGAATGCATCTATTGTCCAAACTCCTGTAGGTGCTGTTAATCCTAAGTTATCAAAACAAACAACGCCACTTGCTGTTCCAGCAACTACAGTTGCTGAACCAACTGGGTCTTGATTGATTGCTGTTCCTGTTATAGTTGCTGCATCTTGGCCTGTAGCCATTATTCCAGCTAGATATAAAGTAACTGCTGATTGCACTTCAGATCGATTAGAAGAGTTTTTTGCAATAGTAGCTTGCGCTATTGGATTGTTAGCAGATAGAGACAGAATTACTGCTCCTGCTAATATTATTATAACGATTATTGTTATAACAAGTACGATTAAAGATATACCTTTTTTCATTTAAAATTCCTCCTATTCATTATAAATATATAATTTAAAACGCTTTATTATATTATGTATTAATCTAATAATTTTATAAAATTTTTAAACATATAATCTAAAACGCTTTGTTATATTATGTACAATTTTTTTAAAATTATGAAAATTTCAGATAAAAAAATTTTTTTATAAATTATCACTTTAATTATATAACACATATAATATGTATAGGAGGTGATATTTTGTTTAATATAAATAGTTTGCTTTACTCTATGCCAAATAAATTTAACATTGGTAAATGTCACTACGTAACTGGTAAAAATATATCAATATTTTCCAACTTATTATGTATTGAAAATACACTTACTAATTTAACTTGTAATTGCAAAAATAATGTCTATAATAAATTCAGATTAAAATAATGTATTTTTATAGTAGTTATTGTTTTTTATATATTTTTATGTTATAATTTATTACATATCAATAAAAATTGGAGGAATATATATGGAAAAATTCGTAGTACATGGTCCTTGTAGATTACAAGGAACTGTAAATATTAGCGGAGCAAAAAATGCTGCCGTTGCTATACTTCCTGCTACTTTGCTTGTAGATGGAAAATGTCATTTAGAAAATGTTCCGGATATAAGCGATATAAGGGCATATTTAGAAATACTTGAATCTTTGGGTTCTAAAATAACATACATATCAAAAAATGAAATGATTATAGATAATTCAGATGTTGGTAGTGCATTAGCCTCTTATGACTTAACGTCAAAATTTAGAGCTTCTTACTATCTTCTTGGTAGTTTACTTGGTAGATTTAATAGCGTTCAAATTTCACTACCTGGTGGCTGTAATTTAGGTGCAAGACCTATAGATCAACATATAAAAGTATTAGAAAAATTAGGTGCAGAAGTTAATGTTATGCACGGTAATGTATATGCAAAAAGAACTAGTAAACTTATAGGTGTTCCTATATTTCTAGATGTAGTAAGTGTAGGTGCTACAATTAATGCAATACTTGCTTGTACACTTGCAGATGGAATTACAGTGCTAGAAAATGTAGCTAAAGAACCTCATGTTGTTGATGTTGCAAACTTTTTAAATAGTATGGGTGCTAAAATAAAAGGTGCTGGTACTGATGTTATAAGAATAACTGGTGTTGAATCATTAAAACAAAATTCTAGCTATTCAATTATACCAGATCAAATAGAAGCAGGTACATTTATGGTAGCTGCTGCTGCAACACGTGGTGATGTTCTTATAAAAAATTGTATACCAAAACATATGGAACCTATAACAGCTAAATTAATTGAAGCTGGTGCTACAGTTATTGAAGAAGGATCTAATATACGTGTTACTATGGATAAAAGACCTCTTCCAATCACTGTTAAGACAATGCCTTATCCTGGATTTCCTACTGATATGCAACCACAAATGTGTATATTACAAGCACTTGCTAATGGTTCGTCTATGATTGTTGAAAATATTTGGGAATCAAGATTCCATTATACTGATGAACTTTCAAAAATGGGAGCTACTATCTCTGCTCATGGTAATACAGCTGTAATAACTGGTGTTGAAAAATTATATGGTAGTCCTGTTATATCTCATGATTTAAGAGCTGGAGCTGCTATGATTATAGCAGGTTGTGTTGCAGAAGGATATACTGAAGTATATTCTATTGAACATATATTAAGAGGTTATGAAAATATAGTAGATAAGTTTAATGGCTTAGGTGCAAATATTGAATATATTAAAGAAGGTAATTAGTAATGATAATATATCCTTTATTTAGTTCAAGCAAACGGTAACTTATTTTATTTAAAAAATAATGATACATCAATACTTATAGATGTTGGTGTATCATTTAAATCTGTGTGCTTAGCTTTAGAGAGCATTGGTAAAAGCATAGATGATATTGATGCCATTTTAATAACACATGAGCATATTGACCATATTAGGAGCTTACCACTCATATGTAAAAATCATAATATTCCAATATATACATGTTTAAAAACAAAAGAGTATTTAGACGAATTTTTAGCAAGCAAAAAAACAAGTGGAGTTGTTCATAGTTTAGAATATGATCAAATGTTTAAAATAAATGATCTTGAAATTACTCCATTTGAAACTTCACATGATGCTGTAATGCCATGTGGATTTTACATATCTAATACAATTCAATCTCTTGCTTTTGCAACAGATTTAGGATATGTATCAGATAGTATATTAAAGTATCTAAATAAGGCTGATTACATTGTATTAGAATCTAATTATGATAATATAATGCTTGAATACGGAAAATATCCATTCAGTATAAAAAGAAGAATTGCAAGTGATATGGGACATTTATCTAATAATGATACTGCTTGTATTCTTAATTCTATTCTCTCTACTAGTCCAAACAAAAAATTTCTATTATCACATTTAAGTGAAAATAACAACACTCCAGCTATTGCTTGCGATACTATCACTTCTCATCTTAGAGAAAATGGATTGGACAAGTTTGATATTTGCTTTGCAAGTAAAGATTTATCATGTGAGGGGTATACAATATGATTAGTATTCAAATTATTTGTATAGGAAAGATAAAAGAAAAAAGTTTAACTAGTCTATGTGATGAATATTTAAAAAGAATTTCAAAATTTGCAAAAATATCTGTTATAGAACTTGCAGATGAAAAAGTTGATAAGGTATTATCTGATGAAGAAGTAAAAAAAATTAAAAGCGTTGAATGTAACAAAATTATAGATAAAATTGAAAGGTCAAGTAAATCTTATGTTATATGTTTAGATTTAACTGGCAAGGCAATAAGCTCAACTCAACTTGCAGATAAAATATCTAATATAGCTACCTACTCTTCTTCTAATATTACATTTGTTATTGGAGGAAGTCTAGGACTAAATGAAGAACTACTTAAAAGAAGTGATGATATTATTTCTTTTTCAAATCTTACTTTTCCACATCAACTTATACGTGTCTTTTTATTAGAACAAATATTCAGATCATTTAAAATATTAAATAACGAAACATATCATCATTAAGTGTTTTTTATATTATAAATTTATATATATTTTGCCTTAATTTCATCGAATATAGTCAAAATATTATACAACCAAAACATGTCAACATTAACTTTTTTCGACAAAATATGACTTTTTTTGCATTTTTATTTGATTTTTCTTTTTTTTTGTGATATCATATATATAAGTTAGTTTGTACTAACTATTCACTAGGAATAAGGAGGAAAATTTTATGAAATCAACAGGTATAGTAAGAAAAGTAGATGAATTAGGACGTATAGTTTTGCCTATAGAACTAAGAAAAAATTTGGATATTAACATTAAAGATCCATTAGAAATATATGTAGATGGAAATTCAGTTATTTTAAAAAAATATCAACCCGCATGCATCTTTTGTAGTGAAGCTACAGATATAGTACAATTTCAAGGTAAAAATATATGCTCTGGTTGTTTAAAGAAAATAAGTAAAAAAGTAGAACAAGAATAAAAGTATAAAATAAAAAAGTAGGTTAAACCTATAAATGGTACCCTTTGTCAAGGACACTAATAAAAAAAGTGTTTAAAGTATTAATGTTTATTAAGCTGTAAGATGATTTCTGTATTGTACAGGAGTCATCTTTTTTAAATTCCATTGATATCTATGAT
>Ga0209512_1000826_pt1 | contig 44304 bp, 35 predicted proteins | sample frozenSSSSmetaG_FD_184142 | JGI IMG/M metagenome (GOLD analysis project Ga0209512, IMG submission 184142) | Glacier valley bacterial and archeal communities from Borup Fiord, Nunavut, Canada, to study Microbial Dark Matter (Phase II) -... | ecosystem: Environmental > Aquatic > Freshwater > Ice >...
TGAATGGTTAAGGGATGTACTCACCAGAATTCCTGACCATCATGCGAATAAAATAGAGTTACTGCTACCGCAGAATTGGGTCAATAGTGGCCAAAATGCCGATTCAGGTAGTTAGCCGTTGGCTTACATAGCAGGATCATAATTTTTTACAGGATTTTTATGATTATCAAGAAAAGACTGTAATTCAATAATTTGTGATTTTTGAGCTTCTATGATTTTTTGAGCCATTTGCTTTAAGTTCTCTTCTCTCCCAGATTCAAGCTCTGCCTGGGCCATATCAACTGCTGCCTGATGGTGACTCTTCATCATCATTGCATAATCATGGTCAATATTTCCAGTCATCTCCATTTGATGCATATCATTCATCATCTTATCCATTCCGGATTTCATACCTCCACTCATTGACATGGAGTCCGTATGCATATCAATACTATCCGTAGAAGCATGATCCGTTTCAGTCTTAGACACATTATTTTGACATGCTGAAAGACTAAGTGTTAGTGTGAGGACACCAATAATTAAAGTGGTCGTTTTCATAATAGAATAAGATTGATAACAATATGAAAGAAGGCTTAATAACATATCTGATTTTATGAAAAATCACATAGTCTTGAGAATAGACAAATAATAATGACTTTTGTTTTGATTTTAAATCTATTCACAACTATGATAGTCGGATCTAACTTAAGAAGAATAAAACTGACCTCCTCCTCAAAACTAGCCAGTTAAAACTAGAGAATCAGGCGTTAATTTAAGGCTTCAATGAACTCATTCGGAGTCAGACTACTCAGTGAACTGTGGGTTCTGAACGAGTTATATTCAATGCGCCATTCTTCTATTTTTTCTTTAGCGTCTTCCATGGATAGGAACCAATTTGTATTTAGGCACTCACCTCCTGTAGCATATGTTTATCTAAACTTAGGTCTGCAAACACCTTCTTTAATAGAGAGTTTTCTTCTTCCAATTGCCGTAACCTGCGAAATTCAGTCAGGCCTAAGCCGCCATACTTTTTCTTCCAATTGCAGATAGTGGCTTCACTAACCCCCATTTTTCTACAAACCTCTGAAACAGCGAGGTCGGTTTCAGATTGCCTGATTTTTCTACTTAAGAATGGCCAGGTTTTTAGGGGGGAGGTCACTTGTCGAAACATAAATATCTACTTCTGCATTACTCCAATCTTGACTTCTTTCATCATATACTTCAAAATCAAATCCAAACTTTCGTTCTGTGTCAGAATTCCATATTTTTTTCCAAGCATCCGCCACACAGCCCGTCATAACACCTTTTGCAGTAAACTTGCTGTATTCTTGAGTTGGTATCATTAATTCTTCAAGTTCTTTAGGCGTTTTTGAATTTTTTTCTACTTTACACCCGATAAAATATGAAAAAGGGGTTGTTTCGTCTTTTTCATAGCCAAAGTAAACAGCATATACTTCGTTAGATAATTTGTCCGGAATAACATCGAAAATTTTATCTGTTTCAAATTTTTTCCATAATTCGCCACAATCTTTACTTGATTGCAAGTTTTGGTTCGTTGTTTTACTGTAAAGCTTTATTCCAACTAACTTAAAATCGTCTTTTATTTCTGTCATAATTTGTTTTTTATTTTGACTGTTCGTGTTATTTTACATCCTGAGGATACATTTCAAATGCAAATGCGAAGCATGGAAGAGTTTGTAAACAAAGACAACTATTAAATTATATCTATTTGTTACTGAATTTTAACAGATGTAACCAAGTCATTTGCATTTGGTGAAAGCGTAGTAAAATTTGATTGATTACCATTCAGTACCCAAGATGTTCCTGTGGAATTATTATCAGCGTACATGGTAACAGTCCATCCTGCCGGAATGCGTACTGAAGAAGCCCAGTCATTTATAAACCCATATCCTTCCAGCTGCGTCAACGTATACGTTCCTTTTGGGATGCCATTGGAAGTTACACCACCATAATTGGCATTTTGATAAAAGTTTACACCTGTTGTTCCTTCACCACCGGAATTATAAAGCGAATTTGTATTATATAATACATTTGAGACACTCGAAAGGTAACTTTCCACATTAGTATTTGGCAAATTGTAATAAAGGTATACGCCGTAATTGTTATTTTTTGTTTGCGTAGCCAGGTTTGCGGCTGTTGAACTGCTGGTAGCCTGGATATCGATTGCCGCTGGACCCAGATTACTTATTGGCAACCCAGGCACATTTGGAACTGAGTAAGTACCATACATGGCGTTCCAGCTATAATCTATCTTAGAACCTACAGTTACTCCGTTAAAAGAAAGCCTGGATGTCGCAGGACCATAAAAATAAAATGAGATCAACTTTGTTGGCATAAGCTGCCGTAGAGCTGTAACAAGGTAAACAAATGAACTGGCGTTAGGCTGACCTGTTCCGTTAACTCCATAATCTGAATATTCATCGTCAAAATCAATCCCATCCAGTCCGTACGTAGTTACCGCATTACTAAGTTGTTGCGCAAATGCCTGTGCGTCTGCCTGACTAGCCAGATTGCAGATGCCCATTCCCTGGTGGTTTCCAAGTATAGAAAGAGTGACTTTAATACCTTTTGCTTGCAGCGGCTCAATATAAGTTGCTTTGTTGTTGAGGACATTTGCAACATTCGCATTGAAAAAGAGTTCCGCTTTTCCAGTGCTGGCATTGCGATTAATATTGGCTGCAAAAATAATCGCAATATCAAAAAGTCTTTTACCACCAGCGTTGAGTGTATATTTACCTACATTTCTGATATCGGCATTGTTCACTTCTACATAACAGACGCCTAATGGTCCATTTTTAACGCTGGGGATGGAGATTGCCGAGACCGCCTGATCCTTTGGTAACTTCAAAGCTGGCGATTCCTGGATTGTGCTTTCTTTTTTACAAGAAAACATGGAGAGGCAAATAGCAACGATTGCTATAAGCCCATAGGGATAGTTTCGATTCATTGGATTTGATATTTGGTTAAGATTTAAATAATAAACAAGTTAAGAATAATTCCCTGAAAATTTATTGTCGCTAAAGTTAACGCTCCATTTTTAACAAATCCTTTTGTGCCTGAAGTAGATAATAAAGCATAGCAAGAGAATAGAAATCGCTCAGCCCAACCCTGCACCCTGCAATTCTCAAATAGTGTATTCCTTCGGGAGTTTTTTATTTAATAGCAACTAAGGCGATCATTTCTAACATTTCTTTTGCTGATTACCAAGAAGCGTACGTGCCGAATCTAAAGCCTCTTCAAGGCAGCTTATATAATTTTCAAGTGGCCATTCTTGTATGTATCCAGATGTTTTCAGGGTTTTAGAAGCGACAGTTACATTGGCGACCTTGGCGCTCAGGTCATTTTTAAGGGATTCTATATCTTTCATTCAGAGCTATAATGGTGCAAACAAATTATGTTATTTGTCATAAATGAAAAACTGGCAGGGAAGATAGTGTGGATCATTAATAGTAAGAATCCTCAATCATCATAGAACATACAAGTCAAACATTTATGAAATTATATTGGCATAAATATAAGCGATTTATTCATTCGAAAGTATTATGGCTTACTCTGTTCCTTAAACAAGCTTCTTATCACTGCAGTACGTTATTAAATAAGATAGAACTAAATCTTATCTTAGTAAATAAACTATCAGAACACCAAAATCACGGTCTAATCATGACCATGGGCAAAGGTGGATACACCAACGTAAAAAACAAGGAGATGTTTGTGTAAAATAAAGCGTTAAGTTTATAAATCTAATCTTGAAACAATGAGATTTCCTTTTCAAAGACCACCTTTTAAACAATCAAACCTCATTCGAATGAGTATGAAAGTAAAACTATACTTCATTATCTTAATCACTATTAGTTTTAATGCTTGTCAAAATAATAAGCAAAAAAACACTCAAACAACCACAGAAAAAGACAGTTTAGTAGCATTGAAAATAGACTCAGCTGAAAATATTCAGCCTAAAGAAATGCAGTTTGCTTTAGCACTCAGTGCAAACGCCATTCAAATTATCAATCCAAACAATGGTTCTACCAAAGAAATTGGTTTCGATATACCCTTCAATCAGACCATAGAAATAGTTGAAAAAGTGTTAAAATCAAAACCAACCATTAACATCAATAGGGAATGTGGGGCTGGTCCGTTAAAAATTGCAACATGGGATAATGGCTTGACCTTACTTTTTAAAGAAAATAAGAATGATGAATGGCTATTTGTTGGTTGGGCTGCAAACCAAGCTAAAAACCCTCAATCAAAATTAAACACAATAGCAAGTATTGGCATTGGCAGTACCAGAAAAGAAATGGAAAGTGCTTATGTAATTAAAGTTGTTAAAACAACCCTGGGTTATGAATTCTCTACCAAATCCAATGATCTTTTTGGAATATTTGATGGAGCTAATGAAAATGCAAAAATCACCAATTTATGGAGTGGTGTAAGCTGTAACTTTAGATAATTGAAATTCCCTACCGAAGACTCTATTTAGAGCGCGACGTCTTAGTTATAGATCTCTACTGATCATTTAGTACTTTTGTTCCATGTACTCCACTTACGTGATTTATGAATTGCTGATCAGACTGCAAGCTCTGGATCCAGCGGTAGGGGATTATGTCTCTTTCAAGAAAATTAAGGCAGGTATTTGTGTTCTGACGACAACCCGACCGTTAGAAATCCCAGACATACTTCTTGATTTGCAATTCAACAATCCGGCAAAGATCAACAATGCAGACTTACTCAAATTATTACCATCCCTGCCATAATTCGAATTAAGCACCGAAATGCTACCTGGCATTGTTATCAAAGCATTTGGATACTCCTCTTTCACCCAACTATTTTTTGACTGTGGTTATTCTTTATTTTATTGTTGCAATTCCACTGTAAGCAATAAAATTCTTAGAGGTTATACTATAACGATAGAGAAATAATAATTCCGATTTAAAAAGTTTCCGTGGAAACTCCAATAACATATTAATGCTGGCTGTAAAATTGATACTTCTTATTTAGCAAACTTGCTTTCTGTAGAACTCATTTTAATAAAATAAAAAAGGATTATCATCACAACAAAAACACCAAAGAAAAAATTACCCCAAAGCGTAATAAATTACTTAAATGCTGTACCGGAATTTAAGGCTTTGACGAAATTACCGAAGGCGGGCTTCCGCAGAACGGAACCACTTTAGTTTCCGGAAATGCCGGCTCCGGGGAAACGCTTTTTGGGATAGATTTAAATAAAGGTGTAAAAGTGAGGAAATAATAATCTAAAATCAATTTGAATATGCAGGTAGAATAATTGAGTATCATATCGCAGAAAGATTTAAAAAAGAAGAAAAATCAGGTAAGTAATAAAAACTTAAAACTATGGCAGCAAGTAATGATAAAACATATCCAATAAAAGATGCTCATTCAACAAATGTTGACGACCTAGCAAAGCTGCTAGACGTAAACTTAAAAGCTGGTTTGAAGGAAAGTAGTATTGAAGAAAGGATTACGAAATATGGGTTAAATAGTTATGCAGAGCAAAAGCAAAAAAGTATTTGGGTCATTTTATTTGAGCAATTTAAAAGCCCAATCATAGCGTTGCTGGTGGTAGCCGCCGGCTTTTCTTTTTTCTTTCAAGATTGGCTTGAAGGATTTGCTATTGTTGGCGTAATAGCTATTACTGCAGCACTTGGGTTTTTTATGGAGTTGCAAGCCCGTAATTCTCTGAAGGCACTAAAGGAATTGGACGTCAGCGTTTCAAAAGTATGGAGAGACAATGCCCTTAAAGAAATCCCATCTGAAAAAATTTTACCCGGTGATGTATTGGTTTTAGAAGCTGGTGATATGGTGTTAGCAGATGCAAGGTTAATTGAAGTAAATCAATTTGAGGTGGATGAATCGGCACTTACAGGGGAGTCATTAGCGGTTGAAAAAAATATAAAAATTCTAAAAAAAGATGTTTCCCTTGCTGATAAAATTAATTTAATATTTAAAGGCACATCTGTTGTAAAAGGCAATGCCAAAGCCATTGTAATTGGTACAGGATTACAAACCGAATTAGGGAAAATTACAGCTTTGGTAGAAACGTCAAAGCAAAACGATACCCCATTAGAAAAAAAGCTCCAAGGACTTACAAAAATATTAATGTGGATTACGGCTGCATTTGCTAGCATATTTATTATAACAGGATTGTTCCAAGGCAAACCCTTTTACCTAATTGTAGAAACAGCATTAGCATTGGCCGTAGCGGCCATCCCCGAAGGGCTGCCTGTGGTAAGTATTATTGCACTTACTTATGGCATGTTGCGACTTGCGCGAAAGAAGGTGCTTATTAAAAGACTGACATCGGTGGAAACACTTGGGGGTATAAATACCATTTTTACAGACAAAACCGGTACGCTAACAGAAAATAAAATTGATGTAAACAGCTTGGTGTTTTTTGATGAAGACGTAGTAATAGATAAAAATAACGAGGACAGTAGTGCCAAGATTGCTAAAAATAAGTCTGCGTTTGAAAAGTTGCTAATCATAGCCGCTTTATGTAATAATGCTGTAACCGAAAAAGAAAAAAATAAGAAAAAACATTTGGGTGATCCCATTGAAATTGCCCTGTTACAATTCATAAATTCAGGCAAAACAAAAGCGGCAGAAATAAAGGCCTTGTATCCCCGCGTATCAGAAGAACCCTTTAATTCTGAAACAAAATTAATGGCTACTTTACATAAAAAAGATAAAGGCAATTTTGTAGCTGCCAAAGGAGCCGTAGAGGAATTAATACATAAATGCAGTTTGTATTGTGAAGGCGATAAAATAGTGCCTTTAACAGATGCTAATAAAAAAATATTTCTGAAAAAAGCAGATGCTATTCAGGCACAGGGCTCAAAAGTATTGGCTTTTGCCTTTAAGGAAGGGAAAAATATCTCCACAGATAATTTTTCATCGGACTTAACACTTGCAGGGCTTATAGGATTTTTAGATCCACCCCGGATGGAAGTGGTAGCTGCTTTGCAGTCATGCAGAGATGCTGGAATTAAGGTAATTATGATAACAGGCGACCATCCGGCAACTGCACTCAATATTGCCGAAAAAATAAAGCTATCAGAAAAAGATAATGTGGTAATCAATGGTAAAGAGTTAGAATCAAAATTACCCAATAAAAAATTATTTGCCGCTACTATTTTCGCAAGGGTTACTCCAAAACAAAAGTTAGATATGGTTAGCCTATATCAAAAAAAGGGCAATATCGTAGCCATGACGGGTGATGGGATAAACGATGCCCCTGCGCTAAAAAAAGCAGATATTGGGATTGCCATGGGTATACGGGGCACGCAGGTGGCCAAAGAAACTGCAGCAATGATTTTAAAAGACGATTCGTTTAATTCCATCGTGGCAGCTATTATGCAGGGCAGGGTAATTTTTAAAAACATAAAAAACTTTTTAATATATCTTCTTTCTTGTAACCTTAGTGAAATATTTATTGTATTTCTTTACGGGTTATTTAATCTTCCATTCTTCGTACTTCCGTTACAAATACTCTTCCTCAATTTGGTAACAGATATTTTTCCAGCTTTGGCATTAGGGCTTGGCAAAGGCAATAAACTCATTATGACAATCCCGCCACGAAATCCGCAGGAGCCTATTGTAATAAAAAGAGATTGGTTTACTATAACTGCCTATTCGCTATTGTTAGCATTACCCATTATGGTGGTGACGTGGTACTGTAGCAATTACTTAAAGTACGATGCAAAAGTGTGTAACAACATTACCTTTTTCAGCCTTGCTTTGTCACAATTGTGGCATGTACTAAATTTATCCTCACGTAAAATTTCATTTTTTAATAATGAAATTACCCGTAACAAATTTATTTGGGGAGCATTACTCCTATGTATAGCTATAATAGCGGTATTCTATTCCATTAAACCACTTAGTGAAACTATTGGGCTTCAAGTACTAAGTTCGAGCACTTGGCTTATAATAGTTGCTACCAGTATTACGCCTGTTGTTTTAATCCAATTATTTAAGCGGGTTTTTAAAATCATTGATTAGGATGATAAAAAAAATCCACGTTTGCCACTTTACTAAGGATCGACGTTATCAAAACAATTGTTTTGATTTTTCGTTAAATAGATGAGCGATCATCATTAAAGTGATTTTTTTACTGTTCTTGCTCAATTGAAAAAATAATAAATTTTATGTACATGGCTAAGGACAAAAAAAGCACAGATCAACAGAAAGACTTGAACAAAAAAGTTAAGCAGGTAATTATAGCGCCTGTTAACGATGGTATGAATACACCTGTGCCAGATAGATCCGCTGTTCCTGAAATCTCTGAAAGCGAAGCAGCACTCTTCAAACAAGCGGAAAACCCGTTGGGTGACCCTGACAAAATTTAATTCTTTGCATTTCATGCCCAAATAAGTCAGCCTACTTGTTATAGACACTCAACGCCTTGAAGCGTATAAATTCCTTGTCTAAGTCCTGTTAGTCGGGTTATAAAGTTTTTGATAATATTCTGTCACCATTCTAGCAGATTCAAACTCAGGCACGACATATTCAACAGCATTTTTTACCATTTTGCCCCAACCTCTTACATCCTCATAATAAAGCGGTAAGACTAAATGCTGCAAGCTGTCCATCAAGTTAAGATTTTCCTGTCTATTAATTTCTTCTTGCGAATAATCGCCCATAGCTGGAGTGATCAAGAAGCAATTCAGCCTATCCTTTGCAAATTCCGGCACCCAACCATCTGGGATGGAAAGATTGATGGCACCGTTCATTGCTGCCGTCATACCACTGGTCCCCGATGCTTCCCTATACATCATCGGGTTGTTGAGCCAAATGTCTGCTCCTTTTTTTAACAATGCCGAAAGATCTAGTTCGTGACCTGTTAATACTGCGCAGTTGCCGAAAGACTTCGTACGCTCGGTAATTTCGTTGAATAATTGTGTAGCCGAATGATCTTCAGGATACGGTTTCCCAGCCCAAATTACCTGCACTGGTTTTACATTATCTGTAATAAGTTGAATGAATCTTCCCCAGTCCTGCAGCAAAAGATCCGCGCGTTTATATTCCGCAAAACGTCTTGCCCAGACAATGGTTAACACATCAGGATTAAACTTTTTACCAGTTCTCTTTTCTACCTCTCGAAAAAGATCAACTTTCATTTCCTTCTTTCTTCCGGCTAAATTGTCATCATCAACTTTCAAAATGTATTTTCTGAATGCCTCATCCTGCCAATATTTTTGGTTTTGTGCGTTGGTAATGGAGATTATCTCGCAAACGCCTGAGTTAGCACTCCACATCCTCTTGGCAACCTCAGCATGTATCTTGGAAACCGCATTTGCAATACCTGAAAACTTCAATGCCGCTAGCGTGTAATTAAATTGGTCACCTTCCATGTCCAATAAGTACTTTACCTCATGTACCTGCAGATGATAGAAAAACGACATTTCCTTCAGCAATTCAAAATGATGAACCTCATTACCAGCCGCTTCCGGGGTATGGGTGGTAAACACCATTTTCATTTTGATCTCAGCCAAATCTTTAAATTTAGAATAAAGAAAAAAATTAAGCGGAATGGCATGACCCTCATTCATATGGTAACGGTCAGGTACTATTTTCAATAGATCCAGCAACATGCCACCACCGATGCCTAAAAGTATAGACTGAGCAACCCTAATTTGTTCATCATTATCGTAAAGACGCCCAGAGATAGATCTTCCAAAATCATCATTTTCTGGCAAATCCGTACTTAAAAGGTAAAGTGGAGTGGTTCCGAAAGTTGATGGCTTAAGAAGAAATGCCTTTACAGCAACATCATGGTTTCGGATTGGAACTTGAAATACTATTCCCGTATCTTCTAGAAAAGGATAACTTTTTGCTGTAAACTCGACCCGCATACTCCCATCCTCATTACTGCACTGGTCGTAATATCCATATTTCCATAGGATACCGATACCGATCAAATTTTGTTTAAGTTCATACGCACTGCGAAGATGAGAACCGGCCAAAAAACCTAAACCACCGCTATAAATAGGCAACTGTTGGTCAATGGCAAATTCCATAGAAAAATAAGCAACTGAGGTATCGAATGCAGGACTTGAAGTATAACCTAAGATGTTTGTGTTCATATAGAATTGGAAGTCAGTAAAAAGTGTAAATTCAAAACTCAAATTTAGAATGGTAGTGGTCAGAAATATATGATTCGGCAACGGAAAGCCAATGATGTCCGTCATATTCTACCTAAAGCTATGATAAAATTTAGATCGGATTGATACAGGTTTCCTTATCTTTAAATAAAATCCTGCGCCAAGGCTTATGAAGAACGAGAGAGACCTGAAACTTGCTGTATTAATAGACGCCGACAATGTCCCTTATGCCAATGTAAAAGAAATGTTTGAGGAAATCGCCAAGTATGGTACGCCTACTTTCAAAAGAATCTATGCTGATTGGACCAAGCCAACAGTTTCCGGATGGAAAAAAGTACTGCTGGAAAATGCCATCACACCCATTCAGCAGTACAGCTACTCCAGCGGCAAAAATTCGAGCGACAGTGCACTTATTATTGACGCTATGGATATCCTTTATACAGGGAACGTGGACGGCTTCTGTATTGTCTCGAGTGATAGTGACTTTACCAGATTGGCTACAAGGCTTCGAGAAGCAGGAATGAAAGTAATTGGGATCGGTGAAAAGAAAACACTTGCCCCTTTTATTACTGCCTGTGATAAATTCATCTACATTGAGATCCTGAAACCTAACCTACAAGCTTCAGAAGACAATAACATTTCGCAGACCGCTACTACCACGAAATCTTCTGAAATGCAACCTTTAAACAAAGTTGATCCCGGAATTATCAGGCTCTTTACAGATAGCATTACCGACTTGGCAGATGAAGACGGATGGGCCTACTTAGGAGATCTAGGCAATTTGATGATGAAGAAAAAGCCAGATTTTGATTCCAGGAATTATGGCTTCTCTAAATTGCTGCCCTTGATAAAAAGCACCAATCGATTTGAAGTGGATGAAAGAGAAAGTGGTAAAGCGAGCGTTAAACACATTTATATTAGAAAAATGAGCCAGCCGGCTCCCGCAACTACCATCACGAAATCTGATACCAAGAGAAAATCAAAGGGTCATCGGGAAAGAGAGGTTTAAAGCCTAATTTTTCGTCAAATTTAGTGATTCGGTGTTATCTGAAAGATTCCACACTAGTATTTTCGCTCTAATTGACGCCTCAATCTTAGCTAGACATAGTTTTTATTCAACTGAACGCAAGATATGCCTCTAAACTCCTAAAATTGTACGAATAAAATCCAGTTTTATTACCAAATATCGCTGTCTAACAGCACGTTAACAGCACATTAACTTGAGTACAACTTTGCCTGGAAACATTTAAAAAACATTTTAAAACCATATCAAAAACAGAGTTGCTGTATCCTTGCCGTATAGTTGCCATATTATTGCGATATCGTTGACGTATTTAATGAGATACCGCAACCATACAGCAAAGATATTTTAAGGATATAGCAATGATACGGCAACCCAGTTTTTAACTTGATGTTAATATGATTTTTACATGATTTTATATGTACTCCTTTCCAAGTTAATGTCACACTTAATGTTAACTTGCTAAAAACAAAATATTACGGGAATTTTAAAGAATGGCCTTAATGGCCCCGTTAAAGGAAGAGTGGGTAAAATAGTTTATCTCCAAAAAATTATCAATTTCCTTCTGGTTATTTTCATTTATAAATGTGTTGGGACTTATAGCTTTAAAGTGTATAAATTCACCGTCGCTAACGTTGAAAAAAACCTGGCCATGCCGCTCATCATATGGTACAAAATGTGGCGATGGAAAAACTAATTAATATTGAGAAACATTTTCATAGTAACGCTACTTAAAATCTACACTATTTCTTTACTTTTAGCATGCTTGCATTTATAGCCACAATAACAGTACTTAAACTCATCAATACTGCGCCCGCTGCAGGGCTTAACAGGATGTCCCAATTATATAAAACCCCTGCTGCTAATGGCAAGGCTATCACATTATAACCCGTTGCCCAGGCCAGATTCTGTATCATTTTACGGTACGTTGCTTTCCCAAATAGAATTAAATTAACCACATCTTTCGGGTTGCTGTTTACCAAGATAATACCTGCGGTTTCTGCTGCAATGTCGCTTCCTGAGCCCACTGCAATACCAATATTTGCCTGTGCCAATGCCGGGGCATCGTTTACACCATCGCCAGTCATTGCCACAAATTCACCTTTGTTTTGTAGCTCCTTAATTTTTTCGAGTTTTTGATGGGGTAATACCTCCGCAAAAAAACCATCCATATGTAAAGTGTCGCTTACGCTTTTCGCTACCCGCGAATTATCACCAGTTAACAAGTAAGATTTAATGCCGTTTTCTTTAAGTGTTTTTATCGCTTCTGCTGATTCGGGACGAAGCTGGTCTGACAGGGCAATGTAACCGGCTAATTTCTCATCCAACAGCAAAAAAACAACTGTTTCCGTATCGTTGGGCTTAAAGTTTTCCGGCAAATCAATGTTTGCATCTTTAAGATAACCTGGACTCACCACTTTTACATGTTTACCGTTTATTTTTGCTTCGACCCCTTTACCAGTGATGGCATTAAATTCCTGATTTTCTGGTATGGATATTTTCTTATCAGCAACTAGCTGCAAAATACCGGTAGCTATCGGGTGCTCTGAATTTTTTTCTAGTGAACCGGCAAAGCCCAATAGTTCCTCTTCATTTATCTCCGGAGTAAGCACTACTACTTTTGAAACTTCAAATTTACCGACGGTTAACGTACCTGTTTTGTCAAATATCAACGTCGTAATTTTTCTTGAATCTTCAAAGGTAGTCCGATTTTTAATAAGCAAACCACTTTTTGCGGATAATGCAGTAGATTTTGCTACAACCAATGGAACTGCCAACCCTAAAGCATGGGGGCAACAGATCACGATCACTGTTACCATCCGTTCAATAGAGAAGGCAAGCGATTGTCCACCGATCCACCAGAACAAGAAGGTGCCGATGCCGGACACCAGCGCAATAATTGTCAGGATTTTTGCCGCACGATCTGCCAAGAGTTGCGTTTTGGACTTAGACTTTTGGGCATCGTTCACCAATTTAATCACCTGCGATAAATAAGAATCTTTGCTGCCGTGAGAAACGGAAACCCGTAATGCACCATTGCCATTTAAAGATCCGGCAATTACTTTTTCACCCGTTTTCTTTTCTACCGGTTTAGATTCACCGGTCAGCATAGATTCGTTTAAATAGCTATTACCTTCTTGAATAATACCATCTGCCGGGACTTTTTCTCCGGGTTTTACTAAAATTAGATCTTCAGGCTTTAACGTATCGGTCTTTACGTCTTGTTCATGCTCAGCACTTATTAAATGTGCATCTGAAGGCATTAACTGTACTAGAAGCTCCAATTCTTTGGATGCTCCTGCCACAGACTTCATTTCGATCCAATGCCCCAATAACATAATCAAAATTAAGGTGGCCAGTTCCCAAAAGAAATCCATGCCTTTTAAGCCGAAAACCGTTGCAACGCTATACACATATGCTACGCTTATGGCAAAGCCGATGAGGGTCATCATCCCAGGATTTTTTGCTTTCATTTCATCCAACCATCCTTTTAGAAAAGGCCATCCCCCATAAAAGAAAACTACGGTTGAAAGGGCAAATAAAATATACATGGATCCTGTAAATTGCCAATCAACTCCGGCAAATTTCTGGATCATGGGTGAAAGCAAAACGATTGGCAGGGTTAGGATCAATATGATATAAAATCGCTTTTTAAAGTCTGCTATCATCATGGCGTGATGGTCGTGGCCTTCTTGAGAATGATGTTGTGAGTGATCCATAATTTAATATTTTAGAAGAATTAGGTGATTTTTGTTATAAAGGTTGTAAGTCATCATAGCTTGCGACAATCAATTTATCAGCTCACATTTTCATTCCGTCCATCGGGTTTGCGCCATTTTGGAAGATAAATTCACTGTTTATCAGGTATGCCCCCGTAAGCACTACAATATCGCCAGCTTTCAGTCCTGATTTTATTTCAATCAGGTTGCCTGTTTCCATGCCTGTTTCAACCATTTTGCTTTTATAGGTATTTTTTCCTGTTTGTATCCAAACTGTAGCACCTTTCCCATCCCGTATTACGGCATCAATAGGCAATGAAAGCATGGAATGTTGGCTATTTTTTAAAATTACGTATGCCACCATACCTGGCTTCAGCTTATTGTCAGGATTAGCTATATTTACTCTCAACAAATTAGTCCGTGTATTTGTTACCACTTCCGGGTTTACAAATTCAATTTTACCCGTAATTGATCTGTCGGAAACATCAGGTATCTCCACTTGAACAGCGGCATTTGTATTAATTTGCGATAACTGTGAGGAGTAAACTTGAGCCTCTGCCCATATAGAAGATAGATCAGACAGCTTCATTATTGTTCCTCCTTCCATTGTATAATCACCTTCAATCAATTCAAGGGTGTTTATGTAACCGCTAACAGCACTATAGAAAGGAGTAGTTGAAGTTGCCTTTCTGGTTTTTACCAGCTGGTTTATTTGTGATTTACTCATACCCCAGAGCAGCAATTTATATTGGGAGCTTGTTACAATTTGATTGAAATCAATAAGAGAATTATCCAACTTATTTTTTTGTTCCAAAGCCAGAATTAGTTCCTGTTTAGCATTATTGAGCTCTTCGCTGTATAAATCGTAGATTCTGTCGCCCTTTTTAACATAATCACCTTCATTTTTAAAATAAAGCTTTTCAATTCTTCCCATCACCCTGGCACTAATGGAAGTAGTTTTAGTTTCGTCTACCGTTAAAGTTCCCGTTAAAACTATTCGGTCTCCTAGCATACCGCTTTTTATGGTATCTGTCTGGATGTTTGCCAATTGTATTTGCTGATCGCTTAATGTTAAACCTTTTTCATCAACTGGAAGATTTTTGTTGCCTGAAGCCATATCCTTCATTCCTTCATGCCCGGCACTTTCTTTTAGCTCTCGATTCTTTTCGTCTTTACAGGAAAACAACAACAGTGTAATAATCAGTATCCAGATTGCTTTCATAACTTGCTAATTAACCTTAATAAAACTTTCACTATCCATTAAGTATGCTCCGTTTTTGGCCACACTGTCTGTGACCGCTAATCCGCTCAATATTTCTGTTTTTTGCTTAACAGCTAATCCAGTTTTTACCATGTGGGGCATAAATCCGGTACTTGCTCTTACAAAAACCACTTTATTCAATCCCAGAGATAAAATGGATTCGGTAGGCAGCCAATCAGCAGTGTGTGAACCACTAAGAATGGTTGCTTTCACCTGACTTCCTATCGGAATATTTAGCTTAGAATTGTCAAAATATACCCTGACCGAAAGCGTTTTACTTCCGTTTCTGAATAAAGGCTCAATAAAATTGATCTTTCCGCTGAAGGGCTTATCAGGGGCTGTTTCTGCAACTATTCTCACATTGTCGCCTTTCTTTACCGAACTTTGATTTTCCGCATAGATGTTTATCAATGCCCATACCAGGGTAGGGTTATAAACAGAAAAAATGCTTTGTCCTTTTTTAATGTACATGCCTTCTTTTAACGACAGTTCTTCTGTAACGCCACTCGCATCATTCATTCCGGCAGGGCTATTTTTTTGGTTAGTCATGCTGGAAGTTTCATGGATGTGTCCGCTGTATTTACTGTAGACAGCTACAGTAAAGGATGGTTTTTGAGTTTTAATTACCTGCCTCAGTTGCTGGCTGCTCATCCCTAGTAATACTAATTTTTCTTTTGCTGTCTTTATAAAACTGGTATTGCCTGCATCATTGCTTAAAAGAAACAACAAATTTTGCTGTGCGGTCAATAATTCTGGACTATAAAGATCCATTATTTTTTGACCGGCATTTACTTTTTGATAACGAAAGCGGACATAAAGCTTTTCTATACGGCCAGATACCCTTGCAGAAATAGCACCCACCTGCCGGGTGTCGTACGCTACAGACCCTAAAGCCTCTATCTCCATATCCTCAGTGCTTCTTTTCAGTGTTATCACAGGAATTGTTGAAATAACAAAACGATCGGTAGGTTTTAAGAGGGTCGTGAGATTTATACCTGAAATTTTCTTATCGCCGGTGGTTTTCTTTACCAAATCCATACTGCAAATGGGGCATTTGCCAGGCTGGTCGCGTATAATTTGAGGATGCATTGAACAGGTGTAAACTTCAATACCAGCCTCTTCATTGTGTTCATGTTGTGAATGCGCAACGGTATCCTGTTTGGTGTCTTCATGCTGCGAGTGGTTTGTTACTTTCTTTTCGCTACATGCACTAAAAAAAACGGCAACTAATAGTAGCAGGGAAAGTATTACCTGGTGTGTGTATATTCTGACGATAGACATCTTATTTACAATATGTTTTTGCTTTCGCCTCATTATGGGTTTCGGTTTTCGATGAGTTGATCAAGCTGCGCCTGCATTTGCAATAATTGCTGTACCTGATTCATGTACTCCAGTTGTGTCATGTTAAGCGTTTCCCAGGCATCAAAAAGCATAAACAGTTCTTCGGTATTTTGCCCATAGCCCAACTGCATGCTTTGGTAATTTTTACGCAAGGCCGGAATTATATTTTGTTCATACAGTTTTATCTGATTTTTCTTTAGTTCAAATTCAGTACGCATTCCGTAAGCCATACCACTGTATTCGTTCAGCATCATTTCTTTTTGAGCTTGCATTGAGCTGGCTTTCCATTTAAGGCTTTCAATATTTGCTTTGTTCATTTTAGCTGACCACCCGGCCATGGGCAGCTTCACCATTCCCATTAAAGAATATTGCATAGGTAAACCCCCGAAACCAAACATGTGCTCGTACCGAATGGCGAACTGAGGCTTCAAACTTTGCTTCTCGGTTTCCTGCTTTAGTAAGTTAACATTGATATTGCGGTCTATGGCTTTCAGATCGCTTCGATTGGCATTAAATAGTGTGCTGTCGAACACTAAGTCGGAATAATCTTTCAGAACGTAGCTTGTATCAATATCAAAATCGATCATCGCATTTCTACCCATCAAAGCATTAATACGGATGCGATTAGATTTGATTTCGTTTTTAAACATCAGCTGCATGTTATTGATATTGCCTAAGGCCGCTTTGGCTTTGTAATAGGCACTCATTTTCTCCATCCCGTTTTTATACCGTATCTCTGCGTTTTTAATCATGAAATCTAAAAGCTTTTCGTTTTTATTAACGATATCTAATTTCATTTTCAGGATGATCCAGTCGTAATAAAACTGTTTGGCATTATTTACCAAATCGTTTAATGAGGCGTTTTTATTTTCTTTTTCTACGGATGACATGGCTTCCATATAGGCCGCATCAGCATTTTGCTTCTTTCTGTTAGGAAGCATTTGCTGTCCACCTATCATATACTGTCCCATCCCGGTGCCTCCCATATCTCCTTTTTTCCAAAGCCTGGTGTTGTATGGAACCATCCATAATCCGGTGGTTACCTCTGGCGGCATCCAGCTTTTTGCACCCTTGGCGGCTTCATCCATTGAACGGATTTCATTGTTGTACATCTTCACAACAGGATGCGAATGTGTGATGCTGTCAATAATAGCATCCAGTTTCAGGGTCTGCGCATTACCGGCAGAAGCGGTAGTTACTGCAAAAAGGAATATGACAATTTTATTCTTTAACATCGATGAGTTTAATTTTGCCTTTGTGTTTTAATTCATGTTCTTTTACCATTTCAAAAACTACCGGCGTTACAAACAATACATAAACAATGGCGGTTAATGTCCCCCCTATCAATGGAATAGTAATCGGAAGCATTACATCACTCCCGGTACCTGTTGCCCATAATATGGGAATAAGGCCAAACAGGGATACAGAAACGGTCATTACCACTGGACGTAATCGTTTAGTAGCCCCCTCAATAATATAATTCCGTATATCTTCGGGTTCAATAGTTTCCTTGGAGTTGCCTTTGTCTTTTACTAATTTCTGCATTGCTTCGTTTAAGTAAATGGTTAGTATCATCACCGTCTCTATAGCCATACCAAATAGTGCGATAAAACCGACCGCTACCGCTACAGATAAATTTACGCCGTAGAAATAGACCATATAAACACCGCCGATTAATGCGAAAGGAACGGTAATCATACTTATTAAAGCTTCTTTCACGGAGTGATAGGTAAAATACAAAACCATAAAAATGATAACCAAAACAATGGGTATTACAATTTTCAAAGTCTTGTTTGCCCTTATCTGATTTTCCCATTGACCGCTCCAATCGATAAAATATCCTTTCGGCATCTGCTTCAGCATCGTATTCAATTTCTGCTGGGCTTCGGTAACGGTGCTGCCCAAATCTCTGTCGCGGACGTTGAATAAAACGGTGCCCCGAAGCAAAGCATTTTCAGAATTGATCATTGGCGGCCCGTTGGTAATTTTTACATCGGCAACAGCTTCTAAAGGAACAGGGCCGAAACCCATCGTTTGCACCTGTAGCCGCTTTAAATCCTGAATATTATTTCTAAAATCTTGACCAAATCGTGCATTCACAGAAAAACGTCGTCGTCCTTCAACCGTTGTGGTTAATTGCATACCGCCCAAGGCAATTTCAACTACTGCATTTACATCATCCACACTTAAACCGTATCGACCTATCTCCTCACGTTTTATAATAATATCAATGTATTTTCCACCTGTTATCGGTTCTACGTACAAGTCTTTTACTCCGGGTATTCCTACCAATGCTTTTTTTAATTTTTGGGAAAAGGCGTAAATAGTGTCCAGGTTTTGCCCGTATACTTTTAAACCGACATCGGTACGGATACCGGTAGAAAGCATGTTGATACGGTTGATAATGGGCTGCGTCCAGCCATTGGTAACACCGGGTATCTGTAGTTTGGCGTTGAGTTCGTTAATTATTTTATTCTTTGTAAAACCTTTTCGCCATTCGCTTTTAGGTTTAAGCATGATAATAGTTTCCACCATGCTGATCGGCGAATTGTCGGTAGCGGTATACGCCCTGCCTGCTTTACCTAAAACATTATGTACTTCGGGCACGGTTTTAATAAGCCTATCCTGGAGTTGCAATAGTCGCTTTATCTCACTGTTAGAAACATCCGGCATGGTGATCGGCATAAAAAGAATGGAGCCTTCATCCAATGGAGGCATAAATTCTGAGCCAATTTTAGTCATCATAAATACTCCCGCAGCCAGTGCAACAATATTAACTGCCATAATGGTTTTTCGCCAGTTAAGACAAAACTCCAAAGCGGGCCGGTAAATTTTCTCAAGTAACCTGGTCACCGGATTTTTTGCATCTGGTCGAAGCCTGCCTTTTAATATAAATGAAATTAACACGGGGGTTAGTGTGATGGCTAAAAAGGCATCTACCAGTAAAATGAATGTTTTTGTCCAGGCTAATGGGCTAAATAATTTGCCTTCCATACCCGTCAATAGAAAAACCGGCAGAAAGGAAGCAACTACAATAATAGTAGAAAAAAACACGCCCGGCCCAACCTGCTTAGAGGAACGTTCGATAATTACTAGCTTATCTGCGGAGGTAAGCGGGTCTTTTTTACTGATGAACAAATCTTTAAAGTAAACCCATATCATTTTTCTCTTTGTCATTTGCTGTCTATGTTTTTGTCTTCGGGGAGAGCAGCATCTGCGGCTTCCTGCGCATCAGAAATATGCCGGTACGAATTTTCAACCATCACAATGCTGTCGTCCACTACTACTCCTATGGCCAGCGCTATACCAGTAAGCGACATGATGTTGGAAGAAATACCGAATGCCTGTAATAATATAAACCCGATTGCTACAGAAATAGGAAGTTGGATAAGAATGATTAAGGCACTACGCCAGTGAAAAAGAAAAAGAATGACCACAATAGATACGGTGATCAACTCTTCGATCAACGTTCCTCTTACAGATTCAATGGCCTCCTCAATTAGTACACTCCGGTCATAATCATAATGAAAAGTTACGCCTTCGGGCAAACCTTTCTGTACTTCTTTTATTTTTTGTTTGACAGCCTGTATAACGTTATTGGCATTTTCACCGTAACGCATCACTACAATTCCGCCCACTGCTTCTCCTTCGCCGTTCCGGTCAAATATCCCTAACCGTAAATCGCCACCCATTTGTACACGGGCTATGTCTTTTACCCTTACGGGGATGCCATTATTATTTGTTATCGCAATACTTTCCAGATCTTCTTTACTCTTTACATACCCCAATCCACGGATAATGTATGCCATATCGGCCATCTCAAATTTCCTACCACCAACATCATTATTGTTGGCTTTTACCTTATTCATTACATCCATTAATGAAACCTTGTAATACTGTAGTTTGATCGGGTCAACCACGAGTTGGTATTGCTTTTCAAAACCGCCAAACGAGGCAACTTCGGCAACGCCATTTACGGTTTGCAGGGCAAATTTGATGTACCAATCCTGCAAAGCCCGCTGCTCGCCCAAATCCATATCTTTAGCTTTAAGCGTGTACCAGAATATATGTCCTACACCAGTTCCGTCTGGCCCTAGAGAAGGGGTTATTCCTTGCGGTAAAAGCCGCTGGGCATAATTAAGTCTTTCCAATACCCTTGTTCTTGCCCAGTAAACATCTACGTCATCATTAAAAATAATGTACACAAAGCTCATCCCGAACATGGAGGTTGCCCTTATATTTTTGATCTTGGGAATGCCTTGCAAATTGGAAACTAGCGGATAAGTTACCTGATCTTCGATTACCTGCGGACTGCGACCCATCCATTCAGTAAAAACTATTACCTGATTTTCGCTTAGGTCGGGTATAGCATCAATTGGATTTTGCTTGATGCTGTAAATACCCCAGGCAAACAATACTCCGGATATTAGCAATACCACAAAACGGTTTCGAAGTGATACAGAAATGAGTTTTTCGATCATATGATGAAGTACTTTAGCGCTAAATGAATTCGCTTATTTTATTTTTTTAGCCTTTTCCTTTATCGCTAAACAATGGGCGGCACACGCATGGAGCTTATAGTTTTTGTGTACCGTCCCCATATTTGGTAGAAAGTGCCAGTGTTAGGATAAGTAGATAGTTTATTTTTTTCATGATTTCTTTTTTTATTCAATCAAAGATCCTAAATCATAGGTATTGCCATGTGACAGCCATTGTGTTAGGTAGTGATCTTAGTCATATACTTGCAGAAAAAGGACCAACATTTAAACTGTAAGTTTAATAAGTGAGTGTAACCCCTGCCCCATAACCCATATCACTATCGTAATGCGTTGAGAAAGAGAAGTATTTGGTAACAATATATCTCAATCCTCCCATATACTCCCTATCGGTATTGGCCATAAAGTTCATTCGTAACCGGCTGGTCAAGGGAACATCCTCTCGCTTAAGCTGAAAACGTAACTTGCCTTTGCTATCAAGCCTAACTTCGGCATTTACGAGCATTGGGAGTATGTACTGAACCCCTATCACAGCAGCCTTCCGGTTCTTTTGGTTGCTGAGCTGACCGAATAAATTGTTTTCTCTTCCATTGTTTATACTGTTGTAGTGATAATCAAAACCAATAAAGGGAAACAGCCATTGCATCCTGCCGATGTACCGGCCAAAATAGGTTTCGCTTTCAGTGCCATGATCTGCCTTTAAGCCAACTCTCCACTCTGTGGAAAGGCGGTAGCGGGTATTGGCCAGCATAAATTCACCATCGCTTCCGTTACTTTCCAGCCCAACTGTGGCCATTGGATGATATGCCCTGTCATCAGAATTTAATCCGCGCTTAGCAACTTTAGGGTCGGTAATATCAGTTTTATCAACAAGGGCGTTCTCATAACTAAAAACCCTGCCCATGCCACTCATCATATGGTACAAAATATGGCAATGGAAGAACCAATCGCCACCCGCTTCATTAGCGGCGAATTCAATAGTATCCCGTTCCATCGGCATGATGTCAAGCACATTTTTCATAGGTGCGTTTTCGCCTTGCTCGTTGAGTACCCTAAAATCGTGCCCATGCAGGTGCATTGGATGGCGCATCATGCTATTGTTGAACATGATAATCCTTACATTCTCCCCCTTTTTGATGAGGATATTGTCGCTTTCGGAAACGGTCTTATTGTCCAGAGTCCAAACATAGCGGTTCATATTTCCCGTCAGGTCGAATTTTAATTCTTTCCAAGGTCCTTTAGGCAGCGTAGTTTTCTTGGGGTCACGGAGCATATTGTAATTAAGGGTTATAATATCCGTGCTTTCGGCAGCCATATTCATTCCCGCCATGCTTTTATCATTAGGCATTTGCATGCCAGGCATATCGGTTTTTTTGTTGTCAGCTTTTGTGTTTTCCGAGCCTGTTATCTCAGGGTACATGACCGTGTTCATATCCATGATCTGATTCTGCATTTTCATGCCTTCCATCTCAATCATATTGCCCTGCATATCCATCATCTCATTCATCATTTTCATCCCGGCAAAGTATTTCAACTTAGGCATCTTCCCGGCCGGCACCTTTTCTCCCTTCCCTAACCATAAAGAAGCAGATTTAGTACGGTCTTCGGGAGTTACCAAGAATTCGTAGCTTTTATTTTCAGGAATAGTCACCACCACATCGTAGGTTTCGGATACAGCTATGATCAACCTGTCTACTTCTACCGGTTCCACATCATTTCCGTCTGTAGCTACCACGGTGATCTTACCGCCAGCATATTTCAACCAGAAATAATCCGATGCGCCACCGTTAGCTATACGCAATCTTACCTTATCGCCAGCTTTAAATTGTGGCTGCTCGTTTTGATTTTTACCATTAATCAGAAATGCATCATAGAAGACATCACTCACATCCATAGCATTCATGCGCTTCCACTCATTATTAACTTTAGTTTTGAAATGACCTGTTTTGATCGCTTCAGCATAACTTTGGGTAGTACCCTTTTGTATAGCGAACCAATCTGTCGCATTTTTCAGGCTTCGGTGAACTTCTTCAGGTTTCATGTCCGTCCATTCACTTAATACTATTGGGATGGTTGGTATGTCCCATTCCTTTCTTTTATTCATAATGAAAGCACCGTACATTCCAATCTGTTCCTGCAACCCACTATGGCTGTGGTACCAGTGTGTTCCATGCTGAACGATAGGAAACTTATAGATGTAGGTACTGTGTGGCTTTATTGGCATCTGCGTAAGAAATGGAACACCATCCATCCTGTTTGGTAAAAATAGTCCATGCCAATGCAAGGACGTTTCTTCATCGAGGTTATTGTGTACATAAATTAACGCCGTGTCGCCTTCGGTAAAGGTTAGTGTAGGCATTGGAATTTGCCCATTTACGGCAATTGCCCGTTTTGATTTTTTCCCATAAGTCACAGTCGTATCGGCTATGTAAAGATCGTAACGAACTGTGCGAGGCGGCGCACTACTTGTATTGGTTTTAATCGGACCTAAATTTGCTTTCGCCTTTTTGATATTCTCTATGGTCGCATTGTCATCTCCCATCTGCATCCCCTCCATGTTGTCCGTCTTTTTAGACTTTTCTTTCATTGGCATGTCCATACCATCATGCTTGATGGGGGATGGCTTAGGAGTTTCCTTCACCAGTTTCATTCCGCATTTAGGACAGTTACCTGGTTTGGAAGCATGAATTTCCGGATGCATTGGACAGGTGTAGGTTACAGGTTGCTGCTTCGCTTGGCCAGGCATTTTATGACCCTCATGCTGTGCAGAAGCGAACACATAGAGACCCATGAATAAGATATATAATATTAGTTTTTTCATTTTATTTATTTTATAAAAGACTGTATCTCATTTGTTCCACCCAATTGGTTACTAGGTCTCGTTCAGTTTGGGAGAGTTTTGCACTCCTGTGGATTAATGTGTACGAGCTTAATGGCATAGTTTCATCTTTAATGCTGTTACCAATTGATTTTAGTTTGCTTTGCTGTCTACGCCTAGAGTAACTGCCAAACTCATTAAAATTCAGTTCTTGTTTTCCTTTTTTAATGTGTGAGGCCAAAAGCCAGCCTCCCGGCTGTAACATGGCATACCAGGGATATCGGGTATTGTTACTGTGGCAGTCATAACAGGAATTTTTCAATATTCCATTTATCTTTTCTGGAACGGGGAAAACCCTCGTTATATCCATTCGGGACGCCTGCCTGCTTTTATTGCGTGTGGGCTGAATGAACTGTATAGTAATAAGAACCAGTAACAGAAACATAAATCCCTTTGTTACCCAGCTCATGACTTAGTTCAATTCTTCTTTAACACTTCCACAGTTAAGCATTGCTTTACCCAAATAAGGGTTTTGTATATCCTTAGTTTCACTAATCCAATTACCCCCTTTACCACCATTGTACATCGGGCAGTTAACATAATAAAGCTTTTGGCCAGTTTTGTCTCCGGCCTTAACCAATTCATAAATCTCCGGGCTGAGCATTTCGAAATGCTCCCGCTGGTGATTTATATTTCCGGCATTGGAACCGATATGTTCCGCGTGTTCTTTGGCATCATCAGAAATATCCTTAAATACTTTGGATTGCTGAGCGGTCAAGGAAGCTTGATCTACATTACCTATTGCCTTCACCAAGTTATTCCCACCCTCTGCGGCATCCTTATCGTTGTCTTTAGCTAATGCATTTTTTAATTGTAGGTATGCAGAGATAACTTCTTTGGTCGAAGCTGTGCTAATGCCTGCTTCAGTATGCGCAACCTCAGTTTTAGCGCTATCAATTCCGCCAACGGAATTATTGGTTGTCTTTGAACCGTTATTGCAGGCTGTGAATAAAAGAATGGACACAGCCATGCTCAATATTGTGAGTTTCATATTGTTTTTTTTAAAATATTAAATTAATTAATACTTGTAGAATTTATTAAAGCCCTAAGCGAAATACTTAGGGCTCTTGAAATGGCAAGAATTACTTTATAGTTTCTACTACCTTCCCGCAAGTCAGCATAGAACTGCCGTAATACGGATTCTTAACTGCTTTCTCACTGCTTAGCCAATTGCTCTTTTTCATGGGGCAATACATTTGATAAACAGGTTCGGTGGATAGTTTTGATCCTTTAGCAAGGACGATCATGGCAGTCGAAAGACCGGCAAAATGTTCACGCTGACTATTAAGATCTTTGCTTCCGGCAATCTTTCCTGCATGTTCAAGCAGTTTGTCGCGGTTAGTAGCACTCAGTGTCTTGGTATCTGCGCCGTTAAGGGCTTTTACCAGCTCTCCGGCTTTCGAGGCGGCAAGCTTTGCGTTTCCGCCTATTAAGGCATCTTTGACATTGTAATATAAGGGAAGCAAGGCAGATCCTTGAACTTGTTGTGCAAATCCGATTTGTGTAAAGGCAGTCGCCATGATAGCAACCATTAAAAATATCTTTTTCATAATATTGATTTTAAAAGTTAAATAATTATTATTCCGAATAGTCACCTACCCGATCAAACTTAAAACTCTAAATCAAATCTGAAAACTTTGAATGGCTATACGTACATCTGGGACGGGTGCTCGGCAGTGCCGGACGAAATACGCATTAGGAGTGTTTACCGGAAATCTTTTTAACCCGCCTATAGGATATGTCGTAACTGGCAGATTAAAAACAGAAATGGTTAGCAAACTGTAGTCGAAATTGCGCTGGGCCACTTTTTCAGCATTTGTGATTCTAGCCACTTCATCTTTACAGCAATCGTCTTTCGATCCTTTGGAAGAATGATGATCGGATGAAGCTTTATCATGCCTATGAGGCTCCATATGCTTATGTGCATGGTGGCTATCAAAAGTTCCATTATCTTCCTGGTGATGATCAGAATTAAACCCCATGTTGACACCAACAGCACAAGCAAATCCAACTAGGGTATTCAAAAGGAACACTGTAGTTAAAAATGCAGCTTTAAACTGTGTGGATCTACGGATTTTCATTTGAGATAAAAGTAAACTATTATTTTTAATTACATTCTAATATCTAAATATAGCCGAATGCCTGTTCCAAAACTTACATAATTTTGTAAAAAACATACAAAATTCATGCCTACCCGAAACCAGTAGACTAGAATTTTCCAGCTTATTTAGGCGGCTGTTGCTATTTGCTCACAGGCCTCAGCACATTTACGGCAAGCTTCAGCACATTCTTTGCAATGTTGGATGCCCATTTGTCCATGCTTTTCACATTCTTCAGCGCAAGCGCTACAAACATCAGCGCAAACTCTGCACAAATGAGCACTGTATTCGCTTCCCAAACTCATGAGTTCTGTAGCTGAGCGGCAGATCGCCGCACATTCCAGGTCTAATTGAATACATCGGACCATCATTTTTACATTTTCTTCTTTTAAACATTCGGTAGCACAGTGGCTACAGGCTACTGCACATGCTACACAGGCATCAATGCAATCTTGAAATCTTTGATGTGACATAATCTTTTGTTTATAAATAGTTTTATACTTTGTCAAGTGGTTTACGACTGTTATTCTCTAATGCTTTAAATTCTCTGGGCGACTGGCCGGTAACTGCCTTAAACTGGTTGGATAGATGGGAACTGCTGCTATATCCCATTTTCCAGGCAATTTCGTTCAGATTTAGTTCACCGTATTGAAGCAGTTCTTTTACTTTTTCAATTTTTTGCTGAATGATGAACTTTTCAATGGTAAGATCCTCCTTGTCGGAAAATAACCTACTTAGATAGCTATAATCTTTATTAAGCCGCTCTGACAGAACCTGGCTAAAGATAACGTGTTCTGGTAGATCTGAATGATGCACCAATTCAATAATGATGTTGCGGATACGCTCAATAAGCTTATCCTTGTCTTTATCAATCAGTTCAAAACCGAGTACCTTAAGGGAAGCAGCAATTTCACTCAGTTTGTTTTCCGAAGGTTCCGGATCTACAAGTGCTGTGCCTAGAGAAATCTCGGAGACCTGCATATCGAGGTGTTCCAATTGTTGGCGTACAACAGTAATACACCGGTCGCAAACCATATTTTTTATATGTAATAACATTGTTTAAAATCAAGTTAAAATAAAAAAAAAGCCAGGGGGATTAATTTTTTGCAAGGTTTCCTCATCATTCTAGATGGCTTAACAACAGGTGAAATCCAATTTTGTTCTGATTAGACTTTTTCTGCTTTGTAACCAGCTTTTGCAAGTGTATCGATCACTTTCTGCTCATCTATTCCTGCTGTGCCCTCAACGGTCAATATCTTATCCGGATTTTGCGTATCAACTTCCCATTTTTCGATATCAGAAAGCTTATTTAAATGAGGGGTAACGGCAGCTATACATCCGCCGCATTTGATATTTGTTTTGAATTTTAGTGTTTCCATGATTTGTTATTATTTAATTTGATAATAATTGAGAAAATTTAAGACGGAGACTGTTACTAACCACTGATACCGAGCTTAAGGCCATTGCCGCTCCGGCAATCATTGGGTTTAATAAGAACCCGTTTATTGGATACAAAATACCAGCAGCAATTGGAATACCGATCAGGTTATAAATGAATGCCCAGAACAAGTTTTGACGGATGGTTCGAACCGTTAGCTTGGATAAGCGCAGGGCTTTGGGCACCTGCATCAGGTCGGAAGACACCAATGTGATTTTGGCTACGTCAATGGCGATATCCGACCCTTTACCCATAGCAATGGAAACGTCGGCCTGTGCCAATGCCTGGCTGTCGTTGATACCATCACCGATCATAGCTACAACCTTACCTTGCAATTGTAGTTGCTTTACAAATTCTGCCTTATCTGTTGGAAGTACCTCAGCCTTGAAATTAGTGATACCAGCTTGGGCAGCTACCGCAGCAGCCGTCTGTTGATTATCTCCGGTAAGCATATAAACTACTATTCCCTGGTTTTTTAATTCATTTACAGCATTTGCAGAATTTTCTTTGATCTGGTCTGTTATCGCCACAATAGCCAGTACATTGGTTTGATCAGTAAAATAGATGACCGTCTTTGCCTGTTCTTGCAGGGCAAGTACCTGTTGCTTTAAATCCCCGGGAACATCGATCTGCTGATCCGTTAATATCTTATGGCTTCCCGCCCGATAGGTCTGTCCTTCATAAACTGCCTGCACGCCTTTTCCAGTCAGGCTTTCAAACGTGGTTAGCTCCGCAGAACTACCATTTTCTTGTTTCAGGTAACGGGTAATGGCTTCTGCAAGGGGATGTTCGGATTGCTGCTCCAAGGCAAAAAATATTTTCGAAAGTTTTTGCTTGTCCTGTTTTAATCCCTGTTGCCAGATCAGATCCGTTACTTCGGGTTTGCCTTTAGTTAGGGTTCCTGTTTTATCTAGAACAACGGCATTGACTTTATAACCCAGTTCCAATGCTTCTGCGTCTTTGATCAGAATGCCGCTTTCTGCGCCCTTGCCAATACCAACCATGATTGCGGTAGGTGTGGCCAGACCCAGTGCACAAGGACAGGCGATTACCAGTACGGTTACCATTGCGATCATTCCCTGCGTAAAAGCATTCTCACCGCCAGTCAGCACCCAGATCAATAAGGTGAGCAGGGCAATGCCGATGACCACAGGCACAAATATCCCGGCGATCTTATCCACCAGTTTCTGCACTGGAGCCTTAGATCCCTGCGCATCCTGAACCATTTGGATGATCTGCGCTAGCATGGTTTCCCCGCCTACTTTCTCGGCGATAAAACGAAAGCTACCTTTTTGATTGATCGTTCCCGCAAAAACTTTGTCGCCCTTATTTTTGGCTACTGCCACAGGCTCGCCGGAAATCATACTTTCATCAACATACGAACTGCCCTGGTAAACCTCCCCGTCTACGGGTATTTTTTCACCCGAACGCACCATGATTTTATCGCCGATATGCACATCAGAAAGAGGCGTCTCTTTTTCGACGCTTTCGGTAACGATAAGTACTGTCTTAGGTTGCAACCCTATCAATTTTTTAATGGCAGACGAAGTGTTGGACTTCGCCCGTTCTTCTAGTAGCTTTCCGAGCATGATAAAAACAATCACAACTGCAGCAGCTTCAAAATAAACATGTGGATGCAGCCCCCTGCGATGCCAGAATTCGGGATTTAATGTATTAAATACGCTGAACAGGTAGGCAATACCTGTGCTTAAGGCAACCAGCGTATCCATGTTTGCTCTACCATGACGGGCCTGTTTAAAGGCACCGATAAAAAAGTTATTTCCAAACACAAACAATACAGGGGTGGTCAGTCCCCACATATAATAGTTTGCATTGGGGATATTCATAAAAAACATCCCTATTACAACAATAGGCAGTGTCAACAATGCTGCTGCTATCATTCGGGCTTTCAATGCCTGGTAATTGCTGCGCTGTACTTCTTCCTGTTTTTCTTTCCCGCTCTCTGTGTCTAGTATAAGATCATAGCCTATGGCCTGAACGGCTTTTTGAAAAGCAGATGGAAGAACCTGGTCAGGGTGGTAAGAAACTTTCAGGGACTGGGTCGCGTAGTTTACTTCTGCCCTGTCTACGCCGGGTTGTGAACCGATTATGCTTTCTACGCTGACTGCGCAGGCTGCGCATGACATCCCCAAAACGGGTAGCGACAGGGTTTCTATATTTTCTGATGATGTCATCTCTCTTGTATTTATCTTATACAAAAGTAGGCTTTAGCAGGGCGGATATTTTACATGATTTTGGGAAAAAGTTATACTATTCCGTCAGAAATTTGGAGTATCAGACTTACAGATTTTACAATCTAAATTTTGAAGTTACCAAAGGGCATTTACGCTCCTCTTTTAAGTTATATTTGCTATCAGCGTAAGAATAAAAATGCTTGGTGGATTACCTACCTATTCTCTTAAATTTATTACCTGAACAAAGTCCGATACCAATGAACAAAAAATCCCCGATAGAAAAAATCATCGCCCCGGTAAGCAGGTTCATACATTTAGAGTACACCAGTGGAATTGTTTTGCTGATTAGTGTCATTGCCGCCATCATCTGGGCCAATTCTGCCTGGCGTGAAATGTACCATCACATTTGGGAGATTAACTTCTCTATAGGCTTTAATACTAATGTGCTTAGTCATCCTCTGCACATCTGGATTAACGACGGGCTGATGGCAATTTTCTTTTTTGTAATCGGACTAGAGCTCAAAAGAGAATTTATGAATGGCGAGCTCTCCTCCTTCAAAAAAGCATCGTTACCAATGAGTGCGGCCTTTGGCGGGATGATCGTTCCAGCGCTGATTTACTTTGTAATTAATAAGGGCACCGATGCCGATCATGGCTGGGGTATTCCCATGGCCACTGACATTGCTTTTGCACTGGCTTTACTCTCTGTGGCTGGCAGGCATATCCCCTCTTCCATAAAAGTATTTCTGTCTGCCCTTGCCGTAGCTGATGACCTGGGCGCAGTACTGGTGATTGCATTTTTTTACACTGCTGATGTTAATTTTACTGCTTTGGGCATTGCCGGAGCTTTTCTGCTGGTATTGATTGTAGGAAATCGCCTAGGAATAAGAAGCAGCATGTTCTATTTAATAATTGGATTCGGAGTATGGATTGGTTTCCTGCTCTCAGGAGTACACGCCACGATTGCGGGTGTTCTGGTTGCTTTCACCATTCCTGCAGTCACCAAAATTAACGAAGTTGTATATTCGAGTAATCTCAAAAAACTTACCGATGAATTCGAAAAAGAAATACCAAGCAACAGCACGCTAACAACACCACAACAGCACAAAACGATACAGCACGTAAAAAAATTGAGCATGGAGGCCGAAACTCCTTTACAAAAGATTGAGCATGCGCTTCACCCCTGGGTGGCTTTTGGCATTATGCCCCTGTTTGCCTTAGCCAATTCCGGAATCGTGATTGGTTCTGATTTCCTGACCTCAGTGATCAACCCGGTTTCCATCGGCGTTACGGCAGGGTTAGTACTGGGTAAATTTATTGGTATCCTGTTTTTCACTTGGCTAATGGTAAAAACAGGAATGGGTATCCTGCCAGAAGGCGCCAATTGGAGGCACATCACAGGTGTTGCCTTGCTTGGAGGAATCGGTTTTACCATGTCATTGTTCATTAGTGGACTGGCCTTCAAAAATCCAGAATTTGTAAACCAGGCTAAATACGGGATTCTGATCGCTTCCATACTAGCAGGCTTATTAGGCACTTTAGTTCTAAAAGGCGGACTAAAAAAGAGTAATATTGAATGAATTGTTAAATGAACTGTTCTTCCTGATATAAAGTCGCTTATGATAATCCCAACTCAGTCTCCAAAACTTCCTGGAACTGTGACTTTGATATGGGCTTGATCAGATATCCTTTTAATTTGGGATAAGTTAGAAATTTATCACGGTCATATTTACTGTCGGAAGAAGTGGAAATGTAGATTGTAATCAATTCCTTCTTAAAGGTATTAGTGGTGAATTCGTCCAGAAATTGCCATCCATCCATGTAGGGCATATTTAAGTCCAGAAACACGAGATCCGGCAACTTCGCTTCTTCATCCTTATGCGCTAAAAAGTATTGAATTGCAACTTCCCCATCAGAAAATTCAATCAAATTTTCTACCAAATTGGTAGCCTCTACAATTTTTCTGGTTGAAAACTGAAAAAATCTGTCATCATCAATAACACTAACTAAAGCGATCTTCTTCATCATAAAATAATTTTAAACTCTGTCCCAACGTTTGGCTCGCTTTTAACTGTTATGTTACCTCCAAATGTTTCTATTTGATTCTTCGTCATAAACAGCCCAACCCCTTTACTATCAAACCCCCGGTGAAATACTTTATTTAATTTAAACATATTGTTCCCATGCCTTTTTAAATCTATACCGAGGCCATTATCCATAAAGGTTAGCTCGGTGCGGCCATGACTCATTTTGGACGTAATAGTAATTTCAGGCGGCACATCTGGCCTTGCATACTTCAGTGAATTGCTAATCATATTGTAAAAAATGCTTTCCAAATAAATCTTAGGATAGCTAATCTTTGCACTCTCAAAATAGTGCGAAATAACTGCTCCTTTTAAAAAGATTTCACCTTTCAGCATGTTTTCTACACCTTTCAATATAGTAGCTGAGTCGCATTCCTCGAAAGAGATATCCTTATTTAATCTTATTTCTAAAACCTGCATGAGTTCCTCAAGCGTTTGGTTGAGGCTTAAACTTGATTGCTTTAACATCGACAACAATTCTACCCGTTCGGTTTCTATATCTGTGGTTTCGAGCATGGTGATTATCATACCCATACTTCCCGCGGGACCCCGGAGATTGTGTGCGACAATTAGATTATAATCTTCAAAATGGCCGATCTTACGTTCCAAATCAAGAGCTCTTTTGTATTCGTCAATATCGGTGCAGGAGCCAAACCATTTTATCACCTCACCCTTTTCATTTTTCATCGGATGTGCACGGCCTAAGTGCCAACGATAGAAACCATCTGAAGCCCTTTTGAATCGATATTCGACATTATATGGATTTCCTGTTTCGAGAGATTCTGTCCAGGCCTTAACACAATCATTCAAATCTTCCGGGTGCAACACCCGTTCCCATCCCCAACCTTGAGTTTGTTCTAAAGTCATTCCTGTATAGTCAAACCAATGTTGATTGTAATAATCTATATGTCCATCAGGTTGAGATGTCCATATAATCAGCGGAATTGAATTTGCTAGAAACTTGAACTCTTGTATTTTTTGGATGGTTTGATCCTGTAGCTCAACAATTGCGATCTTTTCCTTAAGCATATTATTCAATTCTTCCTTTGTAGCAATCGATGCTTGTAAAGAAAGTTGAAGAAGCTTATAATCATCTATATTTTGAAACGTTCCGAACAGCCGTTTACAAATACCATCCATAAATTCCGCATTACCAATCGCTCGTACCCAAATCTCTTTACCATTCGCGTCTATCAATTGTAATTCTTCATCCCAACTGACACCTTCACTAATTGCTTTATTCAGCACCTTGGTAACGGTATCTCGGCTTTTCCCCTCTTTATAAAAATTAATGCTCGATGCAAGTTCTGGTTGATAGTTCAATTCCACCCCGTGAATATCCTTGGTTATCGAAGTCCATCTTATTTTCTGCGATTGAACATCAAACTCCCATCCACCAACCCTTGCCACTTTATTGGTTTGTTCCAATATTTCCTTTAGGTGTTCCAGTTTTTTTTCAAGAAAATGCCGCTGGGTAATATCTATAGCATTTCCGATAACATAAACCTTATTTTCAAGAATGTTATTGAATAACCATATCATGGTTGATCCGTCCTTATGCTTGGTCAACATTTGACCTTTAGAATAGCCTTGTTCTATAATTTCAGATAAGTAGGGTTTTAATTGAGTTTGAAGATTTTCAGGGACGATATCGACAAGATTAAGCTTTAAAAGCTCTTCTGTACTGTAACCTAATATCGCCGCCCCGGCACTGTTCACAGATAAAAAATTACCGTCTAGATCATGAGTACACATTAAACCTTGAGAATTCTCAAAAAATACCCGAAGCTTGTTCTCACTATCTTTCAGTTGCTGCTCCCGTAACTTTTCTAAAGAAATATCGCGCCCAATATAAAATAACTCACCGTTGGATTTGTCCATGGTTATTCTCCATTGTATAGTTTTATATGCTCCCGACTTTGTCCTAACCCCATAAACTGGAAAAATATGATCATTTCCATCCCTGAATTGATGTAGATCATTTTCGACAGTTTGTCGATCATCTAAGTGAACGAGGTTTATTAAGCAGGTTGATAAGAGAAAAGCTTTGTCCCAGCCCAAGACTTTTTCAAAAGCAGGATTTATTTTTTTAAAGCAGCCCTCGGCGTCTGAAATGCAGATGAGGTCATCCGATAAACTAAATAAGCGGTCAAAGTGTTTGAGCTCTTGTTTTTTTCTACGTTCGATAATTAGCGTTATAACTTCTTTTGCCAATATAGCTAACGCTTCCTTTTGATTTGTGTTCAGCGACCTGGGTTTTCGGTCGATTACGCATAGGGTCCCTAAAGCATAACCATTATCATCAATTAATGGGCACCCGGCATAAAACCGGATATCAGGGCGACCGGTCACTAAAATATTGTTTTTAAACCGTTCGTCTTTTGAGGCATCTTCCACCTCTAGTATGCCGCTACCGGCGATAGCATACAGGCAAAAAGCTAGTTCTTTAGGCGTTTCTTTCACCTCAAGTCCCAGTTTTGATTTGAACCATTGTCTTTCTTCGTCGATAAGCGAGATCAGCGAAATTGGCATATCGCAAATTAGTGACGCAAGTTTAGTGACCCGGTCAAAATCCTCTTCAGGGCTGGAATCTAGTATAGCATAATTATGAAGGGCTTTTAACCGTTCGGCTTCCATCATTTCGTTTTTCGATATTCAACCGCAATAAAAATTCTGTGGCACTAATATGAATAAAATTATTTTTAGTATTAAGTTTATTTCTGACAATTAAAACACCTTCATTTTCTTTTACTCTTTTAACAGATTTAATCCGCTTCCAAATGGGACAAAAGAAAAATGTAAGAATTCTGAATTTAACTTTAAAGGATTGAAACCCATTTCTCCAAAATCTTAGCCTTATGCAGCTGAAATGTTATTAGTTTTATACCAAAGGTTGATCATACTAGGCAACACAATTAACAATAATGGTATAGCTACTACAAACCCTCCAATTACTGCGATGGCAAGTGGTTGGTGCAACTGTGCTCCGGCGCCTATTCCTAAGGCGAGCGGGAACAACGCGATGATTGCGCCAAGAGCGGTCATCAGTTTTGGCCTCAGCCTGGTGGAGATCGCATAGGTAATGGCTTGATCTACGTCCTTATCATGCGATGAAGCCCTGAACTGCAGGAAGGTGAATATGGCATTCTCCGCAATAATTCCCACAATCATGATCAGGCCAGTGTAACTCCCCACATTCAGCGGTGTTCCGGTGAAAAATAAAGCTAGATAGCTTCCTGATATGCCAAGTACTGATATTAGGAGAATTAAAAGTGCAATTCTGAAATCTTTAAACAAAAATAGTATGACACTGAACACCAGTAGACTTGAAGCAATCAGAATCGTTAATAGCTCCTTAAATGATTGCTGCTGTTCCCCATAAGCACCACCGTATTCTATATTATATCCCGGAGGCAGACTGATTTTAGCTGATATCTGTTGCTGCACATCGTTCATCACACTTCCTAAATCTCGGTTGTCCAGCCTACTGGTGATGACGCCGATGGACTGTAGGTTTTCACGCTGTACTTGCGCACTCCCACCCTTCATGATAATTTTAGCAAGCCCTGCTATTGGAATAACTTTACCATTGGGCGAAAAAATTTTCAGGTTTTGAATACTTGCGGTTTCAAAGTTTGAACTGCCTGGGTATACCAATCTAATGGGAGATAAATATTTATCGTATAAGTTGCCTGTGACGTTACCTTGCATTGCGGTTTGCACTTGAAACTGGAAACTTGCGGGTGTAATGCCATACCTGGCCATGGCAGAAAAATCAGGCAGAATTTCCATTGTTGGTCCTGAGCGCACAATGCCATCAAACACATCTGCAGTACCTTTAATTCCAGTAAGAATTGAAGCTATTTTTCTGGATAGTTCCTGCAGTTTCAACTCATCATTACCAAATACTTTTACTTCTATGGGCTGCGTTGAGCTCATCAAATCTCCAAGCATGTCCCCAATCACCTGCCCAAAATCCACCTTTAAAGACGGCTGGGAGCTCTCAATAATTTTACGAATTTCAGAGATCACTTGTTCTGTTGTTTTGGTTCGTTTTACTTTGAGTTGAATCAAGTAGTCTCCGGTATTTGGTTCAGTGATGAAAAAGCCCATTTGGGTTCCTGTTCTCCTGGAATAGGCTTGTACTTCAGGGATTTTTACTATATCATTTTCTACCTCTTTTAGAATCCTATCCGTTTCCTCAAGGGAAGTTCCTGGCGGGCTACTGTAATCAATTACAATACTACCTTCATCCATTTCTGGTAAAAAGCCTGTCTTCAATCTGGGAAAAATTAAAATAATAGACATAGTTAGCACCAGAATCATACCAATGCTAATGTATGGTCGATGAAGAAAATATCCAACCCAGGATTGATTCTGCACATGCTGAACTTGTCGTTTTCCTGTTTCGGAAGCAATAGCTGCGTGCTTTGTGAGTAGTAGGTAAACGACAGGAAGGCCAATCCAGGTAACTAAAAATGAGCAAATTAGGGTAATAATCATGGTATTGGTCATCACCTGAAAATAGGAACCTGCCACCCCAGTCATTAGTACAAATGGAACAAAAATCACAATGGTACTGATGGAACTACCAAGCATTGCGGGAAATAGGTAATCAATTGCCTTTTTTAATAGGCTGGTCGTCGGTTCTTCCGGGTGCTCTTCGTGCGTCCGGTGGATTTGTTCCGCCACCACAATAGCATCATCAATAATCAACCCCATTGCTGCAGCTATTGCTCCGAGGGTCATGATATTTAAGGAATATCCTACTGAATAAAGCACAATAATCGTTAGGCAAAGCGTGATTGGGATAACGATCAGGATGGTTGCGCTCGCCTTTAACGACCTTAAGAAAATGATCGCCACAATAATGGCCAATGCAAGCCCAACTAACAAGCTGTCACTCACACTCTTTATCGATTCATTTACAAAATCTGCCTGCAGGTAATAGGGTTTAACTGCTACCCCGGATGGCAGTATTTTTCTCAGCTGCGCAATCTTTGTCGACATCTCTTTCGATAAGTCGATCAGATTGGAATTGGGTTGCTTGATAACGGCTACAAGAATTCCATCTTTTCCGTTCGCATTAATTTTGGTGTACTCCAAACCCTCCCTGATCTTAACATTAGCAATGTCTTTGATAGTTAGTATCCGGTTGCCATTTTTGCCAACAACCAGGTTCTCCAGTTCTGTCTTTGTTTTCACAGTAGCGTCAGTAACAGATAAGTAAAGGTGGCTGTAATCCGAAAGATAACCATTGGATCTGATAAAATTAGTTTGACCAATCGCGGTATTTATCTGCTCAGGAGAAACTTTTAAAGCCATCATGTTTGCTAAATCCAGTTCCAACCAATATTCCTTTGTCTTACCACCGATGATCCTAATTTCGGATACACCATCTACTTGCGATAAGAAAGGCTTGACAATAGTGGTGGCAATTTGCTTAAGTTCAATTGCAGATTTACTTTTACTTTCCAGGCTGTACCCGCTTACCGGAAGTATGGATGGGTTCATCTTTTCCACTGATATGTTCAGCCCTGCAGGCAAGCTAGCACTGATTTTGGCGATCTGAGCTTCGATGCGTTGCTGGCTTAAATCAATATCTGCACCAGGACTCATATAGGCAGAAATTTCTGCGCTTCCACGGCTAGTCGTACTTCGTATTAATTTCAGATCCGGAACTTTCTTCACGACATTCTCTAGTGGACGGGTAATAGTCAGCACCATTTTATCCACAGGCTGTAATTCCGCTTCGACTATAATTTTGATTTTTGGAAAAGTGATCTCTGGAAAAAGTGATGTTTTCAATTGTTGGAAACTGTAGACCCCAGCTGCAACTAATAGCACCAGTAAAATAAGCAAAGGGTTTTTATAGGCAACAAAAAAGTTCTTCATGGTTTGAAGCCTTTAACAATTTTGACCCTTGCTGTATCAGGAATACCATAATTTCCTACCACTATGATGCGGTCATTTTTACTAAATATCGGACTAATGACCTCAACTCTTTGACCATAGGATATTCCTTTGGTAACTGGTATTTTAATAGCAGTCGAATCATTTATCAACTTCATTACCCAAAACTTGTCTTCAGTTTCGTTAGCTAGAACTGTAGATTTTGGAAGCGTTTGAGCAGCTGGCTTAAAGTTTTTCACCAGTTGAACTTTTGCAACCAGGCCTTCTGGAATAACAGCATTGTCATCCACAATAATGATCAGGCGTTTAGTTTGAGCCAGGGAATCAACCGAGGGCAGTGTATTGCCAATGGTGCCATTGATCTGCAACCCGTCAGGTAAAGTTATCTTTACTCTTTTATTCATTTGAATCATCCCATTAAGTTCATAGGGGAGATCAAGCAAAAAAATCAAACTGCTTTGATTGGTGATCACTGCCATTGGTTCCCCGTCTTGAACATAGTCTCCCGTTTGATGGTTTACTACAGTAACAAAACCAGTTTGATCTGCTCTCAATGAGGATATGCCAGAAAATTTCAAAGAAGGATCAAGGTCATTTATCCCATTACCGATGGCCCGGGCTTCTTTAGTTATCAGACGAAAAAGCAACATACCCGAACTAACATGCTGACCAACACTGGCATTAACAGACTGCACATAACCGTTGATCCCTGCCTTGATATAGCTTTTACGAGGATAAGACGATACCGCAGTAAGCTCAATATATTCCGAAAGTGGAGCAATTTGAGTGGTTGTTACCTCAACGGGAGTTACAACTACTGAACTAATCTCGTCTGCCGGATCCGCAGCTGGAGAGCAATAGATATTCAGCATCAACATGGCGAGAAATACTAATTTACATGCTTTATTATTCAATGGGTCGTTTGTCATGTTATCTATTCCAGTAATTAAGTTGACCGATCAGTTTCCAGCGATTGATGTTATTTTGTTTCAATAAATTTTGTGCAGACAGGTAATTGCTGATAGCAATGATAAAGTCTGCAATTTTTACATCGCCGGTATGGAGTAATTTGGCATCAACGGAAATTAGTCCACGAATTAATTGAATTTGACTCCGAATCTGCTGAGATATGTCCGTAGTAGAAACTATTTGTTGTTTCAGCTGGCTCAACTGCTGCTGCTGTTGCAAGGAAAAGAACCTGTGATATTGTGCCGTAGTTTCTAGTTGCAGATTGATCTGATCATGTCGCATTTTACGCTGACCTCCATCATAAAGTGGCAAAGCGAGTGTAAACCCTAAACTTGTTCCGAAATTTTTATAGGGCTGCAACATCAGTGAGGAATTGTATCCACCATTGACATAGATAGTTGCCTTAGGCTTATAATAATCCAGGTCTAGAGCCTTACTTTCATTTACAGCCTTTAAACTGTCGATTTCAAACCTGGTATTAAAAAAACTATTTATGGGCATTAGTGCAATACTATCTTTTAACAGCGGTTCTGTAAGAAGCACTATTTTAGTATCTAGAATTCCTGAGAGGTAATTCAAACTAAACAAATCATTTTCGTATTGTGTCTCTGCTTGTTTTAAAGAAAGCTGCTGTTGTTTAAAAGTAACAGAAAATGTGAGGTATTCCACCTGGGTGTATACGTTGGATCTTGTCAAAGACTTTAACACCTTTTCTTCTTCGGATAGCAACTTAAACACTTCTTTGTTAAAGGCTACCTGCTGCTGACTCGAATAAGCCGTAATGTACTGTTCAATGATTGCCCTTTGTAAGTCAAGAACGGATAATTTGTTGGCATAGTTGATTGAGTCGCGCTGCAAACGTATTGCTTGGAACTGGTTCGATCTCCTGGCTTTTCCTGTGATAGTATAATTCAGCGTAAGCAGGGCATCCAAATTCTGTCCATTGGTAATAACCTCGTCAAACCCATATCCGTGTATCCTGGGCGCATAGACAGCACTTGAACTAGCAATGAGTTGTGGCCCAAGTCCTGCAACAAGCCTCAGACTGTCGATTTCTGCTATTCTGAGTTGATTGGTATAGTCCTTAAGAAGTGGACTAGCCTTCAACCCTTTGTCTATAAAATAATCTAATGTTTTCTCTGGTAGCGTTTGTTGCGCTATTGCCGGTAAATTCAAAGCCCAAAGAAGGAATATGACAGATAATTTAAATTTAAAATGCCCCATTTAAAGAAAATCCAAAATGATTACCCTGATAAGTGGGCATCAAGTTATAATTCATATTACCCTTGCCTACCACAAGCCGTTTCAGCTTAGGGTAAATAATGTATGCAAGTTTTGTGGATAGGATTCCAAACCCGGCGCCAGCGACAACGTCGCTGAGCCAATGCCTATTGTTGTACATTCTAAAAATCCCAGTTGCTGTTGCCACTGTGTAGCCTGCATACCCATACCAGGGCGATAAGTCCTTATATTCTTGATTCAAAAATTCAGCAGTAGCGAAAGCGTTGGCTGTGTGTCCGGAGGGAAAGGAATTGAAGCCAGAATGATCAGGCCGCTCACGATTGGTGATAGTTTTTAGTACATGTACTGTTCCGTTCATAATAACTTCAGATACAAGAAAAAAACCAGTGGCATCCCCCAAATTGTGCCTTCCCTTGATGCCTGCCAGATTCAGCCCATATACTGCAACAGCAGGAACAAATTGAAGATAATCGTCGACATGGGAAGCAAATAATGGATGGTCTTCCTGGAGTTCCTCTTTGGTGGTCCTGTCTAACTCCCGGATTACATTGTTTCCTGCCAGGGATACCGCACCATATCCTATTAGTGCAGCCGGAATAATAAAAGACGACACTTTGGGATGAAAGGCGGCGGTATCCTTTACCTGAGCCCTAGTGGGGGCAATGATTGACAAATAAGACCCAATAAGGCAGAACCAAAACAATTTACGATACATAATAGTAATTTTGATCAAAACTTTTGTAAACTACGTAGAAAATCTGGATTTCAGTTGAGCAGCTTGAGGCTAGTTGATAGGATTTCCTTTCTCGTCAAACAGAAAATCCTTACCTCCGATTTCTGCTTCATACTGTATCTGTCCATTGGCTTTTGTAATTTTTGCGGCCTCTTTGACTTTCAAACCTTTGTGATGAATGGCAAGAAAGTCAAGCACTGATTTGGGCAGCTCTGTAATGGCAAGTCCTTTCTCAGACTCAAGAAGATTACCGGAAGCGGCATAATTTTCAGACATTTTTCTTCCATTTAGCTTGAATACAGCTTCATAAGCACCTTTCTCTTTCTCCCAATTCACGTCCTTCACTTCCGGATGTTGACCGGAAAATTTATTCTTCACTGCTACAGGCACTCTCGAGAGCGGTAACTTTTGGGCTTCGACCAAGGAAACATAACTTACTAACCCTACCACAAGAATGATTGCTTTTTTCATAATTTTCATGTTTTTATGGTAAGTTAAAATTGAAGTATGAAGAAATTCTGAATTTTGTTACCTTTTATGAATCTCATTGTGTAGGGTTTTTTAAACCAAGGTAAATATACCCGAGGATGAACAGATAAACAATACCTAATATGAAACCTCCTAAGACGTCGGTGAACCAATGCGCGCCCAAATAAACCCTTGATATCGGGATCAAAAAAATCATTCCTGCCGAAAACGATATGACTGCAAACTTAAGCACTTTATTTACATGCTTTAAGTTACCCATGGCTATGATCAGAAAGCCAAAAAAAACCGTGTAAAAAAGAGTGTGACCGCTTGGATAGCTTTGTTGTTTTGCCTTTTCGATAATCCTCACTAGATTCTCAGTTGGGCGAGGTCTCCCAATAAGTAGTTTAAGCGATGAACTAAAAACTCCTGATAGTAAGGTTAATAGCGTGAAAATGGCTTCCCTTTTTAACTTGAATAAGAAAAAGAGGATGGCTGCAAAGATTACAATGATTAGAGATTGCGGCAAGTTTCCAAACCAACTGACCAATTTCATTATAACTTCAAGTGTCCCGTTGTGCCGCTCCTGAATCTCCTCAGAGATGTGCATATCAACATAAGATGGCGGAGTAATTAGTACAAAATAACTCAGGCTGATGAAACCAACAATCAGGGTTGTAATAATGCCAAACAGCATTCGTGTCTTATTTTTAAGAAAATCATTTAACACAGACATATCAAGAAATTATTGCTCGAAATTAAAGGAAAATAATGTAGAAATTCTGGATTTAGCTGAACCGGATCTATTTCCCATCAATGTTAAATATTAAGATTCCTTAGACTAATCCCAACTCCGCCTCCAGAACTTCCTGGAACTGTGACTTTGATATGGGCTTGATCAGATATCCCTTTAATTTGGGATAAGTTAGAAATTTATCACGATCATATTTACTGTCGGAAGAAGTGGAAATGTAGATCGTAATCAATTCCTTTTTAAAGGTATTAGTGGTGAATTCGTCTAGAAATTGCCATCCATCCATGTAGGGCATATTTAAGTCCAGAAACACAAGATCCGGCAACTTCGCTTCTTCATCCTTATGCGCTAAAAAGTATTGAATTGCAATTTCCCCATCAGAAAATTCAATCAAATTTTCTACCAAATTGGTAGCCTCTACAATTTTTCTGGTTGAAAACTGAAAAAACCTGTCATCATCAATAACACTAACTAAAGCGATCTTCTTCATCATAAAATAATTTTAAACTTTGTCCAAATGTCTGGCTGGCAATTAACAGTTATGGCCCCACAAATGTTTCTAGTTAATTCTTAGTCATAAAAAGCCCAACCCCTTTACTATCAAACCCCCGGTGAAATACTTTATCTAATTTAAATATATTGTTCCCATGCCATTTCAAATCTATACCTAGGCCGTTGTCCATAAAGCTTAGCTCTATGACCTTTTAGGCATAAGTGGCTTGCTGACAATGAAAAAGGTTTTGAATTGATAGAATACAACCCTTCACTAGCTCAGGAAATTGGAAAAGAAGAACGTTATCGGTAAACAAAATTCCAATTAATCATTGATTCAAAAAAACGCTAAACAAGGAGCGAGAATGTTTTAAACTAAAGTTGCCATTCGAGTTATTTTTTATCCATCCTGTATAATCGACCCTGATCTGTAATGGCATACAAGGCGCCATCAGTTCCTTGAGTGATATCCCTAAAGCGTTGGCGCTCGCTTGCAAGCAATCTCTCCTCCCCCACAACCTTATCATTTTCGAATGCCAGGCGAATAATATGCATTCCACTAAGAGCGCCTATAAAGAGATTATTCTGCCACTCAGACACACGGTTGCCGCTGTAAAAAGTCATTCCGCTCGGTGAGACTACTGGATCCCAATAATACGCCGGTTGTTGCAATCCGCTACGCTGTTGAATACCCTCTCCAACCCGCTCACCACTATATTCTATTCCGTAAGTGATGATCGGCCAACCAAAATTACCTCCCGCCTGTAATTTATTGATTTCATCACCACCACGCGGACCGTGCTCAGCCTGCCAGATGGCTCCGGTAACCGGATGGATGGCCAGTCCCTGTGGATTTCTATGTCCCAAAGAATATATCTCTGGACGAGCATCTGCCTGTCCAATAAAAGGATTGCCTGCTGCGGGCTGTCCGTCTTTTGTAATCCTAACAACTTTACCCAATCCTGAATTCAATGATTGTGCCTGTGGACGGGTAACTAAATCCGATCGTTCTCCAGTACTTGCCATCAGGTTTCCAGTTCGATCAAATAATATCCTCCCACCATAGTGATTGGTTCCTGAATATCCAGGAGTTGCCCGGTAAATTACAGTTACACCTTCCAGGCTTCGCTCGTCAATAGATAGTTTTCCTTTAGCAATCGCGGTGACATTCCCATCTGCCGATGGCTGAGAAAATGACCAGTATACCATTCTGTTAGTAGTAAACTCGGGGTCGAGACATAGTCCTAGTAATCCACCTTGTCCGGCCGCATTAACAGCAGGCAGACCCGAAATTGGCTCACCAATTGCCCCCGTTGCTGTTACAACCCGCATCTTACCGGCTTTCTCATTCACAAGAAATTTACCACCGGGTAGTGATGCTATTCCCCATGGACTTTGAAGGGCGCTTGTTATAATTGCTGAACTATAGGACGTAGTTGTTTTGATACCGCTAACCCTGGTTTGCCCTGTAAATTCTGGCTTATAATTGGCGTTAGGAGGCATCGTTTCTACAGGAGCAGTTTGGGTACCTGGAGATGGCGTTTCAGGTTCTTCCGCGGGGTTTTTATCTCCAGAACAGCTGTTCAATGTAAAGACCGATAAAATTATTACAATTATATTTTTGAGTTGATGATACTTGGTTTTCATAAGCTTTCTTTTAACTGATTTTGGCGGAGCTTCACTTTTTACTACAATAACGAACCTGTTCCCAATTCTCTTTCCATTTTTTTCGCTACGCAAAAAGACACTGGCAGAATAGACAATTTTTTGTTGGTAAATCCTGCATTTTAAGGTGCTTCATCCTGATAGTAAAACACATCCGAGTGCAAATAGTTTCATAGTACGAGCTTCAATCACTCTAAACTGCCCCTTAACTATGAGCAGCCACTTTATGTTACAGAGATGGGATTAAGGATATTCTGTTGAAACCAATGGAAGACGAAGACAAAACAAAATGACTCGTCCTAAATAAACATTACATGAATCCGAACAGAATTATTTATTAATTTTAAGAGAGATGTCAAAAGAAGTAAAAGGAAAGAAATATGGCAGGTTGTATTTAGAAACCTATAAGAGATCCAT